>ERZ808259.627-NODE-627-length-13296-cov-3.953176_pt1 | contig 13296 bp, 12 predicted proteins | sample MGYA00521279_ERZ808259 | MGnify/ENA primary metagenome ERZ808259 (study PRJEB31516, sample SAMN03275586) | gut metagenome | biome: mammalia-associated habitat; material: feces | host: Papio cynocephalus | place: Kenya | collected 2012-07-27 ... | reverse complement strand
CCTCTTTCGAGGTCTCCTTTTTCTTCTGCAAGCCCATAAGGGCAGTTTCCTTATCTCCCTGCACCGCGCGGCCCGACACACGCGGCCATGTGACCGAATGGGGTGCGCTTGCTTTTTTGCAGTCGCTGTGCTACACTGATAAACAGGAAATCATTCCCCTTTGCGGAATCTATTTTTCTTGGAAAGGACACCATATACTATGGATGTGAAAGAAATTCTCCGTCACGTTGACCATACGCTGCTCGCCCCCACCGCCACTTGGGAGGAGATCCGCCAGATCTGCGACGACGGCATCAAGTACGGCTGCGCGAGTGTCTGCATCCCGCAGACCTACGTCGCTCACGCCGCGCACTACATCGCCGAGCAGCAGCATTACGGCTTCGGTCAGCTTCCCGTGTGCACGGTCATCGGCTTCCCCAACGGCTACGTTCCCAGCGGCATCAAATGCATGGAGGCCGAGTCCGCCGTGGCAGACGGCGCGACCGAGATCGACATGGTCATCAACCTCGGCTGGGTCAAGGAGGGGCAGTACGACAAGATCCTGCAGGAGATCAACTCCGTGAAGATCTCCTGCCACGGCAACATTCTCAAGGTCATCATCGAGACCTGTATGCTTACGGACGAGGAAAAGATCAAGCTCTGCGAGGTCGTGTCCGACTCCGCGGCGGACTATATCAAGACCTCCACCGGCTTCGGCGGAGGCGGCGCGACGCGCGAGGACGTGGCCCTCATGGCGGCGCACATGACGAACGGCAAGAAGATCAAGGCCGCCGGCGGCATCGCCAATCTGCAGGACGCCGAGGACTTCCTCAAGCTCGGTGCGGACCGCCTCGGCACCAGCCGCATCGTCAAGGCCGTCAAGGCGATGGAGAAAGGAGAATAACCATGTCCACCCCTCATAACAATGCCCAAAACGGCGATTTCGCCAAGACCGTGCTCATGCCCGGCGATCCCCTCCGTGCGAAGTTCATCGCGGAGACCTTCCTGGAAAACCCGAAGCTCGTCAACAACGTCCGCGGCGTACAGGGCTATACCGGCGCCTATAAGGGCGTGCGCGTGAGCGTGATGGCGAGCGGCATGGGCATCCCGTCCATCGCCATCTACTCCAACGAGCTTTATACGCAGTACGGTGTGGAGAACATCATCCGCGTCGGCTCCGCGGGCGCGATGCGCGCGGATATGGAGCTCGGCAGCGTATGCGCCGGCATGGGCGCCTGCACCAATTCCGACTTTGCCAGCCAGTATGAGCTCGGCGGCACCTTCGCCCCCATCTGCGACTACGAGCTGCTTTCCGCCGCGGTGGAGAGCGCGAAGGAGCTGGGCGTGAAGATGCCGGTCGGCAACCTCTATTCCTCCGACACGTTCTACGATGCGGCGGGCCGCAACGCCCGCTTCGGCAAAATGGGCGTGATGGCGGTCGAGATGGAGGCTGCGGGGCTTTACTGCACCGCCGCCTATACCGGCAAGCGCGCGCTTGCCATCTGTTCCATCTCCGATAACCTCGTCACCGGCAAGGAGCTTTCCGCCGACGAGCGCCAGACCACCTTCACCAACATGATGAAGATCGCGCTCGAGGTCGCGGTCAAGATGGAGAACAAAGAATAAGGAGCGTTTTCCTCATGCGAGTCATTGACATTGAAAATATCACCGAGGCCATGCGCGACGATACGCGCTTTGTTCTGCGTTGTGAGGAGGTCTTTCACGACAAGATCAGCGCCGCCGCGGCGAGCATCCTGATGAACAAGAGCAAAAAGCCGCTCGTCTGCCTGACCGGCCCGAGCGGCAGCGGCAAGACCACCACCGCCATGCGCCTGAAGGCGTATCTGGAAAACCTCGGCGTAAAGGTGTGCCTGCTGAGCATGGATAATTTCTTCCTGCCGCTCGCCGACCGCCCGCCGGAGCTGACGGACTGGGAATCCCCCCTGTGCGTGAACCGCGATCTGCTCATCGACTGCATCCGCCGCCTGTCCGACGGCGAGGAGGTCGAGCTGCCCGTCTATGATTTCAAGAGCGGCGCCACCGGCAGCTGGTTCAAGATGCAGGGCGACCGCGACGCCGTCATCATCGCCGAGGGCATCCACATGCTCAACCCGCTGATCTTCGACCGCGTGCGCGATATGGCGACCGGCGTTTACGTCGCGCCCCGCACGCGCATCATCACCGCGCATGACAAGATCGTCCGCCCCGAGCAGCTGCGCGTGGCGCGCCGCATGATCCGCGACTATCAGGGCCGCGGACACTCCCTGCGCCAGACGGTCGAGCGCGCCGAGAGCGTGGACCGCGGAGAGCTGAACTATATCATGCCCAATAAGCCCAACGCGGGCATCCACATCGATACCTTCCACGACTACGAGCCGTGCATCCTCGCGCGCTATCTCAAGGAGATCCCCGAGTTCTACACTCAGCTTGACGACGCCTTCATCGACGAGCACGGGCTGACCGACCTCTTTGAGGTCGTCAACTCCGTCCCGCCGCTCAAGACCGATTATGTCCCGCGCGACTCCATCGTGCGTGAGTTCGTCGGCGGCAGCATTTTTCAATACTGAGCAAAGAGAGACCGCGAGCGCGGTCTCTCTTTGTGCGCCTTCACCATGAAGGATTTGTCAAAAATTCACACTTTTCAGCAAATATGACTTGCCCTTTTGAAAAAACCTTGCTATAATACGCTCGAAGTCATGTCCATGATATGATTTCAAAAAATTGTAAGGAAGGTTTGTACCATGAAGAAGTTCTTTGCTCTTCTTCTCTCCCTGGCTATGGTCCTTGCGCTCGTAGCCTGCGGTCAGAAGGAAACCACCACCCCCGACGATACCCAGACCCCCGACGACACCACGCCCGAGGTCGAGTACAAGGTCGCTATGATCACCGACTACGGTGACATCACCGACCAGTCCTTCAACCAGACCACCTATGAGGCCTGCAAGGCGTTTGCCGAGGACAACAGCATCGAGTTCAGCTACTTCAAGCCCGCCGGCGATAACACCGCCGACCGTGTCGCCATGATCGAAAAGGCTGTTGACGAAGGCTTCAACGTCATCGTCATGCCCGGCTATGCCTTCGGCGGCGCCATTGTTGAGGCTGCTCCCGAGTTCCCCGACGTGAAGTTCATCGCGCTCGACGTCGCCGCCGGCGACCTGCTCGAGACCGCCGTTGCCAAGGCCGGCGAAGCCTACGACTACACCCCCGAGAATTGGGACCTCAACAAGTATGTTGACATGAGCAACGTCTACTGCGCTGTTTATCAGGAAGAGCTCTGCGGCTACATGGCCGGCTACGCGGCTGTGAAGCTCGGCTACAAGAACCTCGGCTTCCTCGGCGGCATGGCCGTTCCCGCGGTCGTCCGTTACGGCTACGGCTTCGTGCAGGGCGTTGACGCCGCTGCGGCCGACATGGGCCTCACCGATGTCAAGCTCAACTACATCTACGGCGGCCAGTTCTTCGGCGATGCCGACATCACCGCTGTGATGGATACCTGGTATGCCGGCGGCACCGAGGTCGTCTTTGCCTGCGGCGGCGGCATCTACACCTCCGCGGTCGACGCGGCCAAGAAGGCCGACGGCAAGGTCATCGGCGTTGACGTCGATCAGGCCGGCGTGATCGCCAAGTACGCTGCCGGCGACGGCGCGGACGAGGCTACGGTCGCGCAGTACCTCGACCTGACGGTCACCTCCGCCATGAAGGGCCTCTATCCCGCTACCTACGATACCCTGACCGACGTTATCGTCAACGGCAATTGGGAGAAGTACGTCGGCAAGATCGAGACGCTGGGCCTTGTCTCCGGCACCGATCCCGAGGCGAACTACGTTCAGATCCCCATGGGCGACGGCACCCAGTGGTCCGACAGCTTCACGCAGGATGACTATAAGGCCATGGTGAAGGATATGTTCGACGGCAAGATCACCGTCAGCAACAACACCAGCAGCGACGTTAAGGCTGCCAGCTTCGCCACCGTGATCACGGTCGACGATCAGGGCTCCATCAAGGGCTAAGCGCTTTATCGCAAGTACATACGGAGAGACGGGCGTCTGCCCGTCTCTCTCTCTTTTTTGCCGAAAAACGAAAAAAACATACGATTTTGCCAAATTGACTTTGCTTTATCGGCACAGGTATAGTATACTGTAAGATATTCATGGTTTCCGTCCCCGCACATCCCCAACGCGGCGGGCCATCAAAACGGAAGGAGGGCGAAACATCTTGGGATCACCGTATGCCATTGAGATGCTCAACATCACCAAACGATTCCCCGGTATTATCGCCAACGACAACATTACACTTCAGCTCAAAAGGGGCGAGATCCACGCCTTATTGGGCGAAAACGGCGCAGGCAAATCCACGCTCATGAGCGTGCTGTTCGGCCTGTACCAGCCCGAGGAGGGCGTCATCAAAAAGGATGGGCAGGTCGTGTCCATCAAGGACCCGAACGATGCCAACGCGCTCGGCATCGGCATGGTCCACCAGCACTTCAAGCTGGTGGAATGCTTCACCGTGCTCGACAACATCATTATGGGTGTGGAGCCCACGAAGCACGGCTTCCTGCAAAAGGCCGAGGCCCGCGAAAAGGTCCTCGCCCTGAGCGAGAAGTACGGCCTGCATGTCGACCCCGACGCGCTCATTGAGGACATCACCGTCGGTATGCAGCAGCGCACCGAGATCCTCAAGATGCTCTACCGCGAAAACGAGATCCTGATCTTCGACGAGCCGACCGCCGTCCTCACCCCGCAGGAGATCGACGAGCTCATGCAGATCATGCGCAATCTCGCCGCCGAGGGCAAGAGCATCCTTTTCATCTCCCACAAGCTCGCCGAGATCATGGCGGTCGCGGACCGCTGCTCGGTGCTGCGCAAGGGCAAGTACATCGGCACGGTCGAGACCGCCAACACCACGGCGGAGGAGCTGTCCGCCATGATGGTCGGCCGCAGCGTTAGCTTCCATGTGGACAAGAAGCCGTCCGAGCCCGGCGAGGTCGTGCTCGAGGTAGAGGGCATGACCATGGCCTCCAAGCTCCACAAGAACAATGCCGTCAAGAACGTTTCACTCAAGGTCCGCCGCGGCGAGATCGTCTGCCTTGCCGGCATCGACGGCAACGGTCAGACGGAGTTCGTCTATGGCCTGACCGGTCTGGAGCCGCTCGTTTCCGGCTCCGTCAAGCTCTGCGGTAAAGACATCACCCGTGCACCCATCCGCCAGCGCAGCGTGATGGGCATGAGCCACATCCCCGAGGACCGGCACAAGCACGGCCTTGTGCTCGACTATTCGCTTGAGGACAACATGGTGCTCCAGCGCTACTTTGAGCCGGAGTTTACCGACAAGGCGGGCTTCCTGCGCCGCAGGAACATCCGCTCCTACGCCGAAAAGCTCATCGACCAGTACGATGTCCGTTCCGGCCAGGGCCCGGTCACCATTGCCCGCAGCATGTCCGGCGGCAACCAGCAGAAGGCCATCGTTGCCCGCGAGATCGACAACGATCCCGAGCTGCTCGTCGCCGTGCAGCCGACCCGCGGTCTGGACGTCGGCGCCATCGAATACATCCACCGTCAGCTCGTCGCGCAGCGCGACGAGGGCAAGGCGGTCCTGCTCGTGAGTCTGGAGCTGGACGAGGTCATGGACGTGCCCGACCGCATCCTCGTGATGTATGAGGGCGAGATCGTCGGCGAACTCGACCCGAAAAAGACCACGCAGGAGGAGCTTGGCCTCTACATGGCAGGCGCGAAGAGAGACGAGGTGAAGGCATGAAAAAGAACATTTTCAAAAGCGACGGCTTCCAGTCGCTGCTGGCCTCCCTCCTGTGCATCGTGCTGGGACTGTTCCTCGGCTACCTTGTGCTGCTGGTCATCAATCCCGCGGGCGCGGGCGAAGCCATTCTCACGGTCATCAAAAACTTTATGACCTACAACCGCCCCGCCTCGCAGCTGAAATATTTCGGCAACACGCTCGTCAAGACCGCGCCGCTGCTGATGTGCGCGCTGGCGATCCTGTTCGCCTACAAGGTGGGCCTCTTTAACATCGGCGCGGCCGGACAGTATTGTGCCGGCGTGGCGCTGAGCCTGTACGCGGCGCTCGGCCTCGGCTGGAGTTGGCTTCCGTGTATGCTGCTCGCCATTTGCGGCGGCGCGATCCTCGGCGGCATTTCCGGCCTGCTCAAGTCCTACTGCAACGTCAACGAGGTCATTTCCGGCATCATGCTCAACTGGATCGTGCTGTATCTGACCAATATGCTCCTCACCACGGTGAAGGAGGACGCCAGCCCCTACACCAAGGTGCTCGCGCACATCAACGAATCCGCCGTGCTGCCCTCGCTGGGGCTCGGCGCGCTGTTCAACAACAACCAGTACGTCGGCCTTGCGGTGCCGCTCGCGGTGCTGATGGCCATTCTCGTGTGGGTCGTGCTGGAAAAGACGAAGTTCGGCTATGAGCTCAAGGCCACCGGCTACAACAAAAACGCCGCCAAATACTGCGGCATGGCGGAAAAGCGCAATGTCATTCTCAGCCTCATGATCTCCGGCGCGCTCGCCGGCATGGGCGCGGCGATGCTCTACCTCACCGGCTATGAGCAGTGGCAGTGCTCCACCTCCTCGGTCCCCGCGATGGGCTTCAACGGCATTGCCGCGGCCTTCCTCGGCGGCTTGAACCCCATCGGCACGGTGCTCGCCTCGTTCTTCATCCAGCACATCACGGCGGGCGGCGCGTATGTGGATAAGTCCATGTACTGCGCGCAGATCTCCGATCTGATCTCGGCGCTCATCATCTATCTCTGCGGCTTCGTGCTGTTCATGAAGCACACAATGAATTCCTACGCGGCCAAGCGTGAGGAGAAGGCGGCATTGAAGGCCAGGGCAGCCGAAGCGCAAGCCGGGGCCGAGGCCGAGAAAGGAGGCGATCAGTAATGGCGCTGCTGCTGCAATACACCCTGATCTTCGCTTCTGTGCTGATCCTGGTCGCCCTCGGCGGCTGCTTCGCGGAGCACTCCGGCGTCATCAACCTCGGCCTTGAGGGCATCATGATCATGGGCGCCCTCGGCGGCGCGCTGGCGATGCGCTACATTTCGCCCAATGTGCCTGCCATCGTGATGATCCTCGGTGTTCTGGCCATTTCGGCGCTGGTCGGCATGGTCTATTCCTGCCTGCTGGCTGTGGCCTGCATCAACTTCAAGGCGGACCAGACGCTCGTCGGCACCGCGCTGAACCTGCTCGGCACCGCGGGCGCGACGGTCATTGTCAAGGCCATCAACACCGCGGCGAATCCCGACGACGTTTCCTCCATCGTGCAGTATGCCGGCGCGAAGAAGGCGTTTACCGTCAGCCTCGGCTCGTTCGAGTTCAGCTGGTTCATGCTCGTGACCGCGCTGCTGCTTGCCGCGGCCTATGTCCTGCTCTATAAGACCCGCTTTGGCCTGCGTCTGATGGCCTGCGGCGAGCATCCGCAGGCGGCGGACAGCGTGGGCATCAACGTCTACAGGATGCGCTGGGCGGGCGTGCTGATCTCCGGCTTCCTCGGCGGCATCGGCGGCATCGTGTTCATTACTGCCGGCGTTTCCGAGTGGCGCTTTGAGTACGGCGTGGCAGGCTTCGGCTTCCTGTCCCTCGCGGTCATGATCTTCGGCCAGTGGAAGCCCCAGCGCATCGCGCTCGCGGCGCTCCTCTTCGGCCTGTTCCGCGCGCTCTCGAATGTCTACATGGGCTTCAGCTTCCTTATGGCGATGAACATTCCCAGTCCGGTGTACAACATGATGCCTTATATCATCTCTCTCATCGTGCTGGCGTTTACCTCCAAGCGCTCCCGCGCCCCCAAGGCGGAGGGCATCCCCTACGACAAGGGCCAGCGCTGAGAACCCATCAACACAACGAAAAGGAGCGGCTGCATCGCAGCCGCTGCTTTTTTTATCCGTCGTTTCCTTTTACCATGCGTGCTTGGCGCGAGACTGCGCCTCGGTCATGCCGAAGAAGCTCATGTCCACGCGCGTGCCTTGGTCGCCCCAGGTCGTGTCGATGTGATAGGTCTTGCCGTCGAGCTCCGCGACGGTCCAGATGTGGTCGGCGTTCATAAGCGCGGTACACTCAATGCCCTCGAGCCGCAGCAGGAGGTCGTATGCTCCCGTGTAGCCGTCGCAGACGGCCACGCCGTCCACCAGCGCGCTGTACGCCAGATGGCTCAGAGAACTGCTGGAGACGGTTCCCTCGTCGTAGACGCAGTTGTTGCAAAGCCAGACGTAGTAGGCCCGCGCCAGCTCATACTGCGTCATGTCGCCCGTCAGGTAGCCGCTTTCCCACAGCGCGTCGTGGACGAGGATCGCGCGGGCGAGCGTCTCCTCACGGTATTTTTTGAGCTGTGCGCTGTCACAGGCCGTGGAGGAGAAGGTCAGCAGCACCTTGCCGGAGGAATAGCTGCGGCAAGAGGTGGAGTTGTACATCTGCTCGCAATGGCGCTTGACGCCGACTGTAAAAGTGCGGGTGAGCTTTGCGACCTCCTCGTTGGTCAGCGTACGGTTGTATTGCAGAGTGATGCTGTCGGCGCCGTCGTGGAGCATCTTTCGGATCAGCGCGTCGATGGCTTCAGTGTCGTCGACTGCCGGCGCGGCGGAGACCTCGGCGGGCGCCGCGATCAGGTCGCCCCAGGCCGTACCGGCGGCGGAGCGATAGAAACGGCTCTGCCACGAGAGCGTCAGGCGCGCGGACGGCTCGACCATGCGCACGACCAGCGCCGCAAGCTCGCTGCGCTTGAGCGTATCATTCGGATGGAAGGAGCCGTCCTCGTCCACGCCGCCCACGATGCCCCACTTGTAGAGCCGGAGAATATCGCTCTGATAGGGCGTGTAATCGTCCACGTCGGTGATGCGGCGATGCGAGGCATAGCCGACGGTCACGGCCTCAGCGTTGCGCTCGTCATAGCGCTCGGAAGGCAGAGCGTTGGCCAGCACGCCTGCCATCTGCGCGCGTGTCGCGGCCTCCGGATAGTGGCCGTCAAGCTCGTCGCCAAGGCATTTTTCAGCCTTGAGATAGCGCGCATAGGGCTGATACCAGACCTCGCCGGCTGCCGCCGCAGGGATCGTTGCACCGCGCTCAAGCGCGTGCAGCCGCGCGGCAAAGGTCACCAGCTCCGCAATGGTGACGCTCCCCTCCGGTGCGTAGGCACTGCCGCTCACGCCCTCCGTCAGGCCGTATTCGTACAGCGCGGCGACGGCGTCGTGATACCACGCCGAGGCGTACACATCCGTGAAGCGTCCGTCGTAGCTTCGTGTGCGCGCAAAGGGAGAGAGCGTGTCCGCTTCCTCTGCCGAAGGAGCGGGCGCAGGGGAGTCCGCCGCCGTCACATCTTCCGCCTGCACGGCGGTGGAGAGCAGCAGCGCAAAGACGCAGAGGAAAAGCAAAAGCCGTTTTTTCATGGTGCTTGCTCCTTATCTCATCAGGGGACGAGGATATCCATATCCTCCAGCGTGAGCGTCTCATTGTAGGGATTGAGGGCCTCATTGACCAGATCGCAGGTGGCCTGCGCGTCGAGCACATAGACCGACTGCTTGTTGTAATAACCGGAGCCGTCGCCGGGGAGGGTAGCAAAGTGGATGTTTTCGGTGCCGATGTTCAGTGCCTCGTTGCCGAGCCAGACGAGGTTGCCGGTCGTGAGGTCGGTCTTGACGTAGGTGTAGAAGATATCCACCAAAGCGGGGATATTCTTGACGTTGCCGACCTGCAGAAGCTGCTTGGCGACCGCCTTGAGGAATGCCTGCTGGGTGCCGATGCGGCCGATGTCCTCCGTGCCGTATCCGGTGCCGTCGTTGTTGTGGCGGAAGCGGACGACCTCCATCGCCTCCTGCCCGTTGAGATGGCGCGGGCCTTTGGTGAAGTGAATGTGCAGGTCCTGATAAGGGTCGTCGTAGTCCATGTTGATGGGAATATCAAAGTCCACGCCGTCGATCTGATCGACCAGCGCGATGAAGCCCTTGAGGTTGACTGTGACATAGAAATCCACCGGCACGCCGAGCAGATTTTCGATCTGGCTCATCAGCAGCTCCGTGCCGCCCTTGGCGTAGGCGTAGTTGAGCTTGTTGTTGCGGTATTCGTTGTGCAGCAGCGTGTCGCGCGGGAGGCTCACAAGGTCGATGCGCTTGTTCGGCACGTCGAAGCGGACGAGAATGTTCGTATCGCTGCCGCCGTTGTCGTCGTCAAGGCCGGAGACGAGAATGTTGTAGCAATATTCGCGGCGCGTGCGGCTCGGAGCATCGGGCTCGTCCGTGTCGGTCCGGTCGGCGTCCGTGCTTGCCGTGTCGCTCGGTGTTACAGCGGGCTTGTCCGTGTCAAGCTCGGGCGCGCGAAAGACATATTTGACCGTCGCGAACACGGCGGTCGATAAAAAGAGCAGGGATAACAGGATGACCGCAAGGCGCTCGGGACGGCGCTTCGCGGGATTCTTTTTCTGCATGGCGGGATACGGTCCTTTCCGTTATTGTCGAAAACAGGGGAATATCGCTATTATACACATTATGTCAACAAACTACAAGAGGGAAAAAGAGCTTGCGCGGCCGGCGGAAGAAAAAGGCTTGCCGGCCGTGCGGTGTTTGATCGGTTTCTGCTTTTATTTGACGAAATTCAGAGGAAAAAGTTTCAAGCTCCCTTATATTTTTTTCTCGTGGCGATGCCGCCGCGAATGTGCCGCTGGGCTTTGTTGATCTCAAGGATCTCCTTGACCTGAAGGTAGAGGCTGTGGTTGATCTGCGGAAGTCGGTCCTGAATGTCCTTGTGGACGGTCGACTTACTGACACCGAACTTCTTGGCTGCGGCGCGCACCGTGGTGCGGTTTTCTATGATGTAAACTGCCAGATCGCAGGCCCGCTCTTCAATATTACCCTTCATGAATGAAACACTCCCTATTCGAGTTGCTTCAATCTATGCACCGCGGGGAGCGAATATGTGCAAAGACGCGCACAGCGCTTGAAAAGCGGCGCGCGGTCTGCTACAATGGGCAAAAATGATCGCGGGAGGACGTGTATGGACGAAAAAAAGAGGACGCTGCGCGGCTTTCTGTGTGCGGCGCTCGGCGGCGTATGCTGGGGCGCGTCCGGCACGGTGGGACAGTATCTCTTTACCTGTCAGGGCGTGGACAGCGGCTGGCTGACCGTGGTGCGGATGTTCCTGGCCGGCGTGGTGCTGCTCGGCGGCGCGCTCGTAAGGCACCGCCCGCAGCTTCGGGCCATCTGGTCGGACCGACGCGATGCGCTGCGGCTCGTGCTCTTCTCCGTCGGCGGGCTGATGACCTGCCAATATACCTACCTCGCGGCCATCCGCTATTCCAACAGCGCGACCGCCACGGTGCTGCAGTATATGGGACAGGCGCTCATCTTACTCTGGGTGTGCCTGCGTGCGCGCCGCCTGCCGACGCGGCGCGAGGGCGTCGCGCTCGTGCTCGCGCTCCTCGGCGCCTTTTTGCTCGCGACCCACGGCAGTTTGACCGCGCTCGCGCTCTCGCCGCAGGCGCTCTTTTGGGGCCTGTGCGCGGCGGTGTCGCTGATGCTCTATACGCTCCTGCCGGGTGATCTGCTTCGGCGCTATCCCGTGAGCGTCTGCACGGGCTGTGGGATGTTCATCGGCGGCGTGGTGCTGCTCGTGCTCACACAGGCGTGGCGGATCCCGGTCACGCTCAACGCCGCGGTGGTGCTCGGCACGCTGGAGATCTCCGTTGTCGGCACGGCGCTGGCATTCACGCTCTATTTGCAGGGCGTGAGCGACGTCGGCGGCGTGCGCGCGAGCCTGCTCGCCTGCACCGAACCGGTCAGCGCGGCGCTGTGCGCGGCGCTTTGGCTGCACACGAGCTTCGCGTGGCAGGACCTTCTCGGCTTTGCTGCTATTCTGGTGATGGCGGTGCTCATCGCGCTGCCCGAGCGCGCGCCGGAAAAATCGACGGAGAAGGCGGAGAATTGAAAAAATGAGAGGGCCGAAAACCGGAAAATTCCGGTTTTCGGCTCTCGTTCTCGATATGTGCAGGGCTCAAAGCAGCAGCATCAGCACCGGCGTCACCACAAAGCAGGCGAGAGTGGAGATCGCCGCGCCCTGCGCGGCCAACTGCTCGTCCGCGCCGTATTCCGCCGCGGCGACGACCGCCTGCGTCACGACCGGCATGGCGGCCTCCACAACGTACACGCTGCGGGCGAGCCCCGTCACGCCGAAGAGCGAGCAGAACAGCACGCACACGGCGGGAGCCGCGACAAAACGGAAGAGCAGCATCGCGCTGAGCGTCCGGTCAATACGCAGATTTTTCAGCCCCAGCTCATAGATAATGTAGCCCGTGAGCAGCAGTGCCAGCGGCGTGACAAGACTGTTCATATAGCGTCCATAGGACAGCACGAGCGCGGGCAGGCGAATGTCCAGCAGCACGAGGGCGATGGCGGCCAGCGTACCGAGAATGGTAGGCGTCCGCAGGAAATGCAGCAGCATCTTCGCCGAAAAGCCGCCCGCCTCGCCCGACCAGCGCACCAGCGAAACGCCGCCGAGCTGCATGAATGTGGTGCTGACTGTCCAGTAGAGCATGACGTAGGGGGTACATTCGCTGCCGAACAGTTCTGTACACATCGCAAGGCCGATGAACACACAGTTGGATACCGCGCACATCATGATGAAAATGCCGAGGCGGCGGCGCGGCAGGCGCAGGAGCTTGCCGAGGAGAAATGCCAGGAAAAAGTCCAGCGCACAGGAGAGAATGCCAACGAGCAGCATACGGACGGACTGCCCCAGCATTTCGCGGGACAGGTTGACCTGAAAGCTGTAGATCGACATACAGGGGATCGCGACAGTCATCAGAAACTTGCTGATAAACGACTTTGCCCCGCTTCCCATCCAGCCCTTGGCCGCGCAGAGGTAGCCGGTTGCCGTCAGCAGCAGGATAATGGTGGCAGATGCAACGGCATGAAGAAAGGTTTCCATAGATATGTACCTCAAAAAATTCGTTCACGCAAACAGTATAGCAGTTTGCCGCCAAAAAACAAGGCTTCGACGGAAAAGAAGTTGAAAACCGAGGACAAATGGGCTATGATAAAGAAAATCTCAACGCATGAGGAGGAACGGCGATGAAGGCGGCATTGGTCATTATGGCGGCGGGCATGGGCTCGCGCTACGGCGGCAGCAAGCAGGTGGACGGCATCGGCCCGAACGGAGAAATTTTGATGGAATACTCCATTTTCGACGCGCTGCGCGCGGGCTTTACGAAGGTGGTCTTCATCATCAAGCCGGAGATGGAGGAACTTCTCCGGGGCATGGTGGGCTATCTGGAAAAGCGCCGGACCCTGGCGGGGGAAAACGTGGAGGTCCGCTA
>ERZ808259.626-NODE-626-length-13326-cov-20.398011_pt1 | contig 13326 bp, 8 predicted proteins | sample MGYA00521279_ERZ808259 | MGnify/ENA primary metagenome ERZ808259 (study PRJEB31516, sample SAMN03275586) | gut metagenome | biome: mammalia-associated habitat; material: feces | host: Papio cynocephalus | place: Kenya | collected 2012-07-27 ... | reverse complement strand
CGCGTCAGCCGAATATTTTGGTTAGTCCATCCACGGAACTACGCCGCTGCCCCCTGTTATTTCTCTTTTCCCATTTTGATACTCAATATAGCCGCCGATGAATTTTATACCATCAGGAAGGATTATCTTGAGGTCGCTATCTTCGTTTTCACGATAAGCGGAAAGCCATAGAAAGCCCACCACCGGGTAGTCTTTACCATCAACGGTTATCTTGGACGGAATTATTACTTTCCCGGAGTACTTTACTTGTTTATCCTTGTTGGGCAATAATATTGCGCCCGGATATCGGTATATGACATCGCCCGTTGCTTTCTGTTCAAAGTTTAAGGCATATACAAAGCCGTCAACATTGTAAACAGGCAAGCCATAGAAATCATCAACGATTTCACTTGCCATACCACATATCGAAAAACAGATTGCCGCGAATATTGCTTGTATCCGCCTTATTGTCTTATTTGGCATAGCGCTATTGTTTTAGAAGTTTATATGTGGAGACCACTTCGCCGCTAATTAACATGGAAATCACACATAATCCGTTTGGCACATTGTCGAGGTCTAATGTGCGTTGGTTTGTTCCAGAGCCAATGGATATAAGCGGCATATGGTTTGTGTTATTGATGTCGGCGACAGAGTCGGTGACGGTGCGGTCGATGCGGTTTAGAGTGAGCGAGACGGACATACCGTCATCCGACTTAGACATCCGGAAGTCGTAAGGGTCGGCATCCGGATCCGCGTTAGGCAGGACAAAGCCTCCGGGAATGGCCGTCTGTGCATACGCACAGCACACGCCCAAAGCCACTGCCGTCAGCAGCGCTTTCAGTCGTCTGGTGGTTTTTCATAACAAATTAGGTATTAGGTTATTATTAATCTCTCCTATTCATTCTGCTTGAGTGTTTCAGAGCAAGGCATCGGAGAGTATCGCTGCAGATTTAAGCAATATTCACCCGAAATGTAAATATTTTATAAAATATTTTTCGCGAGGCGGTCAATCATTTGTGGAAGGTGGGGCGGATGTGTTCAGGAAGAGGTATATGCGAACAAAATCAGGGAGATAGACGTTGTGATAGTAGTGGCACTGATGTGGCAGCGGCGGACAATGCACGATGCCGATGTTTCGGTGTGACTATAAATTTATGACAATGAAAACAAACGAAGGATATGGGGCGGAAATGTAATTTGAAACGAAGTAGAGCCAAGGTCTCGCGCAATGGCCGGTCCGGGTTGCGTTTCGCGGTCGGAGTGGCTGTGCTCATAGGGCTGCTGATATTATGGGCGACTTTTGCGGACAATGCCGTACCCTGAAACTTTGCCTCAGAGGTGAGCAGCGGTGGAGGGCGCAAGATAGTAGACCCCTACAGAAGTTCGCTATCATGATGCCTTCCCCAAAAGGCTGATATATAAACACCAAAGACATTCTGTCGGAGTTGACAGAATGTCTTTGAAGTCTTGGTTGTGTCGTAAGCGCGCGGGTCTTAAGCTTTCTTGACGCGACGCTCTTTGATACGAGCCTTTTTGCCGGTGAGACCACGCAGATAGTACAGTTTGGCGCGGCGAACTTTGCCATACTTGTTGACTACGATGGAGTCGATGAACGGCGACTCGATGGGGAAGATACGTTCAACGCCGATGTTGTCGGACATTTTGCGTACGGTGAAGCGCTTTTTGGCGCCTTCGCCCGAGATTTTGATAACCACACCGCGGTATTGCTGGATACGTTCCTTGTTACCTTCTTTGATGCGGTAAGCCACGGTGATGGTATCGCCGGGACCGAATTCGGGATGTTGCTTGCCACTGGCAAAAGCCTCTTCGGCAATCTTGATTAAATCCATTTTAGTTTTCTGAAAATTAAAATGTTAGCACTGACGCAACATTCGCGGGCAACCATGTCCCGCCAGCGGTTACGCATATCGGTCGCAAAGGTACGACTTTTTCTGTTTACGCACAAATGATTTTTGCTGACAATGTGCAATTTGGCAATCTGCGCGATATTTTGTCCGATAAGGCGAATAATGGAACGACCGATTTTGACGGCTTTGGGTTTTTGTATATCTTTGCAATAAGATAAAAGGTGCGTGCGTGTATCCGCTAACTGAGAACACTATGCCGTGCCTAATTGTTGAGCATACATGAAGCCAAATACGGCATTGCCGACCGATACAGATACAAGGCCGTTGCGTGCGCCCGCTCGAAGCAAGACGCGTATGGCAGGTAAGGTGACGCTATGGGTACTGATGTCCATAGTGTTGCTGGTCACGGGTATTGTCGTAGGCGTATATTCGGTATGGTGGCAGCGCGATGCGCTGCGTGCCGCCGTCACCGCTGTCAATCGTCAGCCCGGAATGCACCTTGAGGTGGGTGATGCTCGGCTTATATTCCCCCTCCGGGTCAAAGTGCGCGATATGTCGCTGGTGCAAAACGGCGACACTATGATTTGTCTCGAAGCGGCGGATGCAGACGTGCGAGTTCGGCCTTTGCTTGACGGACGAGTTGACGTGAGCGAGGCATTGTTGTCTCGTGCTATGTATCGTATGGGGTCGCGAGATAGTGCGACGTGTATAGTCCTTAGAGCCGAGCGCATAGATGCCGCGCCGCTGTCCGTGTCCTTGAGTGACACTATGCGTATACGCCTTGAGCGCGGTGCTTTGTCCGGGGGTTTGGTGGATATGTATATCAATCCCGTGAATACGGCTGCACCCAAGCCGCCGTCCAAGCCTTCGCCCCTGCTCATAGAGGTGGGGCATCTGGCTTTGTCGGATTTTGCCTATTGCATGAATATGCTTCCGGCGATAGACACCTTGCAGACGGTGATAAGCCGTGGATTGATTTCCGATGTTCGCATAGATATTGCCGGACAGACAGTGGATGTCGGTGACTTCGGCGGCAGCGGCCTCGATGTGGCGTATATAGCGCCCGATCAGGCCACAGTGGAGCGTATAGCCGCTTTGCCGGCCAAGGTCGATACCGTGTCCGCGCCCTCTACGCCGTGGACGGTGAAAGTCGATGGAATACATTTCGACAAAAGCAAGGTGCTGTATACCATACACGGCTTAAGGCCACAACCCGGTCTTGATTTTGGGTATATCGAGGTGGACTCAATGAACCTTGATATAACGGATTTTTACAACCGAGCCTCCGAGGTGCGTGTGCCGTTGTGCATCAGCGGACGCGAGCGCTCGGGCATAACGCTGCATGCCGATGGAACGTTGGCTATAGACAGCGCCGCGCTGCGGCTGCAACATTTTGACTTGAAGACTTCGGGCGGAACATCGATGAACTTTGATGCTATGCTCGGTACAGGCACCGAACCGGATGTAAGCGTGAATATTGACCCTTCCGATTTGGCTGTCAGTGATTTGGCTCGAATGTTCCCGGATTTTGACGCGTATCTGCGGCCTTTACGTGCCGGCACGCGTATTGCTTTGGCCGCCAAAATCACCGGAAGTATGAACGCCCCGGATATAGGTCATTTGTCTCTGCATATCCCCGGGGCATTGAGGCTTGACGGCGGCGGCAGCTTGCACAATGTTCTGACGCCCAAGCGTATGACCGGCAGCATCGATCTTGTCGGGAAGCTCGGTGATATTGACCCATGGCTGCGCCTCGTTATAGGTCCCGATGCGGGAGTGCGCATCCCGCCTATGGATGTCAAGGCCGGCATCGATTTCGGCAACGGCGCATACAGCGGCTATGTGCAGGCCGTCACCGCCACCGGGGAATTGGCCCTTGACGGAAGTTTCAACGGGCGCGGCAACGTATACGACATACAGCTGGATGCCCACCGTTTTCCGATAGAAGCCTTTATGCCCTCATTAGGCATCTCGGATGTCACGGTCGGCATCAATGCCAAGGGTCGCGGCTTGGATATAATGTCGTCGCAGACCTCGGCGGATATAGACCTCGATTTGGCAGAAATCACCTACAACGGCGACCGCCTGACGGACATAGGAGGCACGCTGCATATCGCAGATGGGCAAGCCGTGCTGAGCATCGATTCGCACAACCCTACGGCCGACTTCACTATCGAAGGCTCGGGCAATATACAAGGGAATCGCTACAACTGGATAGCCGCCATCGATGGCCGACGTATCGACTTGATGTCGCTTAAGGCCAGCGACACTCCGGCTACGGTGAGCATCAATGCCGACATTAGCGCCAACTTCGATGCTGCCAATCCGTTGCTGATGGACGCCTCCGTGGACCTGCGCGATTTTGTGTATGCCCACGAAGCCGGAAAGATGACAGTGGACCGCGTGCGTGCACGTCTTGCGGCATCGGACACCACGGTCAATCTCAATGTCAGCAACCGCGACCTCTTTGCGCTGGTCAGCGCACCCACCGGGTTGCGTGAAGTCTTGGCGCATAGTGATTCGCTGATGACGACACTTGTCGCCCAATTCAAGCGCCGACGCATCAATATCCCCGAGGTGCAGCGAGCACTGCCGCGCTTCGAGCTTGATGTACAGGCCGGCGACAACAATATGCTTACCCAAGTACTGGCCGACAGCCACATGGGCTTTGACAATATGCGGTTGCGTGCTTACAACGACACTGTTATGGCTTTGGACGGCGATGTTCTCGGGTTTTTCACCGGAGACACACGGCTGGACTCGGTGGGCCTTGAGATACATCAGCATGGCGATCACCTCCATTACGGGGCCAAGATACGCAACCTTCCCGGAACGCTTGACGCATGGGCTGCCGTGGATCTCACCGGATATTTCCGCCCCGGGCGCCTCGGTATCAATGTCAATCAGCGCAATATCAAAGGCCAAACCGGCTTCCTCGTGGGTGGAGAAGTTGAACTCAACGCCGATTCGACGGCCACGTTGCACATTACGCCGCTCAATCCTACCATCGGTTATCAGCAATGGACGGCCAATGAGGGCAACTTTATACGCTACTACTATGCCACAAAACATATCGATGCCGACTTGCACATGCGCAGCGCCACCAGTTCGCTGGCGTTGTACAGCGAGCATGCCCATGAGCACGACAATGCCATGCACGGCGCCGATGAAGACCTCGTGGTCAAGGTCAGCGACATACGTCTGCAAGACTGGATTGCGCTCAATCCCTTTGCTCCGCCCGTCAAGGGAAATATTTCGGCCGACTTGCGCATCAATCGTCTCAATAACGCTCTCAACGGCGAAGGCCAATTGTCACTTGCCGGGCTTACCTACGGGCGTGAAAAAGTGGGCGATATACGTGCCGATTTTGACCTGGTGACACAACGTTCGGGACTATTACGCACCAACGTAGACCTTTGGATAAACGGGTCAAAGACTATGACACTGTCCGGCGCCCTCAACGACTCGACGCGCACCTCGCCCTTCAATATGGACTTGACGATGATACACTTCCCACTGTCCACGTGCAATGCTTTCCTGCCGGGAGTGGCCAAACTCTCCGGAACGCTCAACGGACGCATGGACGTCAGCGGCGACAGCGACCATCCCCAACTGGATGGTAATCTTCAATTTGACCAGGCTGCCATCAAAGTCAATATGCTGGGTACGACCTTCGCCATAAGCGACACCCCCATACCCATAAACAATAGCATCGTACGACTGAACAATTTCTCCATCAGCGGATGTAACGAAAATCCGCTGACCGTCAACGGCACCGTCGATGTCCGCGATATGTCTCGAACGGCGATGGACTTGACTATGAAAGCACGTAATATGCAGATTGTCAAGAGTACGCGTGCCGTCAAGGGCGCCGATGTCTACGGCAAGGCTTTTGTGAATATAGATGCCAAGGCGCGCGGCGATATGTCCATACTCAAGACTTCGGGCTCGCTGAGTGTGCTTGCTCCCAGCAACTTCACCTATATTATGCCCGACGCCGTCAATACCATACAGAACCAATCGGTTGAAGATATGGTGCATTTTGTCAATTTCAACGACTCGGCGGCCATGGCTCGTGCCGACTCGGTGGCGCCGAGCAAAGGCACGGCCCTATTTGCCGACTTTGCACTTAATATCAACAACGGCACCACCATAGGCGTAGACCTGAGCGCCGATGGCAAAAACCGCCTGCAACTTAACACACAAGGGACGTTGTCCTTCTCGATGAACCCCATGAACAGCGGGCGCATGGTGGGACGTCTCAATATTTTGGACGGATATATCCGCTATACGCCGCCGCTGATGTCCGAAAAGAAATTCACTTTCGATGAAGAAAGTTATGTAGCCTTCACCGGCGATATGCTCAATCCGCGTCTCAATATCAAGGGCGTTGACCGCCTGCGCGCCAATGTCACTCAGGAAGGACAAAACTCGCGCCTTATCAACTTTGATGTCTCGCTTGACGTTACCGGGACGCTTGACCGTATGGACGTGGCCTTCGATTTGGCAACGGATGATGACCTTACCGTGGCCAACGAATTGGCCTCAATGTCTGCCGAACAGCGTGCCAATGAGGCTATGAACCTGCTGCTGTACAACACCTACACCGGGCCCGGCACCAAGGCCAATGCGGCACTTAACGCCAATCCGCTGTACTCCTTCCTGTCTTCGCAGCTCAATTCGTGGGCATCCAAGGCCATCAAGGGTATCGACCTGAGCTTTGGCATCGACTCGTATGACCGCACTACGCGCTCCGGTACTTCGCAGACCACCCGGTATTCGTATAATATTTCCAAGTCGCTGTTTGACGAGCGCTTCCGCATAGCTGTCGGCGGCAACTACTCCACCGATGCGGATGCGGACGAAAACCTGTCGCGCAACATCATCTCCGACATCTCCATAGAGTACTACCTCAACAATGCCCATACCACCTACGTCCGCATATTCAGACACACCGGCTACGAGAGCATACTTGAGGGCGAGATTACGCAGACAGGCGTCGGTTTTGTGTATCGTCGCAAGATACGCCGCCTGTCCGATATGTTCCGCTTCGGTCGCCGCAAGGGCAAGAACGGCGCAGATAAGGATATTAAAGGAGATGCAGACGCGGCTGATGACACCGCGAATATTACATCGGACACCGATGCCGTCAAAGATGCAAATTCGTCCTCCGAGGACGCCCCGGTCGATACGGACACTCAAAAGCCATCGGCCGCTACAGCCGAAACCAAGAACCCCATACCCACAGTAGACAATGTTCCGCATCAGAAGTAAATTCATATTATACAGTGCTTTAATGGTTGGCATGATGCTGAGCATCTGGTCATGCTCGACCACGCGGCGCATCGATGAAGGCGAATTGCTGTATTGTGGCGTCTCGAATGTGAATATCGTGCCCGACAGCGGGGCTCGCCTCGGCGATGGCGTACGCAGCGCTGTCAAGGAAGCTGTGGATGTTCCCCCAAACAATTACTGGAAGCTGGTGGGGTGGCATTATCCGTTTCCGCTGGGGCTGTGGGTGTACAACAATTGGCCGCGCGCCGAGAAAGGCTTCAAGCACTGGATTTACGAGAAACTTGTCGAAGACCCGGTGCTTATCTCGGATGTTCGTCCGGAGGTGCGCACACGGATGGTTGAGCAGATATTGCAAAACAACGGATATTTCCGTGGCAAGGCGGCATACACCATGCTGCCCAAGAAAAATCCGCGCAAGGTTTCGGTGGCTTATGATATCACCACCGGCCCGGCGTTTACGCTCAATACTATAGAGATGCCGCCGGATACTTCCGAACTGGCTCATAAGGTCGACTCGATAGCGTGCAAGATACCGTACTTGACGCCCGGCAGCATCTATTCGGCTGACTCGCTGTCTATGGTGCGTAATGTCATAGCCGATGGATTGCGTAACAAGGGATTTTACTATTTCCGTCCCGAATTTATCGAGTACCTGGCCGATACGGTAAGTGTGCGCGGCAAGGTCAACTTGCGCATAGTGCCGTCGGCCACTATTCCCCGTCAACTGATGCAGTCATATCGCACGGGGCGTGTCACCGTCACCGTATACCCCAACCGCGGGGCGCAATATGCCGATACGATACCGCTGAAAAATATGACATTGGTGCAGGTTAAGCCATCCAAACTTCGTCCGTCGGTGATACAAGATAACGTTACCATTAAGCCCGGTCGTGTATTCTCGGTACGCAGTATGGATCGTACACAGTCGTATCTGGCGCGCCTGGGCATCTTCAAATCTATCAATATCGAGCCGGTGCCGGATACGACAGCAGCGCCGGGGGCACCTCCAACGCTGGATGTCAATATCGCCTGCACGCTGGACGTACCGCTCGAAGCCTCCATCGAAGTCAACGCCTCCTCCAAGAGCAACTCGTACATCGGCCCCGGATTGGTGCTGGGGTTGACACATCGCAATATGTTCGGCGGCGGCGAACAGTTGAATGCCTCATTGACCGGCACTTACGAGTGGCAGACGGGCAAGGAACGCTCAAGCCTTTTCAATAGCTACGAAGTAGGGCTGACCACCTCACTGTCATTTCCGCGTCTGCTTGCGCCGTCCTTTGTGCGCCGCCGTCGCCGCCAGATCAATTGGACTCGCTTCACCCTCAACGGCGACCTGCTTAATCGTCCGCACTACTTCAAGATGGGCCAACTCAACGCCTCGATGTCCTACGAATGGCTGGCTTCACGCCATACCAACCTGACATTCACGCCTCTGAAGCTGTCGTACACAAAGCTCATAAACACTACCGAGGATTTTGACAAAATTATGGACGAGAATCCTGCCGTGGCTCAGTCCTTCCGCTCGCAGTACGTGCCGCAGATGATTTTCGGCCTTAATTATGACCGATATTACGACAGTGACAATCGTCTTACGTGGACCTTCAACGTCCAAGAAGGCGGCAATATATTCTGGAGCGTATATAGCCTATGCGGCGTCAAGGGCGAGAAGGAATTATTCGGGACACCGTTCTCCCAATTTATAAAAGGTCAGACCCAGCTTGTGTACTCGCGACGCCTCGGCCGCGGCGACCACTGGCTGGTGATGCGCGGCGCCGTCGGGGCGGCCCATGCCTACGGCAATTCGTCCCAAGTGCCCTATGCCGAGCAGTTTTATTGCGGTGGCGCCAATAGTGTGCGAGCCTTCACGATACGCACCGTCGGCCCCGGATCGTACCATGCTCCGGCAGATGTCACCGGTCAATATTTTGACCAGACAGGTACATTCAAATTCGAGGCAAATATCGAGTATCGTTTCCCTCTGTACGGGCCTTTGCACGGCGCATTGTTCCTTGACAGCGGCAATATCTGGCTGCTAAAGTCTGACGAGCAGCGTCCCGGAGGAGTGCTTAACGCGCGCGACTTTCTGCGCGACTTGGCTCTCGGTACCGGTGTGGGCATACGTCTGGACATATCGATGCTTGTCGTACGTCTTGACTGGGGTATAGGCCTCCATGCTCCTTACGATACCGGATATAGCGGATACTTCAACCTCCACCGCTTCAAGGACGCCAACGCCCTGCACCTTGCCATCGGCTACCCATTCTAAAGAGCTGTTTGATGGTGTGATACGTTTCGTTATAATTTTCGGGACAATTAAAAATTCAGTCGCATTTATCGAAACAAATGGAGGGTCAATACTATAAGCATTTAATCGTTTGCCATCAAATACGAGCAATACTTGTTGAGTATATTTGACAATGACAAATCTCCTTTTTGATATCGTTCGGCATCCAGCGTCAATATTCTTTCACAGATCTTTCGATGACCTTTGAATACGGCATTGAGATATGGTATACCATTATCGTGGGTAATATGCACATCGGCAAAAAATTGCGTGAGGTCCTCCGCGTCATAGACAATGGAATAGCTCGGCCGCTTGGCTCCGGGAATATCCTCTGTCAAGATGTTTTTGGCGACAAGGTCCTGTATGTCACGTATGGCGGTGTCTTTGGAGCACTTAGCCAGCGAAGCCCAGGTCTTTGACGTTATCTTTGCTTCATAGCCGTCTAAAAAGATATTGAGCATCTGTGTCTGCCGTTCTGTCATGGGGACGGAGCCGGCCTTCTGCCAGAAGAAGCTTTTGTTCAAAATGGTGGTGACAATGCTCTCTGCGCTGTCCAAAGCATCAATCAATTTAGTCATATACCATACCAGCCATTCCGTGATGTCGCCATCGCCACGTTGCATACGTTCCAGTATGTCATAATAGTGGCTTTTATCCTTATTGATCTGAGATGAGATATTATAGAACCGCAATTCACTCTTTTCGCCACGTGCCAAAAGCATATCGGACAGGATGCGAGCCAGTCGACCGTTGCCATCTTCGAAAGGATGAATGCATACAAACCAATAGTGCGCTATGGCAGAACGGATGACGCTACCGACAGTATCTTCGCCGTCAAACCAATTGATAAACTTCTCCATCTCGCTTTCTACAAGACCGGGCGACGGAGCTATGTAATGTATCTTCTCTCTGCCGAACATACCGCTGACAATATGCTCCTCGTGCGTGCGATATCGTCCGACCTCTATTTGTCTGCCTTCGTTGATACCGGTTTGAAAGAAAGCCGATTGCCAAGCGCAGAGTTTCTCTTTACTGAGAGGTTGATCATAGTTTTGAATTGCTTCGAGCATTACGCCCACCACGGAGTCAATGTAATGTGATGGCGCTGTGTATTTAACATTCTCTATTCCCAGCTTTCTTGCGATTGAAGAACGTACCTGCTCCTCGTTCAGGCGTATGCCTTCTATCTCGGAAGAATACACTACATCGTGCGTCAGGTTGTCTGCCATTGTTCGGAGTTTATTGTCAAAGCCGAGCGAGCCCAGTCTGCCGTAAAGCAGGCCTTGTTTACGACAGACGATTTCCTGAAGTTTTAAGATCTTGGAAGCATTCCAACGGAAGTTTGTCCAATTCTTTCTTTCGTGTATATACATAAAGGCTTTGTTATTCTCTGTGCGACAAAGAACGAGGCTAAACGTCGCATATTCTGCGGCAAAAATAGTGAAATAATGACGAATTACCAAATAATCTCGTCAAATGCCGCATATTTTACTCAAATGCCGCATATTTTGCGGTGTTATTATATAAGCATCGCTGCATTTTTTTTTGGCTTGGTTAAGAAAATATTTGCTGTATTTGTCGCTAATAGGGACTGTTTACATAATGGTAAACCAAGCCCTTAATATCAGGCATAATGCCGGATTACGCTCAATCTTAATGTTGCTTCGATACTTTATAACGTGAGATTGGGATACTTCAACCTCCACCGCTTCAAGGACGCAAACGCCCTGCGCCTCGCCATCGGCTACCCATTCTAAAGTGTTGTCTGACATATATGATATGCCCCTGCGGCAGAAGGCTGCGGCAGGGGCGTGGATTGTCAAATGTTACACACTTCGGAGATGGAGTGCGTGTGTGCGTGCGATTATTTCCGAAGGAACAGGCGGATGAAGCCGTATCTGCCGAAGACGTAGAGGAGCATACCGGGGATACCGATGCGGAAGTCGTCTTTCAAGGCCCGTCAGGCAGGCGTGTGCTGCTTTGCCATACGCCGTAACGATGCGAATTTTCGGCAAATTGACTAAATCGCAGTTAATCGTGAGTTGGAGTCTATGTATTAATATACATATTATAAGTGGCTTAGGTATGTTGGTGAGCTGCGGAATCGAACTTCCGGTACAAGCGCCTTCCATTTTTTTGCCGAAACATTTGCCCAATTCTGAATTTCACTGTAATTTCGCCGCCGAAATGGAAGAATCAATAAAAATAAACAAAGTGCAGATTCGTAATCTTCAGATGGAGGATTACGAACAGTTGTCGCAATCGTTTACACGCGTATACGCTGACGGCAGCGATGTTTTTTGGACCCGCGAGCAGATTAAAAAGCTGATAGACATCTTTCCCGAGGGTCAGATAGTAACGGTAGTGGACGACAAGATAGTGGGCTGTGCCTTGTCATTGATTGTCGATTACAACCTGGTGAAGAACGACCATACTTATGCCCAGGTGACAGGTAACGAAACGTTCAGCACGCACAATCCGCATGGCAATATTCTCTACGGTATAGAGGTATTCATACATCCGCAGTATCGCGGCTTGCGCCTTGCTCGCCGTATGTACGAGTATCGTAAAGACCTCTGCGAATCGCTCAATCTCAAGGCTATAATGTTTGGCGGACGTATTCCCAATTACCACAAATATGCCGACAAACTCCGCCCCAAAGAGTATATAAACAAGGTGCGCCAAAAGGAAATCTATGACCCGGTACTGACGTTCCAACTTTCCAATGACTTCCACGTGCGCAAGGTGATGCGCAACTATCTGCCCAACGATGAGGAGTCGAAACATTACGCCTGTCTGCTCCAATGGGACAATATCTACTATCAGGCGCCGTCGCAGGACATCGTGAGCAAAAAGACGTCCGTGCGCGTGGGCTTGGTGCAATGGCAGATGCGCTCGTATCGTACAATAGACGACTTGTTTGAGCAAATCGAGTTCTTTGTCGATGCCGTGTCCGGCTACCAAAGCGACTTTATCCTCTTCCCCGAGTACTTTAATGCCCCCTTGATGGCGCGTTTCAACGATGAAAGCGAGTCGGAAGCTATACGCGGATTGGCTCAGTATACCGAGGATATACGCGACCGTTTTATCGAACTGGCCATAAGCTACAATATCAATATCATTACCGGCTCGATGCCGCAGCTCAAGGAAGACGGACGCCTGTACAACGTCGGCTTCCTGTGCCGCCGCGACGGCTCGTACGAGTCGTATGAAAAGATACATGTGACGCCGGACGAAATCAAGAGCTGGGGTCTGTGCGGCGGCAGCAAGATTCAGACTTTTGAGACGGACTGCGCGCGCATCGGCATTCTGATATGCTATGACGTGGAATTCCCCGAATTGTCGCGTCTGATGGCGGCTGAGGGTATGCAGATATTATTTGTGCCCTTCTTGACCGATACGCAGAACGCCTATTCGCGCGTCAAGGTCTGCGCCCATGCACGAGCCATCGAGAATGAGTGCTTTGTCGTAATCGCCGGAAGTGTGGGCAACCTCCCTCGCGTTCACAATATGGATATCCAGTATGCGCAATCGGGCGTGTTTACTCCCTGCGACTTCGAATTCCCTACAGACGGTACGCGTGCCGAGGCCACTCCCAACACCGAGATGATACTTGTGAGCGATGTGGATCTTGACAAGCTCAACCATTTGCACACTTATGGCAGCGTGAAAAATCTCAAGGACCGTCGCAACGACCTCTACGAAGTCCGTTTGAAAAAGTAATCCCTCCCATCATCGCATATACGACACAAAAGCGGGGTGTCAGGTCAATAGGCCTACACCCCGCTTTTGTGTGCTTTGTTTGAAGACTTATATAATTGTAGTGCTGTAGTCCTTTAGATGGGGACTATCGGGATTTGGAGATAGCGGAGGGGAGCGTAATTTACGCCGACCCGC
>ERZ808259.625-NODE-625-length-13348-cov-3.411871_pt1 | contig 13348 bp, 12 predicted proteins | sample MGYA00521279_ERZ808259 | MGnify/ENA primary metagenome ERZ808259 (study PRJEB31516, sample SAMN03275586) | gut metagenome | biome: mammalia-associated habitat; material: feces | host: Papio cynocephalus | place: Kenya | collected 2012-07-27 ... | reverse complement strand
GCACCGACAGCGACATGGCAGGTATCAAGAACTGGTTCAACGAGTGGTATGCCAAAGATACCAGCCGTAAAATCCGTGCCGTCAACAAGGCAAAGGGTGAGCGTGGAGAACGCTTGACCACCAACGTTCCCTACGGCTATAAGCGTGACTCTGACGATCCTAAGAAATGGGTGATTGACGAGGAAGCGGCACAGATCGTGAAGCGGATCTTTGCGCTCTGCATGGAGGGAAAAGGGCCGAGCCAGATCGCCGCCTTGCTGGAAAAGGAAAAGGTGCTGAACCCCACCGCCTACAAACAGCGGGAGGGCAGAAAAACACCGCATCAGACTCCAGAGAACGAGTATCGCTGGCACGAAAGCACCGTTGCTTACATCCTCGAATACATGGAGTACACAGGCTGCACGGTCAATTTCAAGACCTATACCAACTCCATCTGGGACAAGAAGCAGCGGGAAAATCCAATGGAGAACCGTAAGATTTTCTATAACACCCACCCGGCAATCATCTCTCTGGAAGTCTTTGATAAGGTGCAGGAGATCAGGCAGCAGCGGCACCGCAGAACAGCGACGGGAAAGAGCAATATGTTCTCCGGCTTGGTATTCTGCAACGACTGCAAGCAGAAGCTCTACTACTCTACCACCAGCTATTTTGAAAAGCGGCAGGACTTCTTCATCTGCTCCACCCATCGTGCCAACAAGGACAAGTGCAGCGGACATTATATCCGTGCCGTTGTGCTGGAACAGATCGTCTGGAAGCACATTCAGGAGGTCATATCGGTAGTCACTCGCTACGAGGCTTATTTCCGCTCCGAGATGGAGCAAAAGCTCCGTATGCAGAGCGAGGAATCGCTACGGCTGCATCAGAAGCGGTTGGCGCAGGCTGAGAAGCGGATCGGAGAGCTTGACCGTCTTTTCATCCGCATTTACGAGGACAATGTAGCCGGTCGGCTGGACGATGAGCGCTTTGCGATGATGAGCAAGAACTACACCGAGGAACAGAAAGACCTCAAAGCCGAGGTCAAGGGTCTGCAACAGCAAATCCATGAACAGGAACAACAGGCAGAGAATATAGAGCAGTTTGTTCAGCGGGTAAAGAGGAACAGCACCCTCACGGAGCTGACCCCCTATGCCCTCAGAGAGCTTGTCAAGGCGGTCTATGTAGATGCACCTGACAAGTCCAGCGGCAAGCGCAAGCAGAAGGTACATATCGAGTACGACCTTGTGGGCTACATTCCCGTGGATGAGCTGCTAAAAGCGGAACAGGCATGACCGAGATCATGCCTGTTCCAAGAAAATTAAATTTTACTGTCTTACCAGCAGGGAGCCTTGCCTGTCCTTTTTTCTGTGTTCTTTCGGAAATTAGGCTTTTCAAGCGGGAAGATGTGTGGTAAAATACTCCTGTTGACAAAGTTTTAACAAGACCCCTTTACCATATTCATTCAGGAGGAGACCAACGATGAACGTTCAGGAACTCTATCAGAAGAAGCTGACCACCGCCGCCGAGGCAGTCAAGGCCGTCAAAAGCGGCGACTGGGTCGATTACGGCTGGTGTACGAACCATCCCTACACGCTCGACAAGGCGCTTGCCGCCCGTCAGGGCGAGCTGCGCGACGTCAAGGTCCGCGGCGGCGTGACGATGTGGATGCCCGAGATCTGCAAGGCGGAGGACGCCGGCGAGCACTTCACCTGGCATTCCTGGCACTGCAGCGGCATCGACCGCAAGATCATCGCCAAGGGCATGGGCTATTTCTCTCCCATGCGCTACAGCGAGCTGCCGCGCTTTTATCGCGACGGCAACGCCAAGGTGGACGTGGCGATGATCCAGGTCACGCCGATGGATAAGCACGGCAACTTCAGCTATGCGCTGGCCTGCTCGCATCTGGCGGATATGCTCGATAACGCCAAGACGGTCATTGTTGAGGTCAACGAGAATCTTCCGTGGGTCTATGGCCTGAACGGCTGCGAGATCAACATCGCCGACGTCGATATGGTCGTTGAGGGCGAGAACCCGCCCGTGGCGCAGCTCGGCGCGGGCGGCGCACCGACCGAGGTCGACACCGCGGTGGCGAACCTCGTCGTGCCGCAGATCCCGAACGGCGCCTGCCTGCAGCTTGGCATCGGCGGTATGCCGAACACCATCGGCTCGATGATCGCGCAGTCCGACCTCAAGGACCTGTCCGTTCACACCGAGATGTATGTGGACGGCTTTGTGGATATGGCGATGGTGGGCAAGATCACCGGCAAGCACAAGCAGCTCGACAAGGGACGCCAGGTCTTCGCGTTTGCCGCCGGTACGCAGAAGCTCTATGATTACATGGACCGCAACCCGGACGTCATGGGCGCGCCGGTCGATTACACGAACGATGTTCACGTCATCTCGCAGATCGACAACTTCATTTCCATCAACAACGCCATCGACTGCGACCTTTTTGGCCAGGTCAATGCCGAATCCGCCGGCATCAAGCACATCTCCGGCACAGGCGGTCAGCTTGACTTCGCCATGGGTGCATATCTTTCCAAGGGCGGCAAGAGCTTCATCTGCATGTCCTCGACCGTCACCGGCAAGGACGGCACGGTCAAGAGCCGCATAGTTCCCACGCTGACGCCCGGCTCCATCTGCACCGATCCGCGCTCCTGCACGCACTATATCGTCACCGAGTACGGCATGGTCAACCTCAAGGGCCTGTCCACCTGGGAACGCGCCGAGGCGCTGATCTCCGTGGCACATCCCGACTTCCGCGAGCAGCTCATCGCCGACGCGGAGAAGATGCACATCTGGCGCAGAAGCAACAAGTAAGCCTGTTGTTTGATACGAGAGGACGGTCCGAAAGGACCGTCCTTTTTCCTATCGTAAGTGCGGGATCAAGGTCAATTTTTGAGCAGGAGACAGAAAAAACTTGAAAAATATTCAGACTTGAGCTATACTATATACAGAGGAAAAGTGACCCTTTTGCGTTTTTTCTGTGTTGTGTGAATGAAATTTTTTGACAGGAGGCGGGCGTCATGTTCTGCGTAGGGGATAAGATTGTGCATCCAATGCACGGAGCCGGTGTAATCGAAAGCATTGTGGACGAGAAGATCGGCAGGGACCTTGTCCGGTTTTATGTGTTCCGGATGCCTGTCTCCGGCCTGACGCTCAAGATCCCGACGGCGAACAGCGAGATGATCGGGATTCGCGCGGTCTCGTCGGCGGAGACGATCGAGCGCGTGCTCGCGAAGATCCCGAAGCTGAGCGTGGACATGACGACGAACTGGAACCACCGCTACCGCGAGAATATGGAGCGCATCAAGAGCGGCGACCTGCTGGAGGTCGCGGGCGTGATCAAGGCGCTGGTGCACCGAGACGGCGAGCGCGGCCTTTCCACCGGTGAGCGCAAGATGCTGCACAACGCCAGACAGATCCTGCTTTCGGAGATCGTGCTGGCCGAGGATATAGAGTACGCCGACGCGGAGGCGCGTGTCAATGCGGCCATGATGGCGGAGGAGAGCGCATGAAAAAGCTGCTTGGGAGGCTGCTGGGCAAAGGCGTTTCCGCCGTTCGTCCGACCTGCACGGCGATCCTTGCCGCGGCGGGCAGCTCGCAGCGGATGGGCGGCGAAAATAAGCTCCTGCTGCCGCTGGACGGGGTGCCGGTGCTGGCGCACACGCTGCGCGCGGTCGACGCGGCGCAGAGCGTGGACGAGATCGTGATCGCGGCGCGGGAGGAGGACCTGCTGACCTATGCGGACCTCTGCAAGACCTACGGCATCCGTAAGCCGGTCAAGGTGGTCGTAGGCGGCGCGACAAGACAGGAATCCGTGCTGCGCGCGGCGCTGGAGGCGAGAGCCGACGCGAAGCTGCTTGCGGTCCAGGACGGAGCGCGTCCGCTCGTGACGCCGGAGCTGTTTGATGCCGTGGTGCTGCGCGCAGCGGTCTGCGCCGCCGCGGCGCCGGCTGTGCCGGTGCACGACACCATCAAGCTCGCGAGGGATCGCCGCGTGATAGAAACGCCGGATCGTTCCGCGCTTTTTGCCGTGCAGACACCGCAGGTTTTTGATGCCGGACTTCTGAAAGCAGCGCTGCAATCCGCGCTGACGGCTCGCGCGGCGCTGACGGACGATTGTTCTGCGGTAGAGCACCTTGGCAAGGCGGTCTACTTGACAGATGGCGACGAGGAAAACATCAAGATCACCACACCGCTCGACCTGATCGTCGCGGAGGCGATCCTGCGCCGACGGGAGGAACGGGAGGAAACGGAATGACTGGCCTGCGCATCGGACACGGCTATGACGTCCACCGCCTGACGGAGGGGCGAAAACTCATCCTCGGCGGCGTGGAGGTGCCGTATGAAAAGGGACTGCTCGGTCACAGCGACGCCGACGTGCTGACGCACGCGGTCATGGACGCTCTGCTCGGCGCGGCGGCGCTGGGCGATATCGGCAAGCTCTTTCCCGATACGGACGCGGCTTACGCCGGGATCTCGAGCATCCTGCTGCTCGAGCGCGTGGCGGAGCGGCTGCGCGAGGCGGGATATGCTGTCGTCAACCTTGACGCAACGGTTTTAGCGCAGGCTCCGAAGCTCGCGCCCTACCGTGAGCGGATGCGGGAAAATCTCGCCCGCGCGCTCGCGCTTGATGCTTTCTGCGTCAGCGTCAAGGCGACGACCGAGGAGGGGCTCGGCTTTACCGGAGAAGGACTTGGCATCGCGGCGCACGCGGTCGCGCTGCTTGAGAAAATAGGATAAAAAAGGACGGCTGAGCCGTCCTTTTTTCATACGTCTATGCCGCAGGCGTCCATCGCGGCGAAGAGCCGCGTGCGGTTTTCCTCGCTCATTTCGCACAGTGGCAGGCGGAGAATATCGCTGCACAGACCCATGCGCGCCATCGCGGTCTTGATCGGAATGGGATTGACCTCACAGAAGAGTGCCCGGATGAGTGGGGCGAGCCGAAGCTGCTCGCGTCCTGCCTCCAATATGCGGTCATCAAGGCACAGCTCCACCAGCCTGTGCATTTCACGCGGGATGATGTTTGCCGCGACGGAGATCACGCCCGCGCCGCCAAGCGCGCAGACGGCGGCGGTGTCCTCGTCGTTGCCTGACCAGATGGAGAAGTCATCGCCGCAGAGATTAAGAGTCTCTTGGATCAGGGCGAAGCCGCCGGAGGCCTCCTTAACGCCGACGATGTTCGGGTGCTGCGCGAGCGTGGCGTAGGTCTCGGCGGTGCAGCTCACGCCGGTGCGGGAGGGGACGTTGTAGACGATGAGCGGGCGGTCGACAGCGTCGGCGACGGCGGTGAAGTGGCGCACGAGCCCGCGCTGCGTCGCCTTGTTGTAGTAGGGCGTGACGACCAGAACGCCGTCCGCGCCCGCTGCACAGGCCTCGCGTGAGAGCGCGGCGGCGGAGGCGGTGTTGTTCGAGCCGGTGCCGACGATGGCGGGGATGCGGCCGTTTACCTGCCGGACGGACCGCTCGATGATCTCGGCGCGTTCGGCATAGGTCAGCGTCGCGCCCTCACCGGTCGTCGCGCAGAGGATGAGCGCGTCGGTGCCGGAGGCGATATGCCATTCGATCAGCCGCTCGAGGGCGGGGAAGTCGACGCCGTCGGGCGTCATTGGCGTCACGAGCGCGACGCCGGAGCCGCGGAATAAGGGTTGGGACATGATGGAAGCTCCTCTCTTTTTTTGATAGCAGCGTGGAAAATATTGCCGGGAGAAAAAGAACGGTTTTCCTTGAATCCTTGCGCATTTTATCCTATAATGTAGAAACGCAGGGAAATGCGGCCAATGGAGGACCCCTATGAAACGATTCCGGAACACGATCATCTTGAGCTTGCTGCTTGCGCTCACGCTGTGCGTCGGCGCGCAGGCCACAGAGAATACTATGCTCAAGGTCGGCTTAAAATACGGCTCAGACGCTCTTTTTACGGCGCGGCTGCAAAACTACAACGATACGCTCAGCGGCTCCGGTTACGAGTTCGGCTATTACGACGCCGACCGCAGCTTCGTCCCGCTCGCCGTGACGGACGAGCAGAAGATCACCGTTACGGTGGACAGCAACGCCTACGTTTCCGGCGGCGTGTGCTATGAGACGCGGCCGACGAATTACTCCACCATCCTCGGCGCCTACCACATCGAGCTGCTCACGGCGTTCGGCAGCTATGAGGAGGCGCTTGCGGTGGCGCAGAGCTACCCGAAGGGCTTCGTCGCCTACATCGACGGGGAGTATCGTGTGCGCGTCGGCAACCACGCGAGCTATGATGAGTCCGCGCGCGTGCTGTCGGAAACGGATGTGCTGGCCTACGGCGCGCAGATCGTAACGCCGAGCAGCACCGGCGTGGTCGTGTCGGTCACGGATACGGACACCGTTCTTTTTGAGTTCGACTGCTCGGGCCTCCGCAGCCTCGGTGTCCGTCCACGCTCGGTGAGCGGGGAGAAGACGGTGACATGGTTCTCCGGCTATCGCTATTACGGCGGCTTTGAATACCAGCGCACGACCGGCGGCTACATCAGCGTCATCAATGTGCTGGACATCGAAGATTACGTCAAGTGCGTCATTGCGGCGGAAATGTCGAACGACTGGCCGCTCGAGGCGCTCAAGGCGCAGACAGTCTGCGCGCGCACCTATGCTGCCGCTCAGACACGCCACCGCAGCGCGGGCTTTGACGTCTGCTCGACCGTGGACTGTCAGGCGTATCGCGGCGCGGCGCTCTCCAATGAGCGCTCCGACGCGGCGGCGGAGGAGACACGCGGCGTCTATCTCTACTACAACGGCGAGCTGGTGACCAATGCGGTCTACTACTCCTGCAACGGCGGCGCGAGCGAGAGCTGCAAGAACGTCTGGGGCAGCGAGGTGCCATATCTGCAGGGCAAGCTCGACCCTTACGAGGCGAGCGTCGCGTGGCGCTTCTCCCGCTACTACTGGTCGTTCACCGCGACCGGCGACGAGCTGCGCGAGGTGCTCAGGTCCGAGGCCGATACCGACATCGGGCAGGTGCAGAACGTCTATGTGTCCGAGTACAGCGACACGGGCAACGTCATTGCCATCACCTTTGAGGGGACCAGAGGCAGCTACACCGCGCGGCGCGAGAAGTGCCGCACGCTCCTCAACGGCGTGTATGACCACATCAACGTGCGCAGTATGCGTTACACCGTTACCGGCGGCGACGCGAGCACCTACTATGTCAACGACGCGCAGAGCTCGGTGACCGGCACGGGCGGGCTGTATGTGATCGACGGCGACGGCACGGTCGCACCGAACAATGCCGGCGCGAAGGATACCTACGTCATCACCGCAGGCGGCGTGCAGTCGCTCGAGCGCGAGAGCGTGAACACAAGCAATACCTTCACCTTCTCCGGCTCGGGCTGGGGCCACAACGTCGGCATGAGCCAGTGGGGCGCGTTTGCCATGGCGGAGCAGGGCTATACCTACCGCGACATTCTGAATTTCTATTACACGGGCATCACGCTGAGCTGATGCGGAAAGAAGCAAGATGAAAACAAGTGATTTTTACTACGACCTCCCGCCGGAGCTGATCGCGCAGACGCCGCTGGAAAAACGCGACGAGTCGCGTCTGCTGTGTCTCGATAAGGCGACGGGGGAGTGGTCGCACCATCATTTTTACGAGCTGCCGGACTTTCTGCGGCCCGGCGACTGCCTGATCCTGAATAACTCCCGCGTTCTGCCGGCGCGATTGCTGGGACGCCGCCTGCCCGGCGGCGGAGCCTGTGAGGTACTGCTGCTGCAGGACAAGGGTGATAAGGTGTGGGAGTGCCTTGTGCGTCCGGGCAAGCACCTGCGCGAGGGCGCGCGGGTGAGCTTCGGCGACGGCGAGCTGACGGCGGAGATCGCCGAGGTCCTGCCGGACGGCAACCGCCTGGTGCGCTTCGACTACGAGGGCATCTTCCTTGAAGTGCTCGAGCGGCTTGGCAAAATGCCGCTGCCGCCTTACATCAAGGAGGAGCTGCAGGATCAGGAGCGCTACCAGACCGTCTACTCCAAGGTCAACGGCTCGGCGGCGGCCCCCACGGCGGGACTGCACTTCACGCCGGAGCTTCTGGAGAGGATCGCCGCCAAGGGCGTCGGCGTCGGCTATGTGACGCTGCACGTTGGCCTCGGCACGTTCCGCCCGGTCAAGGAGGATGAGATCGAGCGGCACGATATGCACAGCGAATACTGCACCATTCCGCAGGAGACGGCGGACCTGATCAACCGTACGAAGGCGAACGGCGGGCGTGTGATCTGTGTCGGCACGACCTCCTGCCGCACCATTGAAAGCTGGGCGGGGGAGGACGGCACGATGACCGCGACCGGCGGCTGGACGAATATTTACATCTATCCGGGCTACCGCTTCAAGGTGATGGATGCACTCGTCACGAATTTCCACCTGCCGGAGTCCACGCTCATCATGCTGGTGAGTGCGCTCGCGGGGCGCGAGCACGTTCTTGCCGCCTATGAGGAGGCAGTGCGCGAACGCTACCGCTTCTTCAGCTTCGGCGATGCGATGTTCATTTCGTGATTTTGCATAAAATTCATTATTATAAAAGATTTAAATTATGAAATAATGCTAATCGGTAAGTGAGGAATACCATTCGGTAACATCGGTTGACCAATGTTGATAAAACAAATATCGGAAGTTGGCATCGGCATAACTTTTTTGTTCAAGGAACGCGTACATTGTTGACTTAAAAAAATAATATGGCATAATAGAATTACCGGAGCAATGATAGTACGATTTTGGATCTGGAAAAAAGCGAGGAGAAAATCATGCCGGACCTTTGCAGATTTTATAACATTGTTATCAAGATGATTTTCAGCGACACTGACAAGCACCACAAGCCGCACTTTCATGTTTATTACAACGAGTATGAGGCATCCGTTGGCGTGGACGGTGAATTGATTGCAGGCAGCCTTCCTGTCAAACAGTTGAAGCTGGTGCAGGCTTGGGCTGCTATCCACGAGGATGAACTCTACGCAGCCTGGAACAAAGCAGTACAAAATATCCCGTTCGGCAAAATCGAACCGCTGAGATAAGGAGGAACGCTTATGTATATTTCTAACGGAATTGCGTATGCAGGGGAGCAGGAGCCAGTCATCAAGGTCTGTGGCGTTCGTCCGCTGGCTGGTCACAAGCTATGGCTTCGATTTACAACTGGTGAAGCAAAAGTTTTTGATTTTACGCCTTTGCTGAAAGATGCGGGTTTTGCGCCGCTGGTCGATGAACACACCTTTGCAGGCGTCTATATTGATTATGGCGTGACTGTTTGGAATGACGGCGACATTGACATTGCGCCGGAATATCTATATCAGCATTCAAAAGCGGCGGAAGGCATCGCCTGACGGCAAGTGATTTCAACCGGAAGTACGGCGGCCATAGCTGCCGTACTTCGCTATGAAAGGGAGTAGGATCATGTGCAATTTATTCACTTTCCCGACTCCCGTACATATCGGCGAGGCGATGTTTATTTCCTGATGCATACGAATCGTATATGCACTGCATATACGATTCGATATTCTGTATATACAAAATGTGAGGAACAAGCTATGTTCAAGGTTATAAAATACGAGGGCAAGGCCCGGCGCGGCAAATTCCAATGCGCGCACGGCGGCGAGGTGCAGACGCCGGTATTCATGAACGTCGGCACGCAGGCGGCCATCAAAGGCGGCGTGAGCGCGCTGGATCTCAAGGAGCTCGGCTGCCAGATTGAGCTGTCCAACACCTACCATCTTCATCTCCGCCCGGGCGACGATGTGGTGCGCCAAATGGGCGGACTGCACAAATTCATGCACTGGGACGGTCCGATCCTGACGGACTCCGGCGGCTTCCAGGTGTTCTCTCTTGCGGGGCTGCGCAAGATCAAGGAGGAAGGCGTCACCTTCGCCTCTCACCTTGACGGCCATCGCATCTTCATGGGACCGGAGGAGAGTATGCGCATCCAGTCCAACCTCGGCAGCGACATTGCGATGGCCTTCGACGAGTGCGTGGAGAATCCGGCGCCCTACAAGTACGCGAAGGACTCCTGCGAGCGCACGCTGCGCTGGCTGGAGCGCTGCAAGACGGAGCATGACAAGCTGAACTCCTTGCCGGATACCGTCAACCCGGGACAGATGCTTTTCGGCATCAATCAGGGCGCGACCTTCGAGGACCTGCGCATCTGGCACATGAAGGAGATCGCGAAGCTTGACTGCGACGGCTACGCCATCGGCGGCCTTGCGGTCGGCGAGCCGACGCAGGTGATGTACGACATCATCGACGCGGTTGAGCCCTATATGCCGCAGGACAAGCCACGCTACCTGATGGGCGTCGGCACGCCGTCGAACATCATTGAGGGCGTGGCGCGCGGCGTGGACTTCTTCGACTGTGTGATGCCGGCGCGCAATGCGCGTCACGGCAAGCTCTTTACATGGGGCGGCGCGATCAACCTGAAAAACGAGAAATATAAGCTCGATGAGCGCCCGATCGACGAGCGCTGCGACTGCCCGACCTGCCGGAATTTCTCACGCGCCTATCTGCGCCACCTCTTCAAGGCGGACGAGATGCTGGCACTGCGCCTTGCGGTGATGCACAATCTTTATTTCTACAACAAGCTCACGGAGCGCATCCGCGATGCGCTGGACGCCGGTGAGTTTGCGGCCTTCCGTGCGGAATACAGTGAAAAGCTTTCGGAAAGAGCGTAATTTGCCGCAGAAAACTCTTGCACATTAGGATGGATTCGGCTATAATGACAGCAATGCTGTTATGGCGGAACCTTAAAAACGAAAGGAACTTTATCAATTATGGAATCCCTTCTTCTCATGGTCGCGATGATCGCGGTCTTCTATTTCCTCATCATTCGCCCGGAAAACAAGCGCAAAAAGCAGGCGGAGCAGATGCGCAGCAGCCTGAAAAAGGGCGACCGCGTCACTACCATCGGCGGTATGGTCGGCAAGATCGTGCAGGTCAACGACTCCACCATCGTCTTTGAGACGAGCGAGGACCGCGTCCGCATCGAGGTGACCAAGTGGGCGGTGCAGTCTACCGGTGCGATGGAGCAGGCCGCCGCGCAGAAGAACGGCAAGAAGGCTGATAAGGCGGAAGAAAAGGCGGAAGAAAAGGCGGAGGAGACTCCTGCTGTCGAGGAAAAGACTGAGACGGTCGAAGCGGCTCCTGCTGCGGAAGAAAAGCCCTCCTACGATCCCGAGATCAAGTAAATTCTATCCTGACGCGAAAGCGCCGGCCGTTTGGCCGGCGCTTTTTTGCGCACTTTTTTTGGAGGCTTGGATATAAAATGCGGCTCTGCAGCATACGCTCTCTTGAACGACTGGGACGGGGAGGGCTATAGCATGGAGAAGGAGAAACGGCTGCCGTTGAGACCGATCGCGCTCAGCTTGGCGACAGCGATGGGTGTGTATCTGGCACTGCTGACGCTTGCGGCCTATCTGACGGTGAGCGGCAGGCTGGATGAAGCGCGAGTGGGGCAAACGGTGTGGTCGTGCGCCTGCCTTGCGGCCTTCGGCGGTGCAATGATGGCGTCACGGGGAAAACGAGGAGCGGTGCTGCCGCTGCTTGGCGCTGCGGCGTTTTGGGTGTGCGTGTCGCTGGTCGGACTGCTCGCGTCGGATGTGCCGGACTTGAACGGGATGCTGAAGCTGCTCACAGCGTCTGCATTCGGCGGGCTGCTTGCGGTAGGGCTTGTGCGGCAGAGGAAGGGGAAACGAGCAAAGCGACATAAAACGCATCGTTCCCGACGGTAAACATAAAGATCGAAAAATGGCATATTCCGCGCAGCATGAACGGTTTGCACAAATATGGCTCAGGTGGGGAATGGGGATACCTTAAAGGGCGGTTTCCAGATTTGGTGAACAGTGCTTTTTCACGATACCATATCTTGTTCCGAAAGAGTACAGTCTACAAAGTTTACATAATAGTGTTTACATAACATTTTGACATAATTGACAAAATTCGGGAAATTGAGGAAATCCGCTTGCGAAACGGGGACAAATAGCCTATATTTATAAGTGCTTTCGCTCCCTCGCTTTTTGCGCCCTGCGAATTTCCTCGGCGGAAAACAGTGAGGGATTTACATTGAAGCAAAGACGAACGGCGGCGCGTCTGCGATGCGTCAGTCTGCGAAAAATACCGCTTTCCATGCTGGCGCTTGCCGCTTTTTTTCTTCTCGGCGCGGTCCTCGGCGGCATGGTCGCCGCGCGCGGCGCGGCGGCAATGGGCGGCGAGCTGAGCCGGTATCTTGAGGGCTACCTCGCCCTGCGCATCGAGGGCGCGCCCTCCTCCGAGGCGGTCTGGCGGACGATGGTCTGCTTTTTCCGCGCGAGCGCGGCGGTGTTCCTGCTGGGCTTCGCCTCCATCGGTGTGGCGCTCATTCCGGCGGTGTGTGCCGCCCAGGGCTTCCTGTACGCCTATTCGCTTCTTTGCTTCGCCTCGGGTCTGGGGCAGGATGGATTTTTCCTGCTGCCCGTTCTCTTTGCGCTGCGGCTGATGCTTGTGCTTCCCTGTACGCTGCTGCTCGGCAGCGCCGCGTGGGAGACCTCGCGCGGCCTCGCGGCCTTATCGGTCGGCGGCGGAAAGCGGGCGAAGGGCGTGACCTACGGAAAGCGGTATTGGTCCCGTTTCGGGATCGCGTGTGTGTGTTTATTTTTTGGCGCGGCACTGAAGCTGTGGTTCATTCCACACATCCTGTCGCTTTTGCTGCGCTGATCTTACGGAAGGAGGTGTGCCGGATGGCGGCCGATTATCTGAAGCTCTATGAGGATTATCTGCGCGAGGAAAAGCACGCCTCCGAAAATACGCTCAGCTCGTATCTTCGCGACCTGCGTCAGTTTTCCGAACACCTTGCCGCCCAGCGGGTGACCGATCTGCGCAAGGTCAGGACCGCTGCCATCAGCGACTATGTTGCGTGGATGGGCGGCAAGGGAAAGTCTGCTGCGACGGTCACGCGTGCGCTGGCCTCCATCAAGTCCTTTTATGCCTTCCTTGCCGAGCGCGGCGAGATCAAGACCAATCCCGCCAAGGGCGTCGCCGCCCTCAAGGTCGAGCGCAAGTTCCCGGAGATCCTGACCGGCAAAGAGGTCGAGCTGTTTCTCGACCAGCCCCGGTGCGTGGATGCCAAGGGCTACCGCGATCACGCGATGCTCGAGTTGCTCTATGCCACCGGCATCCGCGTGAGCGAGCTCATCTCGCTCGACGAGAGCGACTGCAGTCTTTCCGCCGGCTTCATCCGCTGCGAGAGCAAGGGCAAGGAGCGCATCATCCCGCTCTACCCCGCTGCGGTCAAGGCGCTTTCGGATTACATCAAGGATGTCCGCCCGCAGCTGCTGGCCGATCCCGAGGAGACGGCGCTGTTCGTCAACATGAACGGCGAGCGCATGAGCCGTCAGG
>ERZ808259.619-NODE-619-length-13438-cov-45.193434_pt1 | contig 13438 bp, 14 predicted proteins | sample MGYA00521279_ERZ808259 | MGnify/ENA primary metagenome ERZ808259 (study PRJEB31516, sample SAMN03275586) | gut metagenome | biome: mammalia-associated habitat; material: feces | host: Papio cynocephalus | place: Kenya | collected 2012-07-27 ... | reverse complement strand
GATTATGACAAGAAAGTATCACAGAAAACATTACAAAGTTGAGTTCTATGATAACGTTGGAGCTTACATCACAAAAGTGTACGCAGATTCTCTGACTGACGCTGTCGATAAGTTTGAAAAAGAATATCGAAACTGTTGTGTCTTGATTCATTATCACTATGAAATTTATGATAGATATAAGAAACGTTATCTCAACGAAGATGAATCTATGAGAATGTCAATAGTTGAACTGTATTAAGTGAAGACACTTAAGAGAGAGTATTAACAACTCTCTCTTAAGGATACACTCCAGCACTCAGCAGCGCCTCGACTTCTGCGTACTCTTCAGAAGTGCAGTTCAAAGTTCCATAAAACTTCGACACTTCAAAGTACCCCTGGCAGTTCGCCAGCTGCGTGATGGCTGACGACGGTGCACCATTAAAATTATAGTAATCGTTCGGGATGAGGACGTAAGGTCTTGTGGTTCTAAGAACACATGCTCTAAGTCCCATCGCCCCGATGGTTGCGGGGGAACTGCTGGAAATCTGGTGATAAGTGCGATTAGCCAGTGCCCCAACGTCTTCCGTGTGGGGGATGTGTAAAGCGTCGTACACGCCAGACACGTTTCCCAAAGCGCCCAACCCGACTGCCGTGGCACCCGCTGTTGCGGCTTCGCTACTATAATGCATAACACCCATCGCTCCACCGACCTTGGCGATTTCGCTGAGAATGAAATCAATTCGGTTTACAGAGTATTCGCTGGTCGTGAAAGGAACGTTCACAAACACGTTGCAAGGTACATCGGCTATGATTTTCTGACTATTCTGAATTCTATAAGTGGCATATCCATTGACGATGTCCGCTCTCAGTCCAATTTCAATCATGTCTCCTACCACCAATTCGGGGGGTAAATCAACGCTTGTTGCAAACGGCAGGTCAAGTTTGAAAGAAGTGTAAGGGGCATAATCGAGAAAACTGTCAAAATACTTCGGAACAGAAATCTTGCCAATATAGAGCTGGTAAAACTGCTGCATTTTGCTGCAGATGATTGGGGTCGTCAACGGATGTCCGGCGATTTGCTCGAGACTATAACTCTGTATGATAGGTTCCATGTTCAAAAAGCACGCTTTGACATCACTGATACCCTGTCCCACCGAGCTGGCGCCAGTGTAATCTTTCAGAGCAGACAACCAACCGCCGTCCTGCCACGTCTGAGACGCCAGCGATTTTATTGCTGTTGCGCTCATTTTCAGAATCGAAACATTTGCTGACAGAGGGCTACCCGTCGGAGGAAGTGGCGCCAGCTTATCCGTGGTGGGGTCTTTGGTATAGTCAATCGAGGTTTTGTCCTGATTAGCTTTCCAAGTTCCTTTGCCGCCGACGCTCGTTGCTGCCGTAAAACCGCCGGACGGCTGACTTTCAGGGTCGTCGGGATTTTGAGGACCATCAGGCGGTGTGGTATAGTTCGTGTTAATGTCATCATGTTCAGTCTCATCATTGTAAAGAAAATGAAACATTTCTGAGCCAATCTGGCTTCCAAACCCGTGCAAAGCGTCCAGTCCATAATAAATCTGGTATGTCACTACGTATGAGTCTGACATTTCGGTCTCAAAATCACTGGGAGATATATCACAGCGTCCGATGCCAAAGCTCGGAACAATACGTTTATCAGTGTTTGACACGAAAGGAAGTAAGAAATTTCCAGTGGTTTCACACAGTTCAGACATGTTAGCCACGTCGTTAATCTGAGTGAACACATAGAAATATTTGTTCGTTGTGGCAGGATTCTTTTTGAACTTGTTGTTCAGACAATAAGTTCCATCGTCTCTCTTGAAACCCACAAATTCGGCGTCGTAATATCCGGCAGGAAGCGTCATGCCAAGGTCGCCCGTTAATTTGTTAACATTGTTGTACCAATACGGAAACAGTTTTGTCGGAATTTCGACATGTAGTAAATTAAATTGTGCCACTTTGTTGACTTCCGGAGCCTGTTCCAGAGTGACGTTCTGAACGTTTGCCATGACAGCCTGCGGCGCTGACACTCCATAATTGTACGAATAGTCGTCAATTTTCTCGAACGTGATTTCGAGCGGGTTGTACGCAAAGCCCGGATAATACGGCTGTGTACCGTTCATGTAATTCTTAAACTTATTCACCCGGAAGAAGCGAAATCCCGTCAACATGTAATACAGAGATGGTGCGTTCAAAAATGGAGTCACGACGCCATCGCCATTCCAGTGAAAGTTAATCGAAATCCCGTTATCAATCACACAGACGAACGGAGCCAGAAAATGTGAAGACGCAATATTCACAATATTACTCCACTGATTTCTGTCAGAAAGAATGTCTTTTTCTGTCTGAACCATCTGTTTGATGAAATAAGAAATTTCATCATCTACTGAACCAAGGTCTTCATTGGAACTGTACGCTGATGTCAAGTACATAGTGTCAGTATGTTTTGTTGAGTCAAAAATGTTCTGAGAATACAGTAACATTCTTCCACCAGTCTCATCTTCGTAATAGAAAGCTATACGGACCATGTCGCTGAAATCAATCTTGTTATAAGAAATAGCCAGCTTTGTCATTCGACTATAATCTTCTGTGAGATACAAGGCATAAGTCGTTCCAGCTGTCGCTGCCGTCACGAACTCTCTAAGTCCAGAGCCATTCTTCTGAATTCGTAAAATCTCAGTGAGTTCTCCAGACTGTCCATTTCTCAATGAGTTGTTGATTGAATAACGATATGAATTTTTGTTGAATCCCGAAATCACAATCGGGGTGGAGTTTAATTCAGTGTAAAATTTTAACATATCACTTATCTCCGTAGACGCTCACGAGGATTCCCGGAACGTCTGATGTGAAAGGACTGTTGGGAAAAATCTCAGTCCAGGTTAACGTGCGTCCTGTGACTGGCAGGTGACTGTCAGGTAAATAATAATTTCTGAAATCAGCGCTTCGTCGCAGCTCAGCCTTACTGTTCAGAATGTCAACTCGGTTAGACATCAGTAAATCTTCTTTCAAAGAAACGTCGTAACAGTTATTTCTGAACGAAGAAATATCTTTCATAAAGTAGTATCGGTTCCAGTCGGGAATGTACGCATAGTTGAACGAAGTTACGTCAACATCGACAAATCGTGCGTGAGGGTTCATGATACTACAGCCGTCAGGCATGTTGATTTGACACTCCAGTGATTGTGTGAAGTTCGGGCTTTTCTGAATTTTGTTAGGTGGGTCGGAACAGGTTCCTAATTGAATTAACATATATTACACCTCATTTCAAAAAGGCTCAACGCCAGGGTCGTGGAAGTTGCAAAGTTCGTGGATGATGTCATCAATCAGAATCGAATACCAGTTGAAATTTTTCCATAACGCAATTTCGGACTCCAACATCTGCTGGCTGGTCGTTACACCGATATTTCCATGACGGGTAAGCGTATGGCTAAGATTGTCCGTTCCGCCGTGTTTCAAAACATCGGCTGTCAACTGTTCTCTGGTCTGACTATTCTCAACAGCTTTCTGATTAAAAGTATCGGAACGTTCAGCTTCAGTGTGAGAAGAATCCATCTTTCCGTAGCTGTCAACGTTTTTGTCACCATTTTTATACGTATCAGCGTTTGCTCCCGCATACCCGATTGTCTTTGTGTCCTCGTGTGGCTGAACAGAATCATCGTGATGAACAGCTCCGTAACTGTTTGTCTGATTCAACTCTCCCTGATTGTCAGTAGTCTTCACTGTTCCGAGACTGTTCGTATCAGTTAAATCTACAGTTCTGTCATCACTTCCATTCTCAATCATATTGTAATTCTCGATTGGTTCATACTTCAGCTTCTCAGCTTCGTACAATCGTTGATACTTGTTACGATATTTCGTAAGGACAGATTTCACATCAGCCTGGAACTCAGACAGCGTTTCGGCGTCAGTGTCGTACTGGTCGGTGGGGTAGAACACTCCACGAGTTTTTGCGATGTTTCGGTCTACGTCACCAAACTCGATATTGTAACCAGCCATGAACGGAAATTCGTCTGAACTATACGTCCCCAGAAGTGACGTCGGTTGTTCTTTGGTTATTTTCCACAGGTCTCTGAGAGTTGTCATCTTTGTTCTCCTCACTTTCCATGATTTTTTTGATTTCGGGTGCTATATCTACAGTCCAGTTTGTTCCGAACATTTTATTGACAGCTTCGGCACCAGCCTTTCGGCATGACAACATGTCTGAAATGTTAAGAAGTAACATACAGTCGTTTGAATTTATCTCTTCGGCTATCATGTTTCCTTTTTTGGCTCTGGTGGATTTGACACCGATGTCACAATAGAAATCCTGCAGCAGATTGTCCCGAGCCTCGATGAAATCTTTGAGATTCGTTTCGGAACCAGAGGGTGGCATGATGAACTGGACGCCCGAGAAAGCCGGGTCGTTAATTGCTCCGATGTGTCCATTGTAGACATCACTCTCGTAAGCTTTGATGGCTGCGATGGAGTTCGTGGTGGAACCGACAGGGATACCAGTTTTCTTTCTACTGTTCACACATGCAACAATGTAGGACACTTCTGTCTGAGCAAGCATGCAAGCGTATTTGTGAATGAGCGGATAGAGGGCATTCCGACAAGCGTTGTTCTCAATTACGACAATGTTTTTATCTACAGTCTTGGTCGCTGTGTAAATCGGACTGTTGATTGTGTAGCTCCCCCAGGTGTCATAGAAAACTGTTGGTTCTCCGGAGTACATTCCGAAAAACGGTGTCACCACTTTGCGGAATTTCGTTACGCCACAGCTGCCATTGAAAAGTAAAGGTCTCTCAATCTGTTTCTGAGGAAACTTCTCGATGCCGTCCCAAACGAATAATCGCATACATCTTTCTGCCAGAGTGTTAATCCAGTAGCTATACATTTGTTTATAAGAACATGAGCCAGGTCTGAGTGGGTCATTTATATTTTTCAAAGTGGATTCTACAAACATATCTTAAACCTTTCCGGGAGAGTGATTTCTCACTCTCCCTAATTTTTTACTGTAACTGTAATCGTAACTGTCCAGTTTTCGTTGTCACGGAACCAGAATTGAATACGATATTGAAAGTGTCAGCCGAAGTTGTCGATTCGTAGTTGAACTGATAAACTCCGGGGGCTGCCATTGACAAAGCGACACTGACAGGAGCACCCAGTTTCGGGGTGATTGTCATGGTCGGACTCGTGAAAGAGTCGTAAGTGTATAACAGTCCAGTGAACTTTTTCACCTTGTTTGTCATCTTGACATTGTCAAGTGATGCCTGGGTGATACTTGTTTCACAGTTGATGTTCATTAACTTGTTACTATCGAACGAAACAGAAGTGGTGTTCGTACCAATCGGGACCTGACTGGTATCGAATTCGGCGGATGGTTCAGGCGCAGGTCCCTCTACGCCAATATAAAAACCACCGCATTTTCGGAAAGGTCAACCGCATAACCCTGGTCGGCTTTCATGAAAACATTGTATCTTTCAGCCCGAGGGTTGTAGATACTGTTGTCCCGGCGTCTATGAATAATAGACATTGCGGAATCGTAATCATGAATGAACGCAATTACGCCACCCTGAGTGATTTCGCCAGTTGCGTTGGAAGTGGTAGCCAGCTTGCTGTTCTTTACAGCAATCTTGGAAACCTCGTCGAACTTGAAAGCATTATCGGCGCTTTCGGAAGTCTCGCCGCTGCCCTGCCAGAATGCAACTTCCTCGTAACGAGGTAACGCCACGAGACTGTCATGATAAGTGTCAGCCTGAAGATAGAAAGACGCTGCGGATGCAAACTGTCCCAACACCTCGACCACCATTTTTTCCTCGGGTGTGTAACGAAGCATGCGGTCGGCGTTGTAGACAGTGGTCGGCTCCTTGAAGTTACCAGTGACGGTATACATTTCACGAGAAACATACTTCAGAAATCCCATGTCACGAAGAGCAGCTTCGGGAGTCAGAGACTGTCCGGACAGAGTGTTGTACTCAGTCAGAACATTTCGCTTCTGAGCTTTGGTTCCTTTGATGAGGACGCCAGCGATGTTGGTGGCGACAGCTAAGTTGGCGAGATTGTCCTCATCAATGTGCAGCTTGTTAGTCATGTTGGTGTAGATACCAGCAATGAAACCTGCCATGGCTGCTGCATTCGTGAACGCTGTGTACAGCTGGTAGTCGGGAATAGAATCCTCATGGGACCAGGTGGATACTACACTGAAAATCTTCTGAACGGCTTCGGTCTGAATCTCAACATCAAAGGGGTCAGCCTGAGTGGAACTTTCCCAGCTGGGGTTGTCGACAGCCTTGTGGATAGAGTAACTGATTTTCTGTAAAGCCACGCCCCACTCTAGCTCGTCTCTCTTTACGGAACGGGTCTTGCTAGGGATTTCCCGGATTGCGAAAACGGTTCTACCGATTCTATCGCACAAAGCATGATAGAATAAGTCTTTGTTGTCTTTCGTGGAAAGAACAACTTCGCCAAGACTCACCAGAGTGGCGGTGTCCTTGACGGTAATGGCTTTTACGCCCAGACTTTCGTCTGCGGCGTCATTGACCATTGTGTAAATCTGATTAACAGTTGCCATAATTATTTTTCTCCTTTCGATACTACGATTTCTTTCAGTCCATTGACTGTGTTGACTAATGTTGACAGCGTCTGTTCCAGAGTACTCTGAAACCGCCAATCTCTTACGATGAAATACGCCACAACGACAATCGCCATGCCGGAGTTCATCACAAGATTTACAATCTCGTTAATCTCCATCTTTTTCATCACCACCTCTGTTCATGATTTCTGCCATGGCGGCTGCCAAGGCTTTATAGTCAATGGCAGCTGCCACTGGCGTCACATCATTGGTCTGAGGTTCATCGACCTCATCAGTCTGAAACATGTCCTCGGCAGAAGTGTCAACTTCTTTGGATTTGTCCAGCTCGGGTTTTACATATTTTTCGTAGGCGTCATACATATCAATCTTACTCATAATACTCCTTTCCTTTGTTTCATGACTTGTTTGAAATTTTGTCCACACAAATATGTGGCAAAACAAATTTTGTTGTCTCTCAGTAACTGTTTCATCTTAACTTCGGCTGGAATTCTATCGTTAAGTCTGGATGAAACAAATGGGTCTGTAGAAAATGTTTCTGTGATTTTTCTACGAATGTTTCTCGTGATTCTTGTTCGTGAGGCTGGGTAAGTGTAGATGAACATGCCACCATTTTCTACATCAACCAACAGCTGCATGATGTAGCCAAATCCCATACTTTCAAAAATCAGTTCGTAAACACATTCGTAAACGTCTTTCCGTTCGGGAAGTAACGCACAAACGTCGCACTCCCATGCTGAACCAACGATGGACTCAGCCGCTTTACCGAAAAACATCTTCGAGTTACTTCCGAAGTTGTCGCAGTTTTCGACGGCTATTAAGGTTTCAAACTTATTACCGTCTTTGTCGAAACGAGGGAACGAATAGGTGTCTATCGTTCCGGCTTTCTGGGTGGGAATATTTTTAAGGTCCCACTCATAAACGTAAGGACAAACCTGATTGATTTTGTTTCCGACTAGCCACACTGTGACGTTTTCGTCACGGGCTATCGTCGAAATCACGTTCATCAGTCGAGTGGGTTCATCAGTCAGATACAAGTTCTTTGTGATGAACTCTTCGTAGATGATGTCAGTGACACCCGGAAAAGCTTGGGACTTAATACGTTCATCGTTATTCAGCGAAACGACATGCCCGATGAACTGTCCTCTATGTATTTTTCCATCATCGTCATACTTACAAAAGAAAAGCTGATTCCGATAGAAGTCTATACCCATGTATTCACCATCTGTGATTGACTGCACGGGCATGTCGCCAAAGTAATTCAAAACGTTCGTTCTTGTAATATCGTCTCTGTATCGACGAATTAACACAAAGTAAGATTTTTCATGCCAGGCTTTCATGAGAACTTTTTCTTTGACAGCATAACTCTTACCACAGGAACGTTCTCCCAGTAAGATATTGTACTGAGCTTTAAGAGATTCAATTTTGTCTGTTCTGTAGTATTGCTTCATCACTTCACCTCTCTAAAGCGATAATAGCATAAAGAAAGATTCTTGTAAACTAAAAATAAGTTGACAAGAATCTTTACATTTATCTTAAAGCTCTCAAGTTACAATGATAATTATTACACATATCCAGATAAGCGTCCAAGATTGAAACATTGTAAGAAGTCGGGCGCATTGCGATTCCCCATTTCTCTCGGCTATAGTATTCGTCGTATTCCCCAGTCTTCCAAGTATGAGGCTGGTTGTGACAATATGTTATAAGTTTTTTCGTTCCATCCTTTACTTTAAATTTTTCATAAAGTTCGTGTGTCGTTGTGATACCTTTCCACAACTTGTTATATTCTTCAGCCTTTCCGTCAGCCAAATCCAGTTCGAGTTGAGAAAAATAATCTTTATCAAAAGATGTGTTCTCATTGAAGTTGTCGATGTTGTCCCGAAGAACTACAACAGAATCTTTGGCTACACCCGACACGGTCAGATGCAGCTGATTGTCTGACGTAGAACGATAACAATAGTTTTTACTTCTTAAGAATCTGAACTCCGTCCAGGTGTCTTCTTCATCGAAATGTCCCAGATGATGACGAATGCCTTTTTTGTCCTTGGGACAAGTCTTTTCGTAGTCGATGTTGTAGTAGTCACAACAAGCTTTCAGTTTCTCTTCCGTCTGTTTGTTCAGCCACTCGAAATCGGGGTGAATCAAAAGTTTCAGAGAATCTGTGTCACAATAAATCGTGTATTCATCAAGACATTCGCCTTTCACATTTGTACAATCCGGACCGTCCCACCCTTGCATGGCGGTCCAAAGTTTGAATCGTCCAAGTGCCGTAATGAAAATTCCAAACTGAAAAGCCAGCGGCACGTTGCCTTTCAGATTTTCTTTCATCTTCTGAATACGTTCATCAATCTCATTTGTCTCAATCACATCAATCGACCACTCTCCTGTAGATTGTTCAAAATCTACTTCATCAAAGAAAAGTGCCGATTCCATCAGTCCAGCCACACCATTGACCTGTCTTTTTGAACTGTCGTACATATCTTTTTTCTCAGGCAGCCCTTTGTATTGTGTCTTTTGTTCATACAACTCCAACACATATTCGACAATAGGCTTTGGAAGATAACCACGTCTGGAACGATAACATTCAACGATGTGACATTTCACATCATATGTTCTACAGATAATCATGAAGTCAAGTTCAGTCATCCACATGTCGAAGTTATGTCCTCTGATGACTCTTCCGTTATCCAACTCTGTGTCATCAATGTCGATGTAACGAACCCGATTTCCAATCTTTTCCTCACGTTTCGAGAATATCAGTTTCGAGTGAGGAATGTAGTGATTGATTGTCAACTCTTCTACAGAGTCAAAGTGGACTTTCATAATGTAACAGTACTTATCCATATCTGATTTGTTGAACTTACATTCATGAAATTTCGTGACTGGGAAATGTCTTTCCGAACAAATCAATGATGGATACAAGCTTGCGAAATCGAATGCGTATCCGACTCCGTCATCCAAAAGATTGTCCAACCCGGCTTCCTCACGAATTGTCATGTTCTCGTATGCGCAGTTACCATGCGTGTAGCCACCCATGAAAACTTTTTGTAACTTTTTGTAAAATTCTGCCGTATCGGGGATGAGGTCTTTCATCCACCTGACCATGGCTGGGTCAGCGTTCATCCGATTCCGAAGCTCCCGTCTTATTTCTCCCGTCTGGGTATACGGTATATCCTTAACGTGTTCATACTTTTTCAGATACTGTCTGATTCCGGCAGCCACAACTTCACAATCTCGTGAAGCGTAAGCCATTTCTGTGTCTGTCAACTTCGTCAGAGGAGTCCTCAGAATTGTATAATCCAAATCACCAACCATTTTCGGCAGCCCGAGTTCGTCTCCCCAACTCTCGAGGTTAAGTCTTGTAAGAAAGTATGAACATCGAAATTCAATATTTTCGTAATCACGAGGAACACAGTACATAACTTTGTGGTGGTCTCTGGCAAAGACGGTTTTCCACTCAAGATATGAACATAAAAATTGAAATTCATATGATAAGTTGTGGACATATATTATGAAGTGAACATCCAACATAGAGAGTTTAGCCAGAACAATTTCAAACTCTTCCAGACTTCTACCGTAGTAAACCACTCCGTCGAAACTGAACTGCCAGATGTAACAGAGAGAAACTGGGACCAGCTTCTTCCAATGTTCATCTGAGAAGAACGGCACATATTGTTCAATCCTATCAGTCTCACTGTTATAAAATCCGGCTGAAGCCTCGATGTCCAGAGTCAGAATGTTATCTGACTCCAGGCTCCAGTTCTTATGTTTTGACTTCGTCTTGTATGTATTCAGTTCATGTTTATCAGTATCAAATTCAGTATAATGAATCATTTTCTGAGCTTTCTTCATAATAAAAACCATCCCCATCGGAGTGCTCGTCAGCGTATTCGTCCAGGACGTAGTCCTGATACAGAGCCGTCTGAGCCACTTCTTCTTCTGACATTCCAGTCAGTAAATCAGTTAAAACTTCGAGAATTTCAGTTTGTGTCATACTTCTGTAATCCAATTTCTTGAATATGACATTACTGAAATAATATTCTACGTCATCAACTGTGACGTTTTGTTCAGCCCAATCCACAATCTCGTCACTGTTCACGATGTGTTCAGAAATCATGTCTCGTATACGTCGTGATGCGAACAGGTCTCTCATGTTCTGAGCTTGTTCGGCTGTGATTGTGTAAGATTTTTTCTGTGTCATCGTCTCGAACTGTTTCTGAGCCACTTCCTCACGACCAGCCTGTGTTGACCATTTTGATTTCAGAAACAGATTTTGTTGACGAAGTATAGCTTTAAGTTGACCCTTGTTCATTTTCGTAAGACTTCCTGTCGAGAACTCTCGTTTCGTCTTTGTCAAAGTCTTGAACTTAGTCAACTGATTTTCAGAAAATTCTCTCGCAGAAGAGAACGGAGCTGAGTTTTTTCTCAGCTCTGTCACTCTTTTCTTGATTTCAGCCATGTTCTGTCTTATCTGTTTATAGATTTCTGAACGTTCAGATTTCGACAAACCAGGACGACCACGTCTTCTCTTTTTCTTCATTTTTCACCACCACTTTCCCAGCCACTGATGAAGACAGCGCCCACAATTACCACGGCTACAATCACAACAAACTTAATAATATACTCTTCAACCATACTAATTCTCCTTTCTCAACTGACCAGCTTTGAGAAGTTTCAACATCTTTGTGTTCTGTGTGGCAGTTCCCTTGAAATCCGGAATGCCATTCGCCAGAGCAATCAGTTTCCGATGTTCTTTTGAAGAGTCCACTCCGATGCTGTTCAAAGCGTCTATCAGAGAGTTTCCTTTATAGTCACATTTCTGATAGAATTCATCTTCGACAACAGTGTAACATTTGTCGAAAGTAGACAGATTGTATGTCTGAATGATGTTCAGCAGCTTCGTCACATAACTCGAATCTGTAGCCCAACCATCGTCTTTCAACATCTGACAGAACTCAGCATTCGAGCGAGCTGTTTTCAGATTAGAGTAACGTTTCGTATTGATGAAATCGAAGTAGCCTTTCACTCCAGCTTCCATGTCAGAATAAACCCGGAAGTTCGCACTGACGTTTGTGAGTTGTCCTTTCCGATACTCTTCTCTCGTTCTCATGTTGACTGAATCACCTGTCCAACTACTTCCACACTTCATACCGAAGTAGTTGTGATAACGAGAAGCCAGGATTGATGTTCCGAAATTTGATTCCAAAATAGCCTGCGCCAGTGGCGTTGCTATAATCTGAATACCAGCTTCGTCTTTGTGTTTGTCAAGTAGACCAGCCATAGTGTCAATAAAATCAGGATGTGTCATAATGTTATTCTCCTTTCGTGAAATCCAGTAACTGTTCCAGTGTCTCTATGTTATAATAATTTGTGAACTCTGTCAAGTCCTCTTCGTCCCAAGTTCCATGAGCCAGAACGTAAGCCCATTTTTCTATTGAAGAGTGTTCTGTGAAGAACTTCTTCACTTCGTTGATGTAATACATCAGGACGAATGCGTTTGTGTGAGAACCATTCTCGAAGTTCCGGACAGTGACTGTTGTCACATCACATTCGAGAGCCGCCTTTTCAACTTTGAAAAGACCCAAGTCTTTTCGACAATCAACTAGAAAACCAATCAGTTTCGCCATCTTAAATCTCATAATCTTTCACCTCGTTTAAAGAAATGTTGTTGTTATTAAGTTCCTTACACCAGCTGAACACTCGTTTTGCTGTCTCTTTACTGTTGTCATCATCAGATATGACACAAACATGATTCCGAAACTCCATAACCAGTTTGTTCTTATGTTTCGTGACATTCACAGTCTGAAGTGTTTTATTTACGTCATTGATGTGATCCATACATCTCAGAACCATTTCGATACACTCTCCGATTGTCTTATCAGGTTGATGTAGAACCCAAGAATATGTTCTGGAATCGGTTGGAATGTACGGCAGCCGATGTTCACCAATTTCATCAATAGACAAAGGCTTACCATCATGGATGTCTTCCAATAAATCTTCAATCAGATGATTGACCGCCATTTCTGTGAATTTTCCTAAGTTGAATTTATTCATAATTGTTTCCTTTCTGTGTTTGTGAAGTTCACCTCTTCTTTATGATGTTAGTATAACACTGTAAAGATAGTTTGTCAACACTTTTTGTAAAAATATTTTAAATTGTTTTTTGTGTCATTGTGTGTTACTATGTATGTAGTGAGATAGTTCAGAGGAAGAACACCAGCATCGCTGCATGCGTCGTATCGAAAGCGACTCTCACAACCATCCTTTCTTATAAAAGAAGAGCCTGACATTAGCCTGGTTCTTCTTTTTTGTGATTAGAAAGCGTTGTATTGAATCATCTGAGATTCTATCTGTGTGAACAATGAATACAATTCTATAACAGGCAGCTTATCCATCAGAGGCTCGTAAGTCATTGCCAGCCCTGCATGATGACTCATATCTTCGACTTCACTGAAAACAGACAGCCAGTAGACTTTGATTTCTTTTATCATTTCAACAGCTTCATGTTTTTCAACAACTCCATCACAACAGAATTTGTAAAGACGCCCAAACATTGAAGCCATATAATAGAGACTGTTGTAAGCGACGTTCGCCGCCAAACCACCGTAGTCTCCGATTCGTACAATCTCATCCAGAAATCTGCTGATAATTTTTTGTTCATCTTTGTATGTAGAAGAAAGATACACCAGCCGTCTCACCCTATTACGAGGGTCGTTAGAATCAACCGATTTCACCCAGTTAATCTCTTCTTTTCCCAGTTCGTCTTCAATGGCAGTTCTTAGTTTTTTACGATTCTGAATCATGAACATTTTTTCTCCCATTCCACGGCTTCCAAGAACGATATTCTTGTCTTTTAACATGTTTACCAGTAACTCA
>ERZ808259.616-NODE-616-length-13523-cov-3.692679_pt1 | contig 13523 bp, 6 predicted proteins | sample MGYA00521279_ERZ808259 | MGnify/ENA primary metagenome ERZ808259 (study PRJEB31516, sample SAMN03275586) | gut metagenome | biome: mammalia-associated habitat; material: feces | host: Papio cynocephalus | place: Kenya | collected 2012-07-27 ... | reverse complement strand
GAGGTGACGAAATACATGTTTTACCGTTGTCTTTTTCGGAGTTTTATGCAAATTACAAAGACGGACTCGACTATGCTTTTGACGATTATATGGTTTATGGCGGCCTGCCAGCGGTCGCTTTAATGAAAACCCCCGAACAGAAATCAAGCTATCTAAAAACTCAATTGCAAAACGTTTATCTTAAAGATATAGTGGTGCGACATAATTTAAACTCTGATGAAAACATCGGCGAATTGCTTGATATCATTGCATCGGGAATTTCTTCTTTGACTAATCCGGCAAAACTTGCAAGCACTTTCAAAAGTGTTAAACATGCGTCGCTAAGTGCGCCTACTATCGATCACTATATTACCTATATGCAACAGGCGTTTATGATTTCCAAAGCAAGCAGATACGATATTAAGGGCAAAAAATATATCAGCACGCCATATAAAATATATTTCGAGGACGTCGGCTTGCGCAATGCGAGACTTGATTTCAGACAGATAGAAGAGACGCACCTGATGGAAAACATAATTTACAACGAGTTACGTTATCGCGGATATAGCGTTGACGTCGGCGTTGTAGATACTCGAGAAAACATTGACGGTTCTTCGGAAAGAGGGAAACTTGAAATCGATTTTGTTGCAAATCAAGGCAATAAACGTTACTACATTCAATCGGCTTACGACATCCCGAACGAAGAAAAAATGAAACAGGAAACCAAATCATTTGACATAGTCAACGACTCCTTCAAAAAAAATAATCGTCGTGGGCAAAAGCATGAAACCGCGCCGCAATGAAAAAGGCTATTTGATTATCGGAGCGAAAGTGTTTTTGCTAGATCCTAATAGTCTGGAGCTATGATTTTCGGTTTTGCTTTTCAGCGCTATGGCAAAGGGAAACTCGGTTTTCTCAAGGAGTATGAAACATTGCCGAAAGCTATCCGTGTTAGTTCTCAATTGATGTGAAACATTTGAGAAGCCTCGGACATCTTACCTCGCCGGCATCTTGCATCAGCTTCATTCGAACCGCAATACGGACATTTTGCATGGGGGTGTTAAATAACGACGTTTACGGGCTATATGGTATTCGGACTTGTTTTTAGATAAAAGGCCGCTTAAAAGAAAAGCCTCCAGTTTCCTGGAGGAAATCCGTCTATTGGTGCGCCTGGCAGGAATTGAACCTGTATGAGTCGCCTCATTAGATCCTAAGTCCTACATATCCTTTTCCTTCCTTTGGAAGACTAAGGAACGCAAGATAGGAATGGGACGGAAAATAGCGTATTTGTTTCCAGCCCAAGGTACAAAAAAGAATGCCAATCAATAGCGTATATTGGCTTTTGCGGACGAGCTGCGGACGGAAGCGGACGACCATGGCAAGCTTTGTTTTAAGACCTGCCAGATGATGATGTTTTACCAGTCGGAACCGCCTTCGTTCCTGCAAGCATTATAACAAAACAAAATGCGAATACAATAGGAAAAAACAAAGATTTCATCGAACTTTTTTCGGGGCTCGGATAGAGTTCTATCGTGTTCTATTCAAGGCACGCGGACGCATCGGTTCTGGATGAATTAAATGGCGTTAAAAGAATTGAGCGAACATTGATTTAGTGGTCAGCGTTCAGTTTTTCATATCCTTTTTTGATTATTTGAGCCATATTTTTTCTTCTAAAAGACAAGAAGCTTTCGTAATTCATGTTTTCCCAGCCGATTGGCAAAGCGTGTTCTGCCTCCATTTTGCGTATTTCGCTTTCTTCTTTTCCGGCAGTCATTTCTGGATAATATTGACTTGGTGCTTCATCGGAGATGTCCATATTATCCGTCCATTCTATGAACGCATAATTTGCAACTTGGTTGATTTGCTTTTGCTTTAATCCTAGGGATTCTTTCAAATAAGCCTTTGGATATAGATGGTGAAGCTCGACCGCTTTTCTAGTTCCTCTAGCCCATTCCTGATACAAGGTGATTGTAGACATGTTTGTTTTGGAGAAAAGCACGTGGGAATCCAAAATGTTTTGAGACGCGATATATGACAAGAAAGCTGGAGATTTGCTGTTGGTCGTTTCCAGGCCGCCGTATCCGATAAGGGTTATGTTGAAGAAATCATCCGTTAATACACTTCTGGATAATGAATCAAAAAAGTTTTTGAAAGCGGACGTGGTCTTTTCTTGTGGAAGGTTCGCCATGTCTTGTTCCATCAAGGATTCGAAGGATCCGACATATCTTGTGCTCAAAGTGAAGAAGAAAATCATCTTGGTTACGATGGTTCTTAGATCGGATTCGCTAATGCCATAATCGTATTTTCCGATTAAATAAAAGGCATAGGCGTAAATGATGTTAGTCTTTGCTGAAATGAGTTCATTTGTTACGAAACCGGCACTTTCAATACATTTGAGGAATTCACAGAAATTATTCCGGTCTATCGTTTTTGCCAAATGGTCCTTGAATTCGTCGAATCGCTGATTTCTTAGCTCTTCCGAAATTATGCCTTTCTTATCAAAGTCAGCACCATGAAGAAGCTTATAGGCATATTTTAGTCTTGCTCTTCTGAAGCCAAAAGCCATGACTGCACGGATGATATCTTGAGGATCGAATTCTATTATGGGGTTGCAAATGTCTTTTCTTCCTTGATTGTTATGCGTTTTGGTGTCCTGACAAAACTCTTCTATTTGCTTTCTTCCCTCATTCCAATGGACTGAGATAAGAGTTAAGATGAAGTCAGATTGATTGAGTTTGGTTCCACCGGAATTTATGCTCACGAAAATATTGGCGACGTCTTCTTCATCGGCGTCTGAGGTGATATCTAGAGTTGGAATGACATATTTCTTTAAATTCAGAAGAGTGGCAAATCCATCGGATATCTGCTCGGTTTCTTTGTCTGATATTTTAGGTTCGCCTTTCTTCTCTCTAGTTTCATTTAGCTTGGAAATGAATTCATTTGTCAGGGTGTATGAATTGCCTTGAAACGCTTTGGAAATATCCGCAATCCACTCAGGGCTATTGGCTATAGCTACAGTTGTAACTTCGCAAGTGCAGGTGAAAGGGTTGAAAGCCAATGTGATATTTTTGGGTCTGAAATTCGCGTCGACCACTTTGACTCCTTTGATAACGGAGAATAATGAAGTTAGTCTCTGCTGGCCATCAATTATCAGTTTACTAGGAGTGGAGTAACCATGCTCGATTTTTCCGATTTGCTTGGCTTTGGTGGCGTTTGGAGATTGCCATGTGATGACGAAGCCAATTGGATATCCCTTTAGCATGGAATTGAATAAATCTCGGACTTTGGAATCTGTCCAGACAAAAGGGCGTTGCAGGTCTGGCAAACCGGTAGCACCTGATTCTATTTCACTAAGCAAGGTTTCGACTGAAAGGTCTGCTCTTGAATATAACATTGTTGCCATGGATATATCTCCTCAAATTATGTCATTGATAATTATACCATTCCAAGTTCTTCATAATACTTATAGGTAGATGTTAGCCGACTTTTTATAAGATGAACCTATGTTCCCAAACCGCCAGTTCTGCTTTTTTGTAATGCCCTTTGCAAAATTTCTGTAAATTCTAGACTAAGTTGTCTAATTATTCGAACCGAATGGCTGTTTTCAGACTGGTAGTGCAAAGAAGGAATCCTCGATAAACTAGTCGACGCCCAGCACATGATTAAAGACCTTATGTGAGTGTGATCAAGCATGAGAATTAGTTTTTTCAATCAAGCGCTATAAAATCCCTTGTCAAGACCTGAAATTTACGATTTTCGGAACTATAATATAAGCATATTGAAGGGCTTAGAGCTCCATTTGCTTACGATCATGGAGCACGTAAGGAAACAAGACTCCTTAGAAAGAAACAGGAGGTTTTTCTTATGAACTATGAGTACTCGGTATTATCCGAAAACAACTATGGAGTCCTCAAACAGGATTTGAACAGTTACGGGAAATACGGATTGAAGCTTGTTAATGTTGTCTGGGACAATGACAACGCCTGCTTGGTTGCTGTAATGACGAGAGAAAGATAATTTGATTGTTTCAAAAATTTAGCGATTCTTGTTGACTGGGTATTTCTTTTTGTATTCTTCTAATAATTCAGAAGCCAAATCCGGCTCGATTTTTCTGTATTTGACCTGAAGCTCATTGAATCGATTCTTATTATTAGACCAATCTATTGTGTCAAATAAGTGAATTATATCGTCATAGTAAAAGTAGCAATCTTTAATGTGGTCGGCAATAGCGGATGAAATTTCAATTTTTTCTTGGTTCGTGAATGTGTCTTTTTGAAATTCTGCCACCACTTCATTTACGTAATGACCTAAAAATCCGTTTCCGGATAAGGCCAAGGCACAAGGTATCAATACAGCTTTTGAGTCTTTGAATGAAGAACTATTTTGAAGCAAAAGAACGACCAAACTAGTGCATTCCTGTTTGATATGCGGAATGGATTCTCCTAATAGGGCAATGATTTCATTGATATGTTGTTGCAAAAAAGCCCGGTTTGTTTCTTTTATCAGATAATAGAAAGAATTGGAAAGATTTTTGGCTTGAAAGATGAAAGGTTTTAATTCCGGTGGCAGAGCGTTTCTGATAAGTCCCACTAATAAGTTAGCCAAATAAACAATTGAGTTATGGCTGAATTCTTCAGAATTTAAAAGAGGGACAAGGATGTTGTTTTTTGCAAGAGAAAGTACAAAAGAAGTGTAAAGTGAAACAGAGCAAGAAAACAATTCAAAACTAAGGTTTTTGTTTTGTACTGTATTGTCGAAAAAGATTGTAAGGTTACTTTCAACCCAGTTTGGATTTAAAGCCAAAAGGTTATTGAGATTGAAAACTGATATCGCTTTAGCGATGGTGTTTGCATTAGCGTCCAATAATTTCTCCTCGAGGAATGGCTTAACAACGTCCCATTGTTTTGCATCGATAAAATGTAATAGTATGGACATCGGGAAGAACGGCCTTGTAGAAAATATGGATTGGAATTTATCACCTTTGTTGAATGACCAATTAGCGGAATCGTATAGTGGTTTAAATGCGAGGAGTGATTTTACAATATTCTCTTTTTCTTTGCCCAAAATATTGTGGTTTTGAAGATAAAAATAAAGAGAATTTAAAACAGCAAAGGCCCACTTCAACGATTCATGTTTGGATGTATCATTGGCGAAGATGTGGAATAAATTAAGCTTTCTTTCGATTGTGATGGCCGGATCTTTTGCGAAAGAATTGATAAATAGATTTATGACAAAATCGGGCAGAGATGATATTGTCGCAAATTCGAGAGAGGGTAATCCGAGTTTTTCGTATATGGTTTGAAAAGAGTTGATTATGGTTACTTCTAAAACGTCGAATTCATCTTGAGTTTCTTTCAGATTATTGCAAGTACGAATAAAGTCATCTTTTGTTCCATTTAGAATTGCTTTGAGTACTTTTTCATCCTTCTCAATCGTTTGCACCGGTCCTATGCGAGCCAGTTTGCTTCTCTCGAGTGGCTCAGTAAAGCTAGATAGAGCTTCCACGTCTTCTTTGTTTAGTTTTGATAAAACGGCGAATCTTAACTGAGCAAACATAGGACCGCGTTCTATCAATAGCCTGCATAAATCGGCTTTGCATGCAATGTCTCTGATGGAATGCTTTGAATCAAATGAACTGGATGATATGAAATGATACAACTGTTTCAATTCACCATCTGAAAAGAATTTAACGTTGTTAGATATCAAGGAGTATAACTCTGCGTAATAGCTTATTGATGACAGTGATTCGAGTCGCGAAAAGAATGTATCACGCAAAATGCTGAAACGGACATTTGAAAGATAAATAGAGAGTCTTTTTTCAAATAAATGTCTAGATTTGATTCCAGAATTGAAGGCAGTAATTAGTTTTTCTTCTGTAATAGAAGGAATCGAAACCAGAAGCCACTTTATAATGTCATCCTCGCTGGATAAAGAAACATCTTGGCTCTTTGCGTATTTCTCAAAACAATCGCCCATGATGTTGTAATGAGAAAATTTTGATTTGTTGATGACCTTTTTTAATTCAGTAAAACAAACATCAAAAACGTAATTGGGAATCTCATGCGCTAATTCTTTGCCGAAAGAATTGAAGAATTTTTCAAAATTGTAATCTTCGTATTTATCAGATTCGATTCTTTTTCTGACAATCATTTTGACGATTCTTTTCTTTGACTGCTTATTGGCTATTAGGATAGTTTTGTTGTTATCGATATCGGCATAAGAAACCCAATCCAAGTCGCTTTCCTTTTGCCGTGAGCATTTTTCAAGAAAACCAAGGCTTTCTTTTTCATTCAAAAAGTGATAATTAGAAAGGATGAGCTTAATAAGGGTCCAAACCAGAGGTTTGTTGCTGAACAGGTCATTTTCTTTTTCGAATCGTTTGAAGAGTTGTTTGCTTTTTTCCTTTGAGATGCTGAAAAGATCTTCAGATTTCTTTTCGGCGAACTCGTTTAACAAGAGTCTTAAATTTTTTATATTGAACGGCTCTTTATCATCGCTGCTCGAGTTTGGTAAATCATTGAACGCATCAAAAAGATAGCTATATTCTTCTTGCTTATACAAGAAGAAGAGCCATTGAGATGAATAATCGTTTTTCCCTCGCAACGAGAACATCAAGTTGCTTTTGAGGTCGTCGGTTAAACAGTCAAAATTTCTTTTTATGTAGCATTCTGCAGATTCTGTAGGTTTTTCACGCAAGACCTTTTCAAGGTTAGAATATATTTCTGTTGTTTTGCTGGACGAGTCATTAACCTCTTTTTTCAAATCGGCAAGAACCTGGAAAAGTTCATCATACCCGTGGTCTTTCGGATATTTGATTAGGGTTATCCCATAATCAATGTAATAAGGCGCTTCCGCTTCATATAGAGGACCATCGTCACTAAAATATGGCTGAAGGAGGAACATTCTTGTTCCATCGCCTTTCGCATTTACCAAGAAATCCAAAAGCTGCAATTCAGAAAGTCCATATCCGATAAATAGGATCGTATATTCTCCTCGATTCAGAAGATTGTATAAATTGTCGCGGAATCGAGGATCTGCGTAGCGCTCCAAATATTGCCGAGTTGTGAATACGATATCTCTAGAACGGTCTAGGCTTCCGTGGAGATGCCAAATCTGTTGGTCCGTTTTTTCTTTGATACAGATATTTTGCAACTGTTCTTTGGTGAAGAATCTATTTTCGTATGGAATATCTTTATCTAGCAGCAAGTCAACGTTCGTTGAGAAAACAATGCTTGAAAGACCGCGGATAAGGCTCCGCATTCTGACTTGCTTCCTCGAGAAGTTCTTATCTTTTGAACTTGCATCTAGGGAGAATTCGTTTTTTAACCAAGTTTGATAAAGCGCATCGGAGTCATCCTCTTTCTTTAGGAGATAGTAGCCGATGGTAATCTTTTCCTTGGCATCTTTAACGTTCGCGATGATTCTTTCCTTGTTGGCATATGTGAAATTTCGGCAATGTGAAACACAATATTCCAGTAAACGATTCGAGGCTTCATCCCAGGAAGGAAGACCGCAAAGACGTGATATTCCAGCACCAACAAAAATAATCAACTTGTCATCGTTGACGGCCTTTACAATGGATTTTCTAAATGCGGCATCTTTATAATCAATCATTTTTTGATTGTTCCTTCGGCTACTGATCTTTTGAAAGAGTCTTGAAAAGCTCGGAAGCCATGATATTCATGACCATGCTTTGGAATTCGCCGTTGCCTAAAAGACGCTCAAAAGCTTCATCGTTCTGAGAGTAACATTTGACGAGAACTCTCTTGAATTCATCCGGGAAGATGGATTTGATGAACATGTTAGCATCGTTGTGCTTTGCGTATTCCTTCAGTCTTTGTTTCACGACAGGATCGTCCATGAGCATCTTGAACACGCTGTCTAATGCGACCTTATCGGCGGGACTGAAACTCCCGTCATATTCCGAGTTCACCTTATCGATGATTCTGTCCAAGGTGTCCATTTTCTTTATTTTGGCTGTTGGCTGAGCAGGTTTGGCGGGAGTGAACGATCCATTGGTCTCTTCTAGTTTGATGGCACCATGGAATGTCTCTTTGAGATTTGCGTATTCAAGATCAATTTTGTCACTGATATCGATTCTTTCGTCTTTGCTCTTAGGAAGAAGGTGAGTTAGATGAGAGACGAAAAGATAATCCTTAAACAGATCCTTATCATCGATTCTGACAAGCTGAGTCACGAAAGCATAGCAACGGGTGAACTTCATCATTGAGTCTCTAGCCAGGAACCGTTTGTTGTCATCTTCGATATCGGTGTATCTATCGACAACGGCCTTCAAAAGACTCGTCAGTTGGCCAATTACGCCAGCGTTTTGCTTCTTTCCGCTGTTCTTGTTCATGATGTCAAAGAACTTATCGACCTCAGATGAATCGAATAGACCAAAGCTATTCAATTTGGCACGTAAGTCATAGACACGGTTCACATTCATGTCTCCGTCCAATGTGGTCTCGCAGTAGAAAGGCTCGAAGGATTTCTTGATATCCTCTTCCGTATTTGCAAAATCCAGAACAAAGGTATCTTTCTTTCCAGGACAGGTTCTGTTCAAACGCGAAAGAGTTTGGACGGCACTCACACCTTTCAGTTTCTTATCCACGTACATAGAGTGGAGAAGTGGTTCATCGTATCCAGTCTGGTATTTGTTGGCGACAACGAGGATATTGAACTCATCGCTATGGAACGCTTCCCTGAACTTCTTGTCGGACATTATAAAATGACCGGATTTGTCTTTGTTCATCTTTGATTCAACGTATTCTGTTGGATCATCATCGAATTCCACGGAACCCGAGAAAGCGACCATGGCATCGCATCCCACACATTCTATTTGATGTTTTTTGATGTATTCCTTGATGGCAAAGTAGAACTTCACCGCGCTGTGTCTCGAATCACAAACAACCATTGCCTTTCCATGACCATTGATTTTCTTTCTTCCGTTGTTGAGGAAGTTATCCATGATCATCTCGACCTTCTGCTCGATTGTGAAGTTATGGGATTTGTAGTATTTGAATAAGGCTCTCTTGGTGTTGTTTTCAAGCAGTGAAGGATTGTCTTCCGTGCTCTTGACGAGCTTGAAAGCCTGTTGGATCGTCATATAGTCCTGAAGAACGTCCAATATATATCCTTCCTCGATTGCCTGCTTCATGGAATAGACATGGAAAGGATGGTATTTGCCATCGCTGCCTTTTCTTCCGAAAGTCTGGAGCGTCTTTCCAATCGGGGTTGCAGTAAACGCAAAGAAGGATTGATTGTCGTGGTATCCCTGGGCGAGGATTTCCTCGAGAAGATCATCGTTTTCATCCAAATCCTCTGGATTGAGCCCGTTCTCTTCTGCGTACTTCTTCCTTTCCTCAGGAATATCGGTCAAAGCTTTTCTCAGTGTTCTGGCGGATTCTCCGCTTTGGCCCTGGTGCGCTTCGTCGATGATGATGGCGAAGTTTCTGCCAGTGAACTTATCGAAATCCTTGTACGCGAAAAGGAACTTCTGAACGGTACAGATGATGATTCTCTTCTTATCGTTGATCGCTTCGACAAGGCCACGGCTTCCTTTCTTTTGGGTAATGCATTCCAAAAGGCCTGCTTTGTGATCGAAACTGTTAAGGGTGTCCTGAAGCTGGGAATCTAGGACGATTCTATTGGTGACTACAATTACGGAATCGAAAATAGGTGAATCGTTTCTATCGAATGCCGATGCCAAACGATAGGCTATCCATGCGATGGAATTCGACTTTCCAGAGCCAGCCGAGTGCTCAATCAAATAGTTCTTTCCGGCTCCGTTCTCTTTCACATCATCTAAAACCTTGTGAACCACATCGTATTGATGGAATCTTGGGAAGATGAGTTTTGTTATGACTGTTTTCTTCGGAGAGCCGTTCACAATGGTCTCTTTCTTTTCTTCCGTGATTGTCATGAATCTGCGAATGATATCCAGCAAAGAGTCCTTTGTGAAGACACATTCCCACAGATAGGAGGTCATATATCCATCTGGATTTGCTGGATTTCCTTTTCCGCCAGGCTGTCCGGCCCCATTGCTTCCCTGGTTGAATGGTAAGAAACGAGTGTTTTCCCCTTTAAGCTCAGTGGCCATCCAGACATCTGAGAGATCTACAGCGAAGTAAGCGAAGAATCTTTGGTTGAAACGGAAGATGGGCTCTTTCGGGTCTCTGTCGTGCTTCCATTGCTCAATCGCGCATTGATAGTCCTGATTCTTGAACTGGTTCTTGAGCTCCAAGGCAAAAACTGGGATTCCATTGACGGACAAGACGGTATCGATGGTGTTGGTGTTCTTTGTCGAGTACGGGAACTGTCTGGTTATTCCAAGTATGTTGCTGGAATATTCCTGCTCTAGAGTGGCATTGAGGCCTGATTCCGGCTTGAAATAGCAAAGGCTCAAATGGATTCCCAAATCATCCATTCCGTTTTTCAAAACATCAAGCAATCCTCTGGAATAGACGGAATCGTTCAGTCTTCGGATCAGTTTATCTTTGGCATTGGTGCCATAGTATTTCGTGTATCTTTCCCATTCCTTTGGCTGACTGGTCTTTATGAATTCAATAAGGATATCAGGGAATACCATGGTTTCCGCATCGTATTCATTTCGGCTTATCTTTCTGTATCCTTCGGAAATGAAGGCTGATTCGATGTCTGCTTCAAAACGCTTCTCAGATGTGTCCAAGGTTATGAATTTGCTTATGTTGCTGTTATCCATCGCTTTTCTCCTCCTGTTGTTTGCTTTCTTTTATTGATTTGAGTAATTCTTCTTTTGATATTTCTTTGATTTCTCTAAGAGTATGAAGCGCCCGATTGCTTGTGCTGGTACCTGAACAATTAGGCAATGAGCCTAAGGAAACGACTTTTAGGTTGTAGTAATATTCGTTGCCTAATGTATCCTCCACGGTTAAAAAGATATCCAACGGAGAATCAAAGTAAAACGACAGGTAACATTTTCCTGATGGCAGAATCGTAAAGTTTCCCTCTAAATCAACCCAGTTGCCATCATGGAATAGTCTTTTCAAGATAAATGGTGCCTTATCGGAGTTTTCTAACTGAACAAATACTTCGCACTTATATTTTCGCTCGCTTTCAATCGGAGGAAAGCAAGCTTTCTCGGAACCGCTTAGTTGAGCTTCCTTGAACTGAGGATTGAAGGAAAAGCAGGGCTTTTCTCTTTTGATTTCGTCTTCCAATCTGTCTTTGTCGGATTTTTTGATGGTCCAGGCAACGCCTGCTAAAGTGATTAGGCCGCCATAAATAGCCGCAGCAATAGCGATGACTATTGTTTGGAGTTCCTTGTCTGGAATAAGGTAAATCAAATAAACAGACAAGGCTACGCCAATCAAGAAGTCCTGAAGCAATGAGTATTTCTGGAATGGAGTTTTAGAATTCACAGATGTAAACGAAGAACATACATTCACCAAGACAACAACCATAATCAGACAGCCAAAAACCAATATGCATGCCAGATTATTCAAAAACCATGCCATGTAAAACAAATCACATAGCTCATAGAACAGAAAATATTTGATAAAGTTAGCGTTTGCATTTTTCTTCTGAATTTCGGTAAGCTGGGAATGCTTTTCAAGCCAGAATCTAACAGAAAAAAGGCCAATTGGAATAAGTGACGCTATAATTGCAAAAGAAACCCAGAATCCCATCATAGCGATACTCTTTTCTTGCCAGTCACATATTCGTAAATGAGGGATTTCTTGTATTCTTTAAGTCCGCTAATTTTAAACTGCTTTATTTGAATTGATTTTTCGATATCTACTAATTTTTTGTCTAAAAAAGTAACTATTTGGTCTTGCTCTTCTAAAGAAGGAAGTGCGATATAAATATTGCCAATATCATTTGAAGAAATATGGACAACTTTTAATTTAGTTTTTCCCATACTTTTTTGAATTTGTGAAGCGGAACAATAAGAAGCATAATTTAAAAATTTAAAATTTGAGTGACTTTCACCGATGATTATATCTCCACCCGCGAGACACTTTTTATGTCCGAGATAAACGATATTCTTACCGATTTCTTCAACTAATTCACCTGTGCCGGCAAAAAGGATATCGCCATAATTTAAATACGATTTTGGCACAATGGAGTCTTCGACTGTTTTAGAAAAAGCCTCGCTAAAAGAGATATCGTATTTAGAATAAATTTCTCCGTATCTAATGCACTGAATATTTCCGTTTGATTTGACGTCTTCTTTTGTTATACCAGTTCCTTTTTTCAATGAGTCAAAAATATATTTGGCTTTTTTTATATTCCAAGTTGATGGAATTAAACCGATTGCATTAACTCCACTGTCTTTCATCTGCGCATTAGGATCCAGTCCCTTTGTGACGGCTTTTGTGATAAGGGCTTGTTTGTATTCTTTAAGCTTTGCAATTTGCTTTTCTTGGTTAGTAATAAGTTTGTCTATCTTGAGACTTTTCTCTTCTAGCAAATCAGCGATTCTTTTTTGTTCGTCAATTGGAGGAAGTGGGATGTCTATGCTTTTCATTTCTTGCCATCTAGTGGTCCATAAATCCGCTACGATGCCATGTCCCCAACGATAAAATTCCTCAGCAAAGCCATAGTTTTTAAAAAGCTTACCCACATATGGCATGTAAAAGTCGTTTCCGTTTTGGAAGAGAACCAGATTAATTAAAGAAACGGAACCGGTTAAATTAGAAAGCCCACAGGATTCTTTTCTATCTGATCGCGAATTGATTACAAAATCATTTTGTAAAACGAGCTTTCTATTGTCGTTCGCATCAGTTTTAGCTACTGTTTCGATTTGTGGAACGACCCCTTGCTTTGCTACTGATAAAGGAGGATAGTCGGTATCGTTCACTTTAACGTTTCTGCATTTGAAATGACTGCCTATTTTTACCTTTTTCCAATCACTTGGTAAGGAGGACACCCAATTTGTATTATTGATTGTCATGTTTTCCATATTCCTCCGTTAAATAATTAACAAAAGCTGAACAAGCAACTAACATGAATTTTGCTTCGCTAAACGATACGCAGCTTTCCTCGATTCCTTCTGCATGGCGTATTCCTCCTTGATCGGAAGTGTAGCCATAGAGTTTCTTGAAAGCTCCTTCTAAAGAAGGGTGTATTTTAATACCGTTTTTATGAAGTTCATTAATTGCTTGACCTAAAGTAGCTTTTTCATCTTTGACTATTATTTGGCAAATTGCTTCAACGGAACTAATGCTCTCTTTAATACTGTTTTTATAATCTGGATTTTCTCTGTCAGATAATAAAGAAAGAGACTTCTTTATATGCGATTTAACGCCATCGAATTCGTTTGCCAGGCCTTTATTTATTGACTCTATTTCTAAATCATCACTAATTGGAACGATTTGGTTACTTATGATTCGATAGCCGACAAATTCCGATTCAAACAATTCGTTTAATTCTTTTGAGGTGTCTGGAAATGGGCTGTCATTAGAAAAATTAAATGGATATTTAAAAAACTCTTCTTTTAAAATCGAAACATATCCTGCTGTATATTCAACAAGAGTTAGCACCTCATCATACGGATTATTTAG
>ERZ808259.614-NODE-614-length-13533-cov-4.135035_pt1 | contig 13533 bp, 11 predicted proteins | sample MGYA00521279_ERZ808259 | MGnify/ENA primary metagenome ERZ808259 (study PRJEB31516, sample SAMN03275586) | gut metagenome | biome: mammalia-associated habitat; material: feces | host: Papio cynocephalus | place: Kenya | collected 2012-07-27 ... | reverse complement strand
AAGCGGGTTAGCGCGAAACCTCGCTCCGCTCCGTGCTGATCTGCCCGGATTCGGGTTAGTGTTTTAGAGGAAGGCGTGCCGTAGTCTTTGGCGACGCGAAGCGGCGCCACTTGTATCAAGACTACGGCACGTCTAACAGGCACATCTCTATATCAATACAGTCCTTAATTAAGTCATCTTAGACCATATGCATTGCCACGTGATACAATATTTTGCACAACTTGATTGCTTACCAACATCGCATTTGTTTAGTTTTGGAAAACGCCATCTAAGAAGCCATATCGTCCGTTATTTTCATCTTTAGTAAAAGTGTACACCTTTACGAATCTACTATCAAAGTCAATTTTAGGGAGTTCTTTTTTCTCTGTGTTTTCTATTACGATTATTTGATCATTACCATAATTGTTGAACAAGTAATTGAAAAAACCCTTCCTTAAATCATCCTCGTTGTTTTCGTCACTTGTTTCTGTCATTAAACCATGTAATGGCGAGTCAAGCAAATAAAAGTGAGGATTTATTTCAGCATGTTCATTAAAATAGCATCTCAAAGATAGAACAAGAAGTGAATTGAAATATGAGGAATAACCTTTACTGCGATTTGGCTTTGGATTATCATTTATCACCATATCAAACAAGTCCATGTCAAACAATACTTTTTGGATAGGAGAAAAATTAGTTGCCTCAAGCAATTTCTTGTAATATGATGCAATTTTTTCTGCAAAATCCGGTTCAAAAAGTGCTTTTGGTTTATAGTCTATTTCAGCCTCGATCTTGTCATATTCCACATAGTCTTTATCATATAAAGAATCCATTTCTGCATATAATGAAAGAGCTTTATTACACTCTATGATTTGAGAAAACGCATATAATTGTGTTTCCAAATTATTTTGAACAGGCATTAATTCATCATTAAGAGTTTTTTGAATGGCTGCTTTTTCCTGATTTAGAGAAGACAGCTTGCATTCCCATTCTTGCAGTTCTAATAGTAAATCTTTTTTAGCATCATTGAGTTCGTTTGCGTTATCCATTGTCTTTGACAATTCTGCTCTTGCTGCTTCAATATAAGATTTTTGATTTTGTATTTCGATTTGACCATTGCATATGGGACATTTTGTCTCTTTGGGAATTGAAGATGTGATTCTTTCACAATCGACTATAAACCCCAAGCGTTTAATGTCAGAAGCATATTGACTTTCTAAAATCTCAAATCTATCAATCGAGACCCTTGCCTCGTTAATATGTTCTTGAAGTTCTATGATTTGTTTAGAAATAATTTGTTCTTGAGATACGGCTTGTTGAATGGATTTGTTGATTTTATTTAGGTTTTCTTTGATTTCGGTCGTAATTGTAGCAATATTACTGTCATCCAAAGAAACACCTTCCAATTGACCTTGTAATTCAACCATTTTCTGAGTAATTAGTTCTTTTTTACTTTTAATATATCGTTGAATTGCAGCTTTTCTTATTTTCTTAATACGGGTACCTTCTTCCGCATCATATTCTGTGAAGTCTATTTTATACAGCAAATAAAGCAAATTCGATAAAAAGGCGGTCTTTTCTGTTGTAGCTTCTGGCAAAATAACAGACTCGCCGGTATCAGCTCGTTTTTCGTGTATCATAAACGCATTTTTTGCGGTACGCCATGAAAACACCTTCATCTTCCCATCTCGACTCCAAGGAATTTTTAAACCTTTTGGAACACCAATAAGTTGATTGTATATGTTGCCGATCCATTCGGGTTTCTTAGGATCAATTGAATATTCTTTCGTGGCATCAATATCTTTAATGTCTGTTTCTATAGTGAGTTTTTTCGCATCGACTTTTCTAGAAATCTTTATTGTCCCTAATTCCGTGGTAAAATAACCTATTATCGTATCGTACCCTGTCGACGTTAAGAAAGGACGGCGCGTGTCATTACTTTTAGCGCCAAAAAGATAGTCTATGCATTTGTATATCGTAGTTTTTCCAGTTTCTGATTTGCCCATAATTACAGTTAAATTTTGAGCAAATTCTATAACGGATGTTCCCCGTTTTCCCGTTATCTCCAGTTTGTCCAAATGTAACATTATTTTCTCCTTCCAATGCTGTATATTAAATTGTTGATTTCTGTAGAGGACATTTTTGCTATTTTATTTTTTACTTTTTTGACCGCATTTCCATAATCTGTTGCATAGTCAGATACCATTTGTCGATGTATTTCTTTCCCAATGGTACTTATTGAATACAAAAATCCTTTGTTTGTAGCAGTAACATAAACGTATCTTTGCAGCACAAGCAGTTTTAATGCTTCGTTAATTAATTCACTTCTTGAAGCCACTTCAGATAATGCATATGAAGTGTCCCCATGAAGATTTTCATCGCTTATATCATAATGCTTGCAATAAGTTGACAGAATATCGATTTGCTTAATGGCTTCACATGACATTGGAATACCATATATATCTAAAAGAATCAATATCCTCGATGAGATTTCAAAATTAGAATTAAACAGTTTCATCATCCACCAACCATTCTAATGTTCCATCATTTACAAGCATGTGTACTATTCCTTGTTTCTCGCTAGGACCAATTAAACCGTTATTTGGTCGACCTAAATATGATTTCGAGTAGTTTAATACGGTTACGTGTTCTAAAACTTTATTTATCTTATCATATCCGCTATCGTAAGGTTCGAGAAGTTTTACCCTTATACCATCATATGTTTCATTTTTAACTGCATTAAATTCGGCCGTGCCATCATTAAAAGTGTCTCGTATTTGATGTAAAACACTCTCAGCTCTATAAAACACCTGACGTTGTAACTTGAAGTGTTTTGTATATTTGGGGGATAGTTTCTCTAAATCTGTTATGGTATGTGTTTCAGTATTTGTGTCGTGCGAATAAACCTCAAGTAGTGCATCAACATATCTATTCTCGCGAGCTTGTACAGTATCAGGTGTTATTAATTCTGCAGGAATGTTTAATGTTTTGTTTCCAATTTTTACTCTATTTCCGCCGATAAACTCCGCATAGCGTATACTGTTTGATTTTGAAAAATTCAAAATATTGTATAGAACGCCTTTGACAACATTTGTAAAAGCATCGGAGAAATTAGAAACAGAAATGAATTCATCATAATTTTTTAATTCTTCAATCATATTAATCATTACACTATCTTCTATATTGGAAATAAAATCCTCAAACGCAATAGAAGACATATGAGCATAATAGAATTTTGCGCAATCAGAAGGTAGCGGTTCTGCTCCTCTATAAACTTTTCTAATATAGTCGGGCTCCTTTGAATAAATTGGATTACTATCATCGTCAGCGTCATCTAAAAAAGCATTTAAAAACGTGTATGCTCTATCAACATTGGTTTTTTTCGAATCTATCGGAATTACCAAATCATCCAAATATTTTTCCATAATTGTGAAAACATCACAAAGCTTCATTTCTTTCCCCTTCTTCTAGATAAGAGTTAAAGTGCAACTCCCACGGACTCTCTATAAATTTAAGCCCATTGTTATAATGCTAGTGTAATTAATCAATGGAACGGATTTGTTTAATTATATCACATATGAATTCGCATTTCAAGCAATAACGATTGAGAACTCAATTTTGCGCTCTGAGACGAAGGCATATCGATACAAGCAGTTGCAACTACTTGTTTTTGTATCCAATTCTAGACATTGCGTGGATACTAAATTTCATATCAAAACCGATCTGTCGCAATCAGAAAGGCGAACAAATTAGATGGAGTGTTAATACACTGCTCTCTTTTGTTGCGCTCATTTGCGACATATCGGGTTCAAAACATCTCCATCGAAAAAAGAAAGGAGATGTTTTTATGTCTAATGTAATTCTAAAAACTGAATATGCAAGTGAAGCGGAGTGCAAAAAAGCCGTTAATGAGTTTAATAAAGATAAAGCACCCAATGAGGAAATGCGATACTGTTCTTATTTCAATGAAATGACAAACAAGCGTATGTATGTCCCGTGCTCGATTAGCTACTTTTATGCGTGGCGCAACATGTTGGCAGAAGAACATAGAAAACGCGATTTAGAATCTCGGTGTTTAATTCCATCGGAAAGATACAGTTATCAGAAAAAATGCACAGAAGATTGTTCTCATTGTCCTTATGGGAAAAGTCATCGAGAAGGGGATCCTTTATCTTTAGACAAAGCAATTGAAGAAAATCGCCATGAAATTACTGCGGCTACAATTAAAAGTCCTTATGATGTAGTGCTTGAATTCGAACAACACGAAACTCTTGCGCGCGAAATGAACCAACTTGATGAAATAAGCAAAAAAATATTAGAGCTTTTTAACAATGGTTTCACAGATGCTCAAATAGGAGCGGCGTTAAACATGAAAAGATCAACCGTTCAATATCGAAAAGCTATCCTAATTAAATGCTTGAAAGAAAAACTAATAAAATATTAATTTTTGGCAAATTTGTCTCGACATCCCATTTGATTATTGAAGGCTAAGAAATACATGTCTTCAAATATCAATACAGGAGGTGAAGTATATGTCTACAGAAACGATTGCAATGATAGTGGGCTTATGCGCATCGGCATCGGGAATCATCTTTGCTTTTTTGAGTTTTAGGAAGAGCGAACGCAATGATAACCGAATTGCAGGCAAAAGCGAAGGCACCATATTGTCCGATATTGCGCACATAAAATCGAGTGTCGACAGAATGGAAAAGAACATCAATATCGTAGATCAAAGATACACAAGTATGACCGAACGACTGGCTCGGGTTGAAGAAAGTGTAGAAATCATTCAAAAACGGCTTGAAGAATTGCATGAACAAGGAGGTGGTTAAACATGTGTTTTGCAAGTGTCCCAATAATAGTCGTATGTTGCTATGTTTTGGGTGAGCTTTACAAATTGGTTTTCAGAAAGAAAACACAAACATACAAATTTATTCCCATAACTATGTGTGTAATTGGCGGAATACTCGGAATCATCATGTTTTATACCGAACCGACGATGATATTCGATGCCGATAATGCGTGGGTTGCACTTGGTATTGGAATGGTAAGCGGTGTTTCGGCGACAGGAACAAATCAAATAGTTAAACAACTATTCAAGAACACAGATGATACGAAAAAGGAGGCGGCAAATGATAGTTCTTCACAAAAGTAAATATAATCCAAAGATAGATTTTCTAATAAGCAAAAATCTATTGCAAGATACTCCACGGGATTGCGACGAACTTAATTTTAAGAAGTGTTTTTTCGGAAAAAGGAAACCGGAGTTCCAACATGAGAAACGCATAGTAAAAATTAAATGGTTTTTCAAAACGCATAATATCATGTATCTATCGAGAAATGACATTCAGATTATATATGGCATTATTTCCGGCAAGAAAGAACGTATAGCTAATGGCATTTTCATTAAAATTTATTCGTTGGACGATATAGAGGTTCTCGCGAATCTTGTTAGACACTCTTCTGTATCTGACAAATATGCGCTTTTTAGAGTGCTTCTTTTGGAAGGATTTTGCAAGGCAAATAACAGGATAGTTATTCCTTACCGTTGGATGTGTCGAAGGCTATTTGACAGCCTTGAGCTTGAGGATATCACCTCTGCTTACTATATTTGGAAACATATTCAAGATAGAACAAGCAAGTATTTTGAGAGTCATGACGTTAGTGAAAATGCAAATGCGATAAAACAAATTGAATCGAATAAGCCTGCTTTTTTAAAGACTGTTGGAGCAAAGGATTTGTTTTTGTTTGGGTCATTGGCTATAGGCAACGGTAATAAATATAGCGACGTTGATATGATTGCCGTTTTCTCCGACGAAAAAGATATAAGTTGCATGCGAACGAACTGTTATGACTTTTGGAGAGAAAAACTGAGCATCCCATTTGATCTTATCGTGATGTCAGAACAGGAGTTCAATACAATATCAAGACCTGCAATCAAACGCACTTTAAAGCCAATCGGAGGTGATTCTTATGCAAATTGACACGCAAAATCTAGAGTTGATTGTACGAAAAAGAAAAGCGGCTTTTATAGAAAAGGCATTCCAATTTTGCGGACACGTTTTCCGACATGACAATTACAAACATGTTGTCTATGCAGAAGAAGGATATCAAACTGATCTTGAAGAAAAAATTAAACATTATTATGATGCATATTCATACTTGCTTTCTAATGCACAGAATCCGCTGTCCGCAAGCATATTGAAAAGATTTTTTTACATTCTTAATGAAAAAGAAGCGGATGAATCGCTGATTCTGAGAATGGTTACCAAGTTTTTTTCTATGCAAGATATCCCTGCGCTGGAAAAATCCGTTGAATATCATTTGTATGTTTACACGGAATTGTGTGGTTTTTCGGCAGATGAAAGACTTATAGTGTCGCTTATGTTTTTCAACTACGTGCTTGTTAAAACCGGCACACCAACGATTTATTTCGTAAATCCTGTTTTGCAAAGATATGTCGAATGCAGAAAGGCATATTTTGACGGTGACAAGGCACAGATTTATGAGTTTTTTCTTGAAGAATTGCGGGTGGCAAAATTCCAAGATAAGAGTTTTTACAAAAAACTCAAGCCGTTGACAACAAAACAGATATGCGACCATTTTTTGGAAGACAAAGAACTGTTGCAATCACGCTATGGGGTTGAGAGTATATGTATTTTCGGTTCGTTTTCAAAGGAAATACAGCGTCTTGATTCCGACATCGATTTGCTCGTAAGCTTTTCGCAGGATTTGTCATATGAAAGGAAAACACAAATCACAAAAGACTTGGCGAATCGATACTTTGACATATTCAATCGATATATAGATATAATCGAACTTAGTCAATATGTGGGCGATTGGATAGTTAAAGAAATTACAACTTACAAAAAAATATTTTAGGAGATAAAAACAATGAATAAAGGATTAAAAAGTTATACCAAACAATTTACAGAAAAAGTTGGAGATGTGACAACAAACGTAAATCTGTTTAAAGCTGATGCAAACTTACACATCACGGTACCGCTTCTTTCGACATCGGGATTGAGCCCATTCAGTTCTTGTCTTATATACAATCATCAGGACAAGGATGAAAATGGCATATTTGGCAAGGGATTCAAATTGAATTTCTTTGCACAAAAAAGTCTCGTTGGCGACAAGAAACTTCAAATTAAAAATGCTGACGGTTCTGTTGACAGCTACAATGTTGGAGAATGGAATCAAGAAACACAAACGAAAGCAATGTTTGTATATAATGATAGCTACAAGACTTCATATCACGTTGAATTGTGCGACAAAGATGACAATAAGAGAATATATGGAGCGATTTCCGATTATCCCAGCCGCATTACAACGAAATCAGGAGATGTTTTTGATCTCGATTTTGTCGCAACCACAAAAACCATTAAAAATGGAAATGGTGACCTTATTCGCTTCCTTCCCAATTCAAATGGCAAAATCGGAGAAATTCAGTATCTAGTAAATGGTGATATTCGCGATTGTGTTGTTTTGTCATATAGTTCTGAACGTTTGACAATGCTTACCTATAAAACCGCATCGGGCACTATTACGGCAAAAATCGTTATTGAATACGGGGATTCCAGTATTTCCGTAAAAGATCAGATTACCGAGCATCAACTTATGTTTTCATTTGTCAACGGAAGAGTCGAAAAGGTGTCAAAAGTATATAGTGATAATTTTGCAAATTGTCTTGAAACAAAGATAGAATATTCGGGCAATATGACAAAAGTAACCAATTGGCAAGGCGATTCAATTGAGTATTATTTTGATAATACCGGTCTTCCTCTTTTCCAATTGGATAGTGATAATTATATAGTCGAGACCGAGTATGACAGCAAAACGAAGCTTTTGATGTCGCAAAGCGCCCCATTCCTTGTTAAAGGTGCAAAAAAGAACTACTTCGCGGGAATGTCGATGGAAAGTTTTAGTTTGACCAATGTAACAAGACAAAAGGTAACAAACTTGGAGAATAAATGGAAAAATCTTTTGGGAGATTCTGTATACGAGTTTAAACATACCGGTTCAGGAAACGGGTATATTATTTTTGAAGTTCCCGTTGATTGTGTCGCTACCGATAATATCACAGCGATTTTTTGGGGCAGACAAAAGAAAAACTACTCTTCTTCATGTTATACAAGCATAGAGATGCAAATTGGGACCAAAGATGTCGATACATTTAAAAAGCCGGTTGCAGATGGAAACTTTGAAGCAGTATTGCTTGGCGCAACATGCACAAAAACCGAAGATTCTGTGAGATTCTTTATTTCTTTGGTCGGTGATACAGCAATAGAACTGGGCGGAATTCAAATTATCAAAAAAGATTTTGGTGCTTTTTATGAGTACAATTCTGACAATAATGCAACTCTTATTTCTAAATGTGGAGAAAAGGCTAAAATCTCGTATTCTACGGGCAGCATTCCCAAACAAATAACAGATTTTGATACCACCATTCAAGAATTTGAGCACAACAGCAAAGGCTATCCGACTAAATCGACAAGCGCATATGGTGTTGAAATCGCAAATGAGTATAGCAGCACGTATCCGTCGCTCTTGACAAAACAAACTCTTAGCAATGAGGCAAAAGATAAGATTGTAGAAACGAAAAAAACTTACACGTCAGATGGCAGACATGTGGAAAAAGAATACGACGAGTTTAACGAATGTATCTCAACAAGCACATATAATAAAGACAAGCTTGTTTCTGTCATGGATGCTTTGGGCGCAGCAACAGCGTTTGAATACTATGATGATCTTGTCAAAGCAATGATTCTTCGCAAAGACAATAAGGAGCTTTCAAAAGCAACTTATACTTATGATGCTAAGCGCCAACTGTCTTCTGTAACGCTTAAAAACGGCAGTAAATACGAATTTGGTTATGACTATAAGGGCAATCTTGTTAAAGTCAAAATTAATGGCGTAGTCGCATTTGCATACACTTATGACGACAAGACTGGCAATGTGTTGTCGCAAAAGCAAGGGACCAGCGGTGATTCTTTTGAGTTTGAGTATAATAAAAAGAATCAAATCTCAAAAGTGTATTATGTAACCTCATCTGGTACAAAATCTTTGAGATTTTCTTATGTTTATAATACGCTGAATCAATTGGTAAAAGTATGCGATGCACAAGGCAATGCGCTAAGTGTATATGATTATGACGATAACGAAAACGTTAAATCTATCAGCAACGACATATCTACAATAAAATATTCCTACGATAATGTTGGCAATATAAATTGCATCGCCAAAAAAGTACAAAATCGTACGGTGTATGAGACTCATGAAAATGTATCTCGTTCTCAAAGCGTACATCCATCAAAAATGGTTTTGCGTTTAAGAGCCAATAGTGCGCATGCTTGTATTTTTGATAAAAGCGCAAAGGTTGTAAGTGGTGAATCTACTTGTAAGCTTATAAACAACACGACGTATTCTTTTGGTAAAGAAGGTGCATTGCCGTTTGTTGACTTGAAAGCAAATCAAACTTTGGCATATCAGCTCACCGACCAAACTGTAGGCAATTATGAATTGGGTTGCGTAAAATTCTGGTTCAAGACTGCAGATATCACTAATAAGCGTTACGTTTTCGGTGTGCAAAGCAGCTCAAATGTAAAAACACATTATTCTGTGTATATTAATCAAGGAAATTTGTATCTGGAAGTGCTTGAAAAAAATAAGACACCCTATGTATTGCTTAAGACACAGAGAGGCATAAAGCCGAATAAATGGAATTTCTTTGCGTTGAACTTCTACCTTCGTGATGATGGTCTTGGTTATAGTCCGAATTGTGAAATTAGTTTAACATTGAACGCTGAAACCAAGTTTTATACGTCTACCAAATCGCTTTTGAATATCGATGTTGGTCCGAATCCGATTTATTATATTGGACATAGATATGACGGAAATTCGGAAGGCGCATTCTCGGGTCAGATCACTTGTTTGGCAATGTCGCCTAGAAAAAACGATGATTACACTACAATCAAGCGTTTTTATAACATAACCAAAGATTATATTGAAAACTGCCAATATATTGATGCGCAAGCAAAAACGCTTGATATAAGCGAAACAATTGTTTATGCACCTCGCGAAGCCACGGATTCTCAATTCGATGTGTTCCCTTTGAATAATAGCGTCATGTCTCTTAAAGGTACAAAGCCGACAAAATACAGTAGAAGAGATGGCGTTCCTGAAGATGTCGATAAGTCGTTTACTTTTAATTCGAATATCGGACATTACACATATGTTGCCGATGGTACAGAACTGGCTTATTTCTTTGGACAAGTTGGTTCCGGTACTGTGATAATGCGAGCATATACCGATGCAGAAACGGATTCTCAATACCTGTTTGAAGGAAAAGACATAAACAGAAATATGCTGGGGTTGTATAGAAATAAAAATGGACAACTTGTTGTCAAATTCAATGACGAAGATTATGTTTCTTCTTTTAAAATGAAAACCAATGAGTGGTGTACCGTTGGTGTGTCTTTTGAACAGACTATTCCTTCTTCTTATGGCGTTACAGGAGAAAAGGGTAAACTTAGGGTGTATTTCAATGGCCAATTCCAAACGTTCCTTGTGGATTTTTCTGGTCTTCCGGGTATCGAATTCCAAATCGGCAGGAGATATGAAGAAGAAAGCACTAGACATTGCACGGGAACTAGCTATGAATGCTATCCGCTTTATGGTCAAATCGAAATGCTGTGTACAAGCGATGCATATTGTTCGGAAGCCACCATTGGCAACCTTGTACAAGACCTTAAATGCATTACAACGACAAATGAATTTGATGACTTTGGCATGTTGAAGCAATCTCGCATTAAAAACGGTAGCGACAAAGTTATGACCAAAACCATTGATTATAAAACCCGTCAAAACACGAAGTATTTGTCTCAACGTATTGCAAAGGAGACTTTTGATACGGCAATCGGAAAGTTCACAAGAGAGTACTCTTATGACAAGCTCGGCAATGTAACGAAAATTGCAGGTTCGATGCACGGCGGACATTCCTATGAATACGACGCAAGAGGCTTCTTAACAAAAGAGGACAGCACGGTTTTTGCTTATGATGCCAACGGAAATATTACGAAAGCAGGTTCCACTACAATGTCGTATGATACAACCATCAAAGATAGGCTTGTAAAAGTCGGAACAAATGCGGTCGTATACGATGATCTCAATCCGTTGAACCCCAAATCTTTCAAAGATAAAGAGTTCACTTTTGAAGGAAGACGCCTTGTTAGATACAAAGATTCCGGCAATGATTTCACGTACAAGTACAATGATCAAGGCTTGCGAATAGAGAAGAAATCCGCAGCAGGTGCAACCACCAAGTTTGTGTATGAAGGCACCAAATTGATTTGCGAAATCGCACCATCTTATCGTCTTGACTTCTTGTATGACGAAAACGATGAACTCTACGGATTTATCAAAGATGGTAGCAGCAAATACTTCTATGTAAGGGATTTCTTGCAAAACATAACTGGCATTATTGACAGTAGTGGTAAATTTGTTGTAAAGTATAATTGTTCAGCATATGGTAACGTATCTGTCCTTCAAGACACGAATGGTCTAGCATCAATCAATCCGTTCTTGTACAAAGGTTACTACTTTGATAAAGAAAGCGGAATGTTCTATTGCCATACTCGTTATTATGTACCAGAATGGTGCAGATGGCTCAATGCAGATCATATTGCATATGTTCGTTTTGATTGCCTTGATCAATCGAATCTGTTTGCTTATTGTAGCAATGAACCAATTGGAAAAATTGACAAATTTGGCTGCTCGTGGAATTCTTTTTGGTCTTCAGTAGGGAAATGGTTTGACAAAACATTTGGAGGATTTGTCGATGTGTCAGAAAAAATTGTATCCATAATTAATGATCACTTTTTCTATGGATATGAAGAAGGAATTGAAATTGGTAATTCAATAGGAGATAGCTCAAAGCCAATTTCATTTTATGCGAAAAAAGCATCAGATTGGTGGAAATTTTGGGAATATCAAGTTGGTATAAAAGTGAATATCGGCAATTTTGGTTTTTCTGCTAGTATCGGAGTTGGCGAAATCAATTTCTCAGTTTCTCACAATGGACGATCAGTAGGTGTGCAATGTGGTGTTAATAAAATTGGGCTTGAAATATCACACTCAACTAACAACATTTCTCAATATCATCAGTATTATATAAGAACAATTCCAGTATTGGCAGTAGTGCTAGTTGCATTTGGATGCTTTAAATTGGCTGCCGGAGGATTGCTCGTTCTTGCATAAAACATAAGGAGCATAAATTATGATCAATTATTCTTTTAATCGCACGGATACTCGAAAAAGAGCGTGGAGCATAACCATTGCAGATTGGTATGTGTTGATAATTATAACTATTGTATCGGTTGTATTGTCAATATACTTTTTATGTGTTGGTTTTTTGAGTGACAAGGAAGCACTAACAATGGGGTTTCCGCTTGTCGGTCTTGCAGTATTCACAATAATTGTGTTGTGCTTTGCTTATAAAAAATGCGAAAACCAAATAAGCGACTTCTATGATAAAAACGCGATAAATGGAGTTGTAGATTATGAATTTATAAAACAAGAGAATGTCTTTTATATAAAATGCATGCAAAACAACGAAATAGTTGAGTTTTTAAAAACAGACATAAAATATAAACGAGTTGTAGGAAAATACATCGTTTTAAAGCTTAAAGATAAAAGAATAATGTGCATGCCCAAAATAAATGAGATTAAACTCTTGCTGAAATAAAAAGAGGGATGGGACTAGAGTAAAACGATCTGCCTATCGCCATTATAAACGACGCAGCCCAAAAGGACTGCGTCGTTTTATTTTCTAAACTCTCTTAGTCATTTTTGATTATAAAATTTGTTGTTTATTTCTACCCTTTTAACATTTTTTCCGTCTACATTTTCTATTGTCGTTTTTGGTCTTCCACAAGCCGTTGCTCGAAGAATAAGTTTATTAGGTCTTGGTTCTTTTAATCGCTCAATGTTTCCGTCAAGGAATTGCGTATCGTCGGATACTTCGATAATATCAAAGCCCCTACGGATAAGGTCGGCAGAGAACTGCCATTTCTTTTCAAAATATCCGTATGAGTCCATAATGATTGAGATGTCTTTTTCTTTGTGATATGCGGTGATTCTATAATAATTTGCCATAGTATTTTCTCCTTTATGCAGCAAGTTTTTTGATTTGTCTGTTTGCAAACGGCAACCATTTTTTATTTACAAAATTTAAGATGCTGTCGTTTGGTTTATTGTCTTTCTTTCCGTAACATTGAAGAACACGCTTTTGAGATGGCGAATACTCAACTGTTACAAGCGGAATGTCGGGATGTTCTTTTGTTCGGATAAAGAATATTAGGGATTCTTCCCTCGCGAACTTTTGGTCGTAATTCATTCGCCCTACACAATGTTCAAGGGCTCGTCCTTCGACAACAAGGTCATTTGGGTTATGAGCAATAATAACGACGTAATCCGCCCTCTTTTCGTATTGAAGTGCAACGTACTTTTCGGCAACCTTTGCGAATTTTTCATAGAGGTCTTTACGCTTCTGCT
>ERZ808259.613-NODE-613-length-13542-cov-20.586565_pt1 | contig 13542 bp, 8 predicted proteins | sample MGYA00521279_ERZ808259 | MGnify/ENA primary metagenome ERZ808259 (study PRJEB31516, sample SAMN03275586) | gut metagenome | biome: mammalia-associated habitat; material: feces | host: Papio cynocephalus | place: Kenya | collected 2012-07-27 ... | reverse complement strand
CGCGTCAGCCGAATATTTTGGTTAGTCCATCCACGGAACTACGCCGCTGCCCCAAGATTTTGGCGAATGTTCATTTCTTCACGTTTTAGGAACGCCTGTTTCTCGTTTAATGGCATTGAGTTAAGCTCATCAAATGGTATATCAGTCCACTGGAAAGAATAAGGAACTGACATCATAAGCATAACTTCACGAATACTGAAAACTCTATTATCTGATGGGTGAACAGTATTCTGACTTGCCATAATGTCATTACGGGTATGTATGCACGGTGCTACTTTATCCCAGTACTGCCGAGTGTATTTGTCGCCATTTTTTTGAGCGTTATACACGACAACACCATCTTTAACCGTGTGAGGAATACGCGATATATCCTCATTGTCAAAAGCTGACTGTCCTTCTTTAACATCGGAAATCCAAGCTTCCATGTGAGGCGCATATTTCCTGAAATTATGGTATATATCTTTATCCCATATCTCACCCATAGTTTTAAGACTTGGGAGATGTCCAATTGTTTCTCTTAATGTTTTTTCTTTGGATAATGAAGGGAAAATATCATTTGGCGTTACATCAACAATATCCCTGCGCACTCCAATGACCAAAGTACGAGTACGACTGGAGGGACAACCATAATCTTTGAAATTAACAACCTTGTATAAGATATTATAATTTCCGCCAAGATTGAATGAAATAGCCTCGCGAATAGATTTATCAACACCATCAATATCTGTGCATATAGAAGATAGGAAAGCTCTTACATTTTCAAAAATGAAAAATTTAGGGAGCACTTCTTTAGTAATTTTGATGGATTCAACAACAAGTGAATTTCGTTTTAGCTCATTCCCTTTTTTATGATTGGCAACAGACATTCCTTGACAAGGAGGAGTTGCAATAAGCACATCCAAATCAGTTAGTCCAAAGCATTCTTTCCAAATTGAAAGTTCTTTGAACACTTTGTCTTTAGTTTCAGTCTGAGTCATATCGCCACAAATGTAGCCGGAGTCCAACATACACTTGTTATTATATCGTTGAATTTTGAGACGTTTTTCTAATAGTTCAACGGTTGCTATACAACTAAATCCAGATTCCTTAAAGCCATAGCAACCGATACCAGCGCTGCTAAACAAGCTGATATATGAACGTATGCCATAAGGAGACCGACGCTCAGCTACGATCGCGGAAGCAATCTCATCAGGAATATTATAAGATTTAGTTTTCTTGCTCACGGCGAGTATTAAATATGGACTTCCGAGTAGGCAGACAGGCGACCTTATCGGGTGTAGACCCGCTTGCTTTTGCAAGAAACCTTTTGCGGCTACGAGGAAAATCCTTTATATGTTTATATATAAGTTATTACTTACATGGATGGTCTTTGTCTGCGCGTGCGCAATAGATTGCAAAGTTAGCGATTTTTTCGATACTTCGGCAATGCTCGGCAAAGATAAAAACGCATGCGTGCAAAAACAGAGTACACCTACGTTAAAAACTCATTTTGAGGCGAAATTATTGGAGTACCGGAAGTATGATTGTTGTTTCGCGAGAACACTAATGAAGTACGGAGCGCATCTTATTGAGCCCGGTGGCGACGCAGGCATCCTTTGATATGAGGGGCTGTGCCGCAAAAAATTGCGGCACAGCCCCTCATTGTATTGTGCGAAAGTGCTCCGCGCGATTATCCGCAATGGAAGTAGCGGCGGACGATGCGAAGCATGGCTTCGGTATCGTCGTGAGCCAGCGCTATTTCGGCGCGGTCGTACGAGCGCAGGCGTTTGATGATTCCGTCTATGGTGGCGTCATCGAAGACTCCGGCGGCTGTGAATACGTTGCGGCGGTCTTCGAGGCATTGTGCCGACCCATAGCAGTCGACAGGCAGCGAGCTCAGGCGCGAGAGCACGGCGGCATTCTCGGCACGATGGATATTTACGTCCACATAAGTTTCCTCGGCTACCTTCAGGGCATCCGGCATCTCGAAGCCGTGGCGCATGGCCACTGCCAGCGATGCTATCAGCAGGTATATATCCGCCGACCCGTCGGCCGAACGTATCTCGACAGTCTGTTTCTGCGTCGTGTCCACGTCGGCCAGGCCGTGGCTGCCGGGATTGAGCTCGGCGCACATATCTTTCCGGGCCGTCCATCCCAACGGTACGCGCACCAGCACCGAGCGGTTGCGGTCGCCCCAGCATACATTGGTGGGTGCTTCCTGCTTGGGCACCAGGCGGAAGTAGGATGTAGGCACCGTATTGCCGAAGGCCGTGATGGCCTGCGCCAGGTCCATAATTCCGGCGATACCGCGACGCGCCTCGTCGCTGAGACGGCGGTCGGTGTCGAGCATCATATTGCGCCCGTCGCGCATGATACGCATGTGTATATGCAGTCCCGAGCCGGCCTTACCCACGGTGATTTTGGGCGCAAAAGTGATGTCATAGCCCTTGATATATCCGAGGTTACGTATCACCCATTTGGCTATCATCAGCTGGTCGGCGGCACGTCGTGCGTCCACGGGCAGGAACTCGATTTCGTTCTGCTCATAGATTTTTCCGTCCAGGGTGAAGTTGCCCACTTCGCTGTGTCCGTATTTGATGCTTCCGCCCGTACGGGCTATGTACTGCATACATAGGGTGCGGAAGTCGCCGAATTTGGTGAAAGGAGCCGACTCGTGATAGCCGCGCTGATCGCTTGCGGGGAAGGCTCCGTCATCTTCCTTGACGACGTAGTACTCCAACTCGCCCATAGCTTGGAAGTCCATACCGGTCACGCGGTTGAACTCGCGGCAAGCCTTGTCCAAGATATATTCGGGCGCGCTCTCCAGCGGATTGCCGTCCTTGTCAAAGAACGAGCACAGCATGGTCACCGTCGGAATCTCGGCAAAGGGATCGCGGAAAGCCGTGCTGAAGCGCGGCAACACATACAAGTCGCTGCTGCCGGCCGAGATAAAGGGAAAGAGCGATGAGCCGTCCACCCTCTCGCCCAAGGTCAGAATGGTCTCGAGATACGCCAAGTCGTTGATGACAAAATTCAGAGTCTTCAGGCGTCCGTCGGCTGCCGGATACATGAAGTTGACCATTTCAATGCCGTTGGCCTTGATATAGGTGATTATGTCGTCGAGCGTAAAGTCTTCTTGTGCCTTGTGCAGCGACTGCACAAGGGCGTTCTTGCTCATTGCAATATTCTTATCCATAGTTGTAATGGTTGGTTCTTACGTGTTTGGTTTCGTTGGGCGACGCACTCGGCGTCTAAATAGATAGCATTTCGGCCCTAAAAGTACAAAAACTTTCATTCGCCCAATACGCCAAAGGCAAGATTTAAGAAATTTTAATATAAAAATGTATTCCCCCTACAGTTTATTTGCCATGAGATTCCTTCATTTTCAGAGCCAAAATTATTATATCTATGCTTGTCGCCTAAAAAATTTTAGCTAATTTTGCGCATAAAACGTTAGCGCCTAAGCGTGTCGGTCTTCGCCGCATATCGACCTTGCGCAAACGCCAAGTATATGTCTAAACAACAATAAAACATAGAACAACAAATGAAACGTCACATTACCATCGCCGTAAGCGTGCTGTGCGCTACACTCGGAGCGTTTGCCCAGTCGAAGACAGACGCTGCCACGCAACAAATTCTGGACGCCTACCGCCAAAAGCAGCTCTACCCTGCAGCCAAAGTGATTACACCCGTCAATGCCCCGTTCGATTTCGAAAGCACTTCGCGTGCCACGCCCACTGCGGCAGCCATCGTACGTCTGAGCAACGGAGCCACCTTTGACGACCTCCGTGCCGCCGGGCTCGAAGTCATCAGCACCGCCGGCGACGATATGGCCGTAGTGGCAGGCAGCATCGACGACATCATCGCAATGGACTCCAATGCCGATGTCCAAAGCTACTCGCTATCGGCGCAGGCCAAGCCCATGCTCAACGAAGCCCGCAAACTCAGCGGCGTCACCACAATACACGCCGGCGAAGACCACCTTGACCAACCCTATAAAGGCAAAGGAGTCATCTGCGGTATATACGATATCGGCGTAGATCCCAACCACGTCAACTTCCTCAACAATGACTTCACGGACACACGTATCAAGCAGTTAATGCACTTCTACACTTCCAACGGCATGTCCAGTATATACACCAGCTACGATGATATAAGCCGATTCTCTACCGACAATACCTCCAATACACATGGTACGCATACGCTCGGTATTATGGCCGGCTCGTTCAACCGCAGCGGCGGAAAGACCGCCATACTCAATTCCAAAGGCAGCGTACAAGTACGCAGCACAGTCAAGAACCCATACTATGGTATGGCACCCGAAGCCGACCTCGTAGTAGGCTGCGGCTCTCTATACGATGCCAACTCCTGCAGCGCCGTCAGCAAAATCGTAGAGTACGCCAACACACACAGACAACCCGCTGTCATCAACCTCAGTATCGGACGCACAGGCGGCCCGCACGATGGAACCAGCAACTTCGGACAATATATGGAACGCCTCGGCAAAAGCGCCATCATCTGCATCTCGGCAGGCAACGATGGCGAAGAGCCCATATCACTGTCCAAGAAGTTCAGCGCCTCAGACAAGGCACTTAAGACATTCTTCGTAAACACTAAGACTCGCGGAACAGCCAACTTCAGCATCTGGGGCAACGACAGCCGCGAATTTACAGTTACGGCCGTAATCTACAACAAAACGACCAAAAAAATTGTCGATCAAGTAACCCTGAGCGGAACAAAAAGCGTACTCGCCACCAACAACTACACCGACCCGTCGTACAACCACAGTGAAGCTTTCGACGAAGCATATAGCTCCAGCTACATCAACTGCACATACAGCGACAACGCCTCTACCAATAAACGCTACTCGGCCAGCATCGATATAGTCCTGGGATACAACAACACCGCCAACGCCGACAAGCACCTCGTTGCAGGACTTATCATCGAAGGCAAAGACGGCGCACAGGTTCAATGCTCACTCAACAACGTCTCCGGCGGATTTACTATGGAGTCGCTCGGTCAGAGCGGATGGTCCGACGGCAATACCGACTTCACCATCAACGACCTTGCCTGCGGCAAAAACGTCATCGCTGTAGGTGCTTACAACAACCGTCAATTCTTCCCGGCACTCAACGGCGGCAAATACGGCTACAACGTCGACGGCTACCAAACCGCCGGCGCAATTGCCCCCTACTCGTCCTACGGCGTGACATACGACGGACGCAGTCTCCCGCACATCTGCGCCCCCGGCACGGCAGTGATTTCCTCATACTCCAAATACTACACCGAAGCCGGATACGAAGACACCAATACCTTCTCGGCCGAATACACCGACAACAAAAACAACCGCAAAAGCTACTGGTGTCAAAGCACAGGCACATCAATGGCTTCGCCCGCATACGCCGGCGGCATCGCACTTTGGCTTCAGGCCAACCCCAAGCTCACCGTTGACGAAGTCCTTGAGATCACCACAATGACAGCCACCAAAGACCAGCAAACCGCCACCACCGGCAACGCCGTACAATGGGGCGCCGGCAAATTCAACGCACTGGCAGGTCTCAAAGAAGTGCTCAAACGCCTAGGCGTCAACGACATTCGCGTTGACGAGCAAGGCATACTCGTCACTGCTGCCGGAACCGATGCATACGAAATCAGCGTCCCGGGAGCCAAGAACATCAACGTCCGCCTTGTATCTATGACAGGCGCAATCGTTCGCGACATCAACGCCAACGGCGACACATACTCCCTCGACTTGGCCGATGCACCTGCTGGCGTATACGTCCTCAGCGTCAACAACGGCGCATACGCCCGTCGCATCCTCGTGCGCTGACACATAAAGACAATACACCCTTAGCATCAATCCCGCGATTGCAGAATATCTCATCTGCGGTCGCGGGATTGGCGTTATCACCCCAACCACGTCACACGACAATATCACAATATATATGCGCAGTCACATATTACTCCCGACCAAGACGCTGACTACCATCACCGTAGCACTCCTCGCCGTAACCGAGATCACATCCGTCGCCTCCGTATTCGATGCCCGCACCACCGCCATACTGGCCGCCGATGCCGCCAAAGCCCGACTTGTCCAAGCCCAAGCCCAAGCGAGTGCCGATGCGCCCACGCTGTACTACCCGGTCATCATCGAAATAGACGATGACAGCGCCCTCGATGACATTGATGCCCTCGGGACAGTGATATGGCGCCGCCGCGACAATATGCTCCTCGGCTGCGTACCCCGACAGAACATCGCGCAACTCCAAGACATCACGCACGTCTCCTCGGCCGCCATCGGCACACGCCTCTCACTGGCCACCGACCGCTCGCGCCAATGGTCCAACGTAGCGCCCGTATACGCCGGCACAGCCACCGACAAATGCGGCGCACTGGACGGCAGCGGCGTCACCGTAGGACTGTGCGACATCGGCATCGACCCCAACCACATCGTATTCAGACACGACGGCGACCCGACAGCCCCCTCACGCATCAGCGTCGTCACCCATTACGTTGACAGCACCGCCCAAAGACTCATCGCCGACACCCCCGAAGCCGTGGCCGCATGGACCACAGACACCCCGGACGAGACACACGGCACACACGTATGCGCAATCATGGCCTCCGGATACAAAGGCAACCCATACCACGGATACGCCCCCGCAGCCGACATCGTGACCACCACCAGCGGGCTGTACGACGTCGCACTACTCTGCGGCATCGAAGACGTCATCGAACGCGCCCAAAGCCTCGGCCAACCAGCCGTCGTCAACCTCTCCATATCCTCGCTCATAGGCCCGCGCGACGGCTCCGACGCCGTATGCCGATACATCGCCAAATGCGCCCAAGACGCCGTGATATGCTTCGCCGCCGGCAATTACGGACAATCCAAATACGCCATACACCACGACTTCACCACCCAAGCGCCCACCGTCGGCACCATCATCGACAACCGCACCACCTGGAGCGGACTAGACGTCAACGGATACACCGACATATGGGGATACGACGACACCCCGCTGCAAATACGCATAATCATATACGACTTCGACACCCAAGCCATCATATACCGCTCGCCATGGTACGGCGGCGCATCCGACACCCAAGGCACCATCACACTCGCCACCGGCACAGCCGACGCCTGGGCCGAAGGCACATACGAACCCGGCAGCTCCATCACAATATCCCGGGACATAGACAGCCACAACGGACGCACACACATCGCCGTACTCTCGGACATGCACTCCCGAACATTACAACAAGCCGGACCATGGTCACGATACTACTTCGGCTACGAAATCCAAGGGCCGCAAGGCGCTTCCGTAGACATCTACGCCGATGGCACGCAGACATTCCTCCGCTCATGCGGAATCCCCGGAATGACCGAAGGCACAGCCCAAGACGCCTTCAACAACCTCGCCTCACCCACCGACGTCCTCGCCATAGGCGGATACGACAACCGCGCCACCGTCCCCATGGCAGACGGCACCGAAACCACATACAGCGGCATCAACCCCGGATACCCCATGCCATACACAAGCTACGGCTACACCTACGACGGCAGACACATACCCGACTTCTGCGCCCCCGCCAACACCGTCATCTCGGCCATGAACCGCTACTACCGCGATGCCCATCCCGAAGGCTACAAAGTCCTGACCGAGACCACAGCCGCCGATGGCACCCGATACGCCTGGTACGACGAAGGCGGCACATCCATGGCCTCGCCCGCCGTGGCCGGCATCGTCGCACTGTGGCTACAAGCCGATCGCACACTCACCGCACAAGACATCCGCGACATCGTCGCCCACAGCGCACGCACCGACCTCCCCGACCCCACCAATCCCCGCTGGGGCCTCGGAGCCATAGATGCCGCCGCCGGCCTCAAATACCACCTTGACCACCAAGGCATATCCGACATCAGCGTCGACACCCCCGCCGTCCTCCCCATCGCCACCCTCTACCACGACCTCCTCGGCCGTCCCCTCCCAGCTCCCGAAACCTCCCTCCACGACCCCACTTCATCCAATTCCACATCCCCCAATTCCACATTCATCCTCCGCACCGACATCTACCCCGACGGCTCCCGCCGCACCACCCTCCTCCGCAGATAAAAAGTCCAACAGCGACACCGACAGTAACCCTCAAAGCAAAACAATACTACAACGTAGCCAATTCTACCGTAGATTACACGGCTCTGAAAATACGCATTGCGCACCGAAAGTAGCTTACTCGACTTCCAGTGCGCAGTTCATTATTATCAACTTACAATATAACCGATATAAAAAAGCCCTCACCGAAGCGAGGGCATAGGATGAAATCCTTCGGCAATTACTGCCTTATTGCGATAAGATGTAGGATTTTACTTATCTTGCGACAAATTTAGACTAATAGTTTGGGACATCCAAAAAAAATCGTAAATTTGGCATAATTTAACAAATCAGCACTATGGATGGCTTAAGTAGAATTAAAAAACACCCCTATATTATATAACATGGAAACAAACAAGAAAAAACGTATCCTCGGATTGGATACAGGCACTAATAGTATCGGATGGGCGGTCGTAGACCGTCTCGGAGACCAATGCGCCCTGGTAGACAGCGGCGTACACATATTCACCGAAGGCGTAAAGGAAGAAAAAGGCAACGAAGTGTCCAAAGCCGCGGAACGCACGTCACATCGGGCAATGAGACGCGGCTTTTACAGACGTAAGCTTCGCAAAATACGACTTCTACGCATTCTGAGCGAGTTGGGGTGGTGTCCGTATTTGTCGCCAGAATTACTATCTCAATGGCGCCTGAAAAAAGTCTATCCGGCCACACCGGAGTTCATGCAGTGGTTGGGGACAGATGACGACAACGCCATTACACCTTATAGGTATCGCGTTATATGCCTGCACGAAAAGTTGGATTTGACGCAGGAAGCTCAACGATATATCCTTGGGCGGGCACTCTATCACATGGCTCAACGGCGCGGATTTCGCTCGAACCGTAAGGATCAATCAAATGATGACGAAAAAGGCAAGGTCAAAGAGGCAATATCCGATTTGTCTCATAAAATGAAAGAAGAAGGCTGCGAATACCTTGCCGAATACTTTGAGAAACTATACAACAAGGGCAAACGCATTCGCAATCAATACACCTCGCGAGACAACCATTATGTCGAAGAATTTCATGCGATATGTCGTCGTCAGGAGTTGGACGAAGATACCATCAAACGACTTGAGCATGTGCTGTTTGACCAAAGGCCGCTGAAATCGCAGAAACATACCGTGGGGCATTGCCTGTTCGAGCCTTCAAAATCCAGATGTCAAATGAGCCATCCGGATTTTGAAGAAATGCGTATGCTCCAGACCATAAATCAGATACGGATGAAGACGCCAGACGATGATATGCTGCGGCCTCTTTGGGAGGACGAACGTGAATTGATCGTGCCATTATTCCTCCGCAAATCAAAGTCTAACTTTGACTTCGAGGATATAGCCAAAGAACTTGCCAAACCATACATCAAAATGTATGGCAAGAAGTGCTACGGATACTACAAAACCGATGGAGACAAAGACATTCTATTCAACTATCCGATGGATATGGGCATTGCCGGCTCGCCGTTCACCGCCGGAATGGTTGCCGCTCTGGGATCGGACTGGGAAGCCGTTATAGACGCCCAATACGTAAAAGGAGATGACAAAGGCCTTGACGACAAGGTGAATGATGTATGGCACACACTATCATTTTTCGATAACGACGACAAGCTTGAGGCCTGGCTTGAGACAAACCTCGGTTTAGATGCGGATACCGCAAAAAAAGTTGCCGGGATCAAGATGGTAAGCGCATACGCATCCCTGAGCCACAAAGTAATACGAAAGATTCTGCCGTTTATGCGCGGCGGTATGTTGTATTCGTATGCCGTAATGCTTGCCAATATAGATGCCGTACTGCCGGCGTATGTCCGAGATAATGACTATATGCGTCAGGCGGCGGTCGATATGGCCGTCGGATGTCTCAACGAGTACGACAAGAAGACCTGTGAGTGCACCATGTATCAATGGCTCAAGAATTTCCTTGCCGAGAAATACCATATTGGTCACAAAACGCTCAACCGCCTATACCATCCGTCAGACTTGGAGACATATCCGCATGTTCGCCCTGACGATCAAGGCCGTATGCACCTGGGCTCTCCGCGTATATCTGCAATACGCAACCCGATGGCGATGCGCTCGTTACACCGCATTCGCCACGTGGTCAACGCTCTATTGGACAAAGGCTTAATTGACCACGATACCGAAGTACATATCGAACTCGGACGCGAACTGAACGATGCAAATATGCGTGCCGCAATAAGGCAGCAAAACAAGCACAATGAAAGTGAGCGTGCAAAAGCCAAGGCCGTACTCAAAGATTATGGAGTTAATAACGTATCCGATGATGATATTGCCAAGTATATTCTATGGGAAGAGCAGGGCAAAAAATGCCTATACACCGGTAAGCAAATCGGATTTGAGTGCATCTTCGGTCCCGATCCGAAATATGACATCGAGCACACAATTCCACGCAGCCGTGGCGGAGACAGCACTATGGAAAACCTCACCCTTTGCGATTCGCGCTTCAATCGCGAGGTGAAGAAGACAAAACTCCCGAGCGAATTGGCCAATGCTGACGAAGTGATGCAACGAGTGGCGTTCATGAAAGAAAAGGCCGACGACTTGCAGAAACAAATCCGCCGCTGCCGCACAAATGCATCTATGGACAAAAGCCAGAAAGACCGCATAATCCAAAAACGTCACTCGTTGGAGCTGCAGCAAGTCTATTGGCGCAACAAATACCGTCGATTCGAGATGACCGAAGTACCCGAGGACTTCAGCCGCCGTCAGGGTGCCACTGCCGGCATAGTGGCTCGATATGCCCGACTGTTCTTGAAGTCCCTATTCGATGATGTCTCCATCGTCAAAGGCGCTGCAACAGCCGACTTCCGTAAGGCATGGAAACTGCAAAGCGTCGATGAGAAAAAATCCCGCGACAACCATACACACCACCAAGTGGATGCCGTAGTGATTGCGTGCATCGGCCGAGGCGATTACCAACGTCTTGCGGCTTCGTACCACCTGAACGGATATGCAGACAGGGAACGTCCGTCAGTACCCGAACCTTGGGAGGGTTTCGTGGATGATATGCGGCGCATCCAAGCCGAGACCTTAGTATCGTACGATTTCACGGACAATGCGCCCAAACAAGTGCGCCGCCGTATCAGGTTCACCGGCAGCCACCATATAAAAGGTCATAAACCATCGCACATATCCGAAAGCGATACGGCTCGCCTGTCGCTGCACATGGACACCAATTACGGTGCCATCGAGCATGACGGCGAAGTGAAATATGTAATTCGTAAACCGATTACTGAATTAACAAGCCAAAGCGATATAGAAAGAATAGTTGATCCTATCGTCAGAGAAAAGGTACAAGCAGCCACTCGTGGTCTTGATAAAGCGCCGGAAATCAAAACTGCATTAGCAAATCCCATATGGATGAACGAAGCCAAGGGTATTCAAATTAAGAAGGTAAGATGCTTTACTCCGGATGTTACGCGTCCGCTTAACGTTCGCAAGAATCGCGACATATCACGACACGAGTACAAGAGAACCGGGCACTTCAAAAATGACGGCAACTACTGCATTGCCATATACGAGCAAGTTCTGCCGCAAGGCTCTACGGCAAAAGCCAAGCGGTCGTTCCGTATCATAAATAATCTGGCAGCGGCATCTCACTTCAAGGTAGGCAATCGCGCAAATCGCGCCGAGCTATATCCTCCCGTAGACGAAAACGGCTATCGCCTCAAAGCAATACTACATCAAGGCGATTCGGTACTACTCTATGAAAACTCGCCCGAGGAGGTATACAATGCCACCGCCGCAGAACTTTGCCGCAGGTTGTATGTGGTAACAATGATTAAGACTGATGGACGTATCAACCTAAAACATTCGCAGCAAGCGAAAGCAAAAGAAGGATTGGCCGGTGACTATAAAACCGGAGAGGTGTTGCGCCCATATATATTGGTTAGCAGTAGCAAGTTCAAGGCGCTAATCCAAAATCGAGACTTTACCATCGATGTGCTTGGCAAAATCAAGTTTCTGAAACATGATTAAACAGACCATCGTAATATCGACACCACGTCGTCTGTCTCTGCGGAACCACCTGTTGGTAATCACAGGGGCGGACGACGAGGAGCCGATTACGCGTCCGGTTGCCAATATCGGTATTCTGATATTGGAGAGCACGGTGACAACCGTAACCCTGCCACTGCTGAATGCTCTTGCCTCGGCGAATGTGATGGTCGTCATTTGCGATGAAAAGCATTGCCCGGCGACAATCATCACTCCGCTCGAAGGCAACACGACTCAAAGCGAAGTGCTAAGAGCCCAATGTCAAATGACACTGCCGCAGCTCAAACAAGCATGGAAGCAAATCATTACGGCAAAGATTGCCAATCAAAAGCGCGTTCTCGACATCTGCGGACTGGATGGCGACATCCTGTCGTCGCACGTGCGCAATGTGCTAAGCGGTGACACCACTAACCGCGAAGGTGTAGCCGCCCGCCTTTATTGGACCGAAATGTTCGATGAAGCTTTTGTCCGCGACCGCGAAGGTGATGGCATCAATGCCTTACTCAATTACGGTTACGCAATACTGCGAGCTGCAACCATCCGTGCGCTTATCGGCTCTGGTGTGTCCCCTGCCTTCGGAATCTTCCACCGTAACCGATACAACGCCTTCCCTTTGGCGGATGATATTATGGAACCCTTCAGGCCTTTTGTCGATTTGATCGTGTACGAACTATGGAAGCATGGCCAAGCCTCCATCAACAAGAAGACCAAATCTCAATTGCTTAAGGTTCTGACCTGTGACGTGTTGTGCGGTGATGTAATGCGACCGCTTATGCTGGCACTTTCATCAACTACGGCATCACTCGGCTCATACATTCTTCGTAAATCTCAAGTTCTAACTCTACCACAAATTCCATGACACACAACCGAATAAATGCTTATCATATTATGTGGTTATTCCTATTTTTCGATCTTCCGGTCTGTACCAAGCGGCAGCGGAAACAGGCGACCAAATTCCGCAAAGACATTGAGGCTTTAGGTTTCAAAATGATGCAGTTCTCAGTATATGCATGCCATTGTCCTTCCTATCAGCACGCCGATGCCCTTATCGATAAGATTACGCACGTATTCCCGGATGAAGGTAACGTAAAAATACTTTCCGTGACGGACAAGCAGTTCTCTAAAATATTCAATTACTGGGGTAAACCGGAAAGCTCGAAGAATTCGCGGATAAAGGATTCTAAGATTCCGGTCCAACTTCAGCTGGAGTTTTATTGATTTTTGCTGATCTTTATGCACTATTGTACGCAAAAAAATGCGTAACTTTGCTTCAGAATACAACCCTACACGGCGTTTTCTATCTTGCTTCCACGCTATACGCACCTATGTATTAGCGAATTGCGATGCGATAGTTGCGGTTTGATGTAGGATTATAATGATATACAACAACGGGGGGACTTTTCCCA
>ERZ808259.612-NODE-612-length-13547-cov-3.020531_pt1 | contig 13547 bp, 9 predicted proteins | sample MGYA00521279_ERZ808259 | MGnify/ENA primary metagenome ERZ808259 (study PRJEB31516, sample SAMN03275586) | gut metagenome | biome: mammalia-associated habitat; material: feces | host: Papio cynocephalus | place: Kenya | collected 2012-07-27 ... | reverse complement strand
TCTGTACTACCTTAAAAAGGGCGGAAGAATCACTCCGCTCGCGGCGGCGGTCGGCTCGCTTCTTAACATAAAGCCCGTTCTGCAGATACAGGGCGATAAACTGGACGCGTATTCGAAAGTGCGCGGCAAGAAAGCGGCGCGCGCGGTCATGATCAAGGCGATAAAAAAGGACTTCGAAACGCGTTTCAAGGCGGAAGTCGAAGCGGGCAGAATGAGAATCGACGTCGCGTACTCGGGGAACCTTGCGGAATCCGAGGAGTGGAAGCGCGAAGTTGAAGAAGCGTTCCCCGGATTTGCCGTGGGAATAGCGCCGCTTCCGCTGTCGGTCGCGTGTCATATAGGCGCGGGGTCGCTCGCGCTCGCCGCGGCGGTGGAATTGTAAAAGCAATCGCGGACGGCTTCGGAGGGGCGCACCGCGCTTTATCGCGGTTTTTCTCGTTTAGGACGCCCGCAAAAAATAATTTTCGTTAGCCCCCTCGTTTTTCTTGATTAAACTCGCGGATTGTAGTATAATCAATTCGTTGATAACATTTACCGACGGGAGAGAGGCTTTTGGAAACGTCGTACTACATAAGCGTTGCCATAAAAAAATATCTCGACGAGCACGATATGAAATCGTATAAACTCGCCGAGGCTTCGGGGTGCAATAAAACCGCAGTCAATAACTGGCTGTATCAGCGCCAGATGCCGTCTACCCACGCGCTCGTGAAACTCGCCGACTATATGAACGTTCCGCTTGACTACATACTCGGTCGCAGCGAGAACAAAAGTATTATCCGCAGCGGCTCGCCCGAAAAGTTCGCCCGTCGCATCGCCGCGCTTCAGTCGCATACCGGCGTGTCGTCCTACCGCATCGCCAAAGAGTGCGGTATGGGTACTTCCGCGGTGTCGAAGTGGAACGATTTCAAGCGGCTTCCCAAAATCGAAATACTGATGAAACTTGCCGATCTGTTCGGCTGTTCGGTCGACTACCTCGTGGGCAGAACGAACTTGCCGTACTGAAATCAAAGGAAATAAAAAAGTAAACCGTCTTGCGTTGTGGCAAGGCGGTTTTTCGTTTGGTTGCGATAGTATTTATAAATTTTACTCGACTTTCAGTCCGCGGTCGGTTTTGGTAAAGCGCGCGGAGTAGAAGGCGGTCATAAACTTTTGCATATTCGCTATATCGTCGTAGCCCACGGTTTCGAGCGCGGAGTGCATCGCGAGTTGCGCAAGCCCCACGTCGCAAGCGTTCAGCCCGGTTATCGCGCTCGCCATCGGGCCTAAGGTACTGCCGCAACGCGCGTCCGAGCGGTTGTAGTACTCCTGATAAGCCGCGCCGCAACGCTTCAGCAGAACTTTGATTGCCGCGGAACTCAACCCGTCGGTCGCGTAATTGACGTGGTGCTTGATTACCACGCCGCCGTTGATTACGGGCGCGATCGCGGGGTCGCTTTTTTCGGGGTGAGCGGGGTGGACGGCGTGACCGTTGTCAGCGGACAACAGCATACCGTTTTCCGTCGCGGCGTAGAAGTCGTCGCGGGTCTTGCCTAGCGCGGCGTTGATTTTATTCAGCGCCGAGAGGAGCAGCGACGAGCGCGCGCCTTGCTTGGTCATACTGCCGATTTCCTCGTTGTCGAAGCACGCGCACACCGCTACGCCCTTAGGCTCGCAGTCGATTATCGCGCGTACGGACGAGTAAACGCTCGTGAGGTTATCGATACGCGGGGAAACGAGAAACTCCGATTTTGCGCCCGAGCGGTAGGCTTTCACCGCGGGTACGGCGTAAAGATCCGCGTCGATTATCTCGCCGCCGCCGACAAGCGAGTAAACGTCGCTTGCATCGCCGACGAGCGGAAGCATATCGACCTGGGTATTAAAAGCGCACTTGTCGTTGACTTCGCGGTTCTGGTGGATCGCCTGCCCCGGGATATTGAAAACGCCGTCGCTCGCTACCGTCTTTGCGACCAGTCCGTCGGCGGTTTCGTATACGGCGCGCCCCGCGATTTTCAGCGGGATATCAACCATACTGTACATAACCAACCCGCCGTACTCCTCGACGTTCAAGCGTTTGCCTTCGCGGCTGTCAAGAAGCGCGTTGCCCTTGACGTGCAGCGACGGCGAATCGGTGTGGCTCGCGATCACGTTAAAGCCGTAGTCGCCCTTACCGACGCGGAATGCCACGATCGCGCTGTCGTTTTTCACGACGTAATGCTTGGATCCCGGCGCGAGCGCGAGTTTATCGGAGAGCGAAACGCGCGTAAAGCCCGCTTCGTCCAGCATTTTCGCGGCGTTCTCGCACGCGTGAAAAGCGGTGTACGAACTGTCTGAAAATTCGGTTACGGTCATAATTTTACCTCGATAATATAACTTTTTTCGTTGAGTGCGGAAACGTTCCGTGGGCGGGTTAATCGCCGAGGATTTTCCGCGTGAGTTCTGCGATTTCGTTCGCGGATAACCCGAGCGAACGGCAGTAAGCGATCGCGCCCGACAGCGATTTTTCGCCTTCTCTCAGGCGCTTTTCGCCGAGCGAAGCGGGCGTTTCGGGACTGACGAAACAGCCTTTGCCCGCGCGGGTGTAGATATACCCGTCCTTTTCGAGCGCGTCGTAAGCGTTCTTGACGGTGATTACGCTGATCTCGAGTTCGGTCGCGATACCGCGTATCGACGGTAACGTTGCGTTAGGCGCGAGTTCGCCCGACAGCACGCCCGCGGCGATCCGGTCGTAAACCTGCTCGTAAATCGGCTTTTCACTTTTGGGGGATATCACGAGTTTCAAGTTCCGTTCGTCCTTTCGTTTCCGTCGTAATCATTATTATATTATCAAAGACTGATTTTGTCAAACTTCTTTTGCGCCGAGCGGACTCCGTCATAGGTTAGCGCGGCGAACAAAATCGCGCCGAATATCAGCGTTATCGCCCTTGCCCAGAGATACGCGGAGTCGAGTCCGTCCAGCGCGGCGGTAAGCGCGGGGATAAGTTGCACGAGCGTTTCGCACGCGGCGTACAGTACGAGGTAGCCGATTACGCCGAACAGAGTGGGAAAGCCCGCCTTGTAGCCCGTGCGGTAAAAGCCCGCGAGGAACACTCGGTTGAATACGCCGTAGCCGATAAGAACTACGCCGAAGAACGCGAGGTTGGGGTCAAGCCCGACGGTATTGCCCGCGGGCGAAATAACGTAGTCGGCGAGCGCGGCGCAAACTCCGCACACGGCGAGCGTAAGCAACTCGAACGCGACGATAAGTATCGCCGAACCGGTCACGACGTCGCGGCGGCGCACCGGCAAAGTCACGGTGAAATCGAGATCCTTATTTGCCCTGCGAACGTTGAACGCGGTGAAGATCGCGAGGAAAACGTACCCGGGCGCGACGATCATAGGGTAGTCGGGGATAAGTATCAGCACGCCTAAGAGCGCGAACAGCCACAGTGCGGGGTACGTGGCGAAAAACAATTCTTTCTTTACGAGCGAGCGAAGCGCTGAACGCTTCTTTTCGGGTTTTGCGGTCATAGCGCGGTATCTCCTTCGCCTGCACGGCGGTAGTAGTAAATCATTACGTCCTCGAGGTCGGGCTTTTCGGTGACGAAACCGTCCGTGGGCAGGTCGCCGCGTTTTACGAGCGCCGAGAACGAGTAGGCGTTCGTTTTGTATCCCACGGCTTTCGCCTTTATCTCGTCCGTGAGTTCGTCCGCGCCGCCGCGGATAACGACGTGTCCGTCGATAAGTTCGTCGCGCGTACTATCGGAAATGATTTTGCCTTCGCGGATTATGAGAATCTTATCGGCGCACTTGTCGAGGTCGGAAGTCACGTGCGTGGAGAAGAGTATGCTTTTGCCGCGATCGTACGCCACCGATCTGAACACGTCCAACAGTTCGTCGCGGGCAAGCGGATCAAGACCGCTTGTCGGCTCGTCGAGAAACAGCACTTCGGCTTCGTGCGAGAGCGCCAGCGCGAGCGAGAACTTGACTTTCATGCCCGCCGAAAAATCGCGTATCCGCTTGTTTTCGTCCAGCCCGAACTTTTTTATCAGGCTTTTGTAAACGTCGTCGCGCCACACCGGGTAAAATCCGCTCAGCATCTTTGCGACCTTGCCCGCGCGGCAGTATGGGTAGTAGTCGAACCCGCCGGTAGCGAACGCCACGCGGCTTTTAATTTCCTCTTCGTGATCGCGCATCGACAGTCCGAACGCCGTCGCTTCTCCCGCGTCCGGATGCACGACGTTCAGCGCGCACTTCATAGTCGTGGTCTTGCCCGCGCCGTTCGCGCCGATAAACCCCGTTATTATCCCAGGCTCGAGCGAAAACGAAACGTCCTCTATCCCGACGTTTCCGTATTTCTTCGTCAGCCCTTTCGCTTCGAATATTCCCATTAGCGCTCCTTCGCCGCCGTTGCGGCAACTGTGCATATCGTATATACACAGTATAAGCGTTTGCGCCCATATATGTCAAGCGTTTGGACGGAATTTTCGAAGTTTTATAAAATAGTAGAGTAGTCGCGAAACGATAGAATAAGTCAATATTTGTATGGAAAAACACATTGATAAAAGCGACAAATAATGGTAATATACTAATGATAGTATTACGAAAAAATGTTTCGGAGGGAAAAGTATGAGAAAATTCTGGAAATCGGCAATCGCGTTTGCGCTGTCGCTGGGCTTTATGCTTTCGGCGGCTGCGTGCGGAGCGCCGTCGGGGCAGTACGCTTTGCCGTACTACGACCAGTCGGCTGACGACGTGTACAACGACGATCTTTACTACAAGAACGAAATGAAAGCGGCTTGCGCGGACACGACCGTTATCTATATCGACGACGAGTCCGACCCCGACTACGGCTGGTTCTTCATGTATCCCACGTCTGACAGCGACTTCGGTTGTCACGGCTTTTCGGCGTATCGCAGTAAAGATATGGAATCGTGGGAGTACGTCGGACCTATTTTCGAGCCTGAGAACAAGAGTTGGTCGCACGACAATATGTGGGCGCCCGAGGTTATCCGCGACGCCGACGACGGCAAGTATTATCTTTTCTACTCGGCTAAGGACGGTTCGCGCACGGACGGCAAGTACTTCGACAATCTTGCCGAAAAGAACGAATACCACGCGATAGAAAAGACGGTAAACGGTTACGATTACGCCGCCGCTACCGCCGCAATGGAAGAGGAAAAAGCGAAGTTCTCGACCGACAACGCGTTCGAGGGCTATACCGACGCGCAGAAAATTTCCGTAGAAAATCAGATTACGAACTACGACGCGAGAAAAACCGCGGCGGAAAAAGGCAACGCTTCCGACTCGGATAAGCAAAACATGATACTCGGTTACGCCCGCGAAGCGCTTATCGCGATCCGCGCGGTCAAGATACATTTCACGAGCGCCAACAATCCGTACTCGATAGGAATCGCGATCTCGGACAGCCCGAGAGGACCTTTTAAGCAGTACGTCAACGAAGAGGGTACGGAAGCGTATAACGAAAACGCACGCGCGCTTTCCGTTGGTACGCCTTTTATCTGTCATGAAGATCTGTACGTCGGCGCGGCGGGAAAAGCCGGTTATCACTCCGTATTTATGCCCATCGACGTGCATCCGTACGTAGACCCCGCGACGGGCAAGAAGTATATCTACTTCGCAAACACCTACATGGGCAACAACGTTTACGGCATGGAAGCGGGCGAGAAGTGGACGGATGATCCGAAGTGGGAAACGCTGACTTACCTCGCGCGTACCGGCTATCAGACCGTGGACGGCAACAAGCGTACCGATTACACCGACGAGAACATCAACGAAGGTCCGTATATGTACTACGACGCGGAAACCGCGACCTATTACCTCACGTTCTCGATAAACGGTTACCCGAACAAAATGTACGGCGTTGCGCAGGCTATCGGCAAAAGTCCCTTAGGTCCTTTCACAAAAATCAATCGCGCGGAAGGCGGACTTGTCCTTTCTGCTCAGCCCGAATGGGATCACGTTTCCGGCACCGGTCACCACTCGTTCGTGCGCTACGACGGCAAACTCTATATCGCTTATCACGCGCACTATAACCGCGAGTCCGGCGGCGAAGGTCAGCGCGGCAGTTGCGTGGACGAAGTGCGTTTCTACACCCGCCCCGACGGACAGAAACTCCTGCACGCCAACGGCCCGACTTACGCGCTCATGCCCAAGATCGGTCCGGACGCGGAGTACAAGAATATCGCCGAGAGCGCGAAAGTCACCGCTACCGGCGGCGACGACGAAACCGACGTAAAGTATCTTAACGACGGGCTTATCGCTTACAACACCTTCAACGACTATATCGGTCAGTTCACCACCAAGAAAGGCACGACGATCACGCTGAGTTTCGACGACTACCGCGCGATCCGCTCGGTCATGATATACAACTCCAACGATCTCGAAACCATGTTCGAAACCGTGTCGAGAATCGAGTTCGATTTCGTCAAGACCGACGTGAACGGCAATGAAGTGACCGGCACGGCTTATATCGCCGACCTTAAGTTCGACAAAGACAAATTCACCACGCACTGGGATCCCGAAGAGAACGAAAACGTCGCTCGTCCCGGCGGCTCGGTAGCGGTGGAGTTCGACGAGATCCGCGTGAAAACAATTCGCATAACGATCCCGTCGGATAAGCCCGTGTGCATTTCCGAGATCTACGTTCTCGGCAAATAAGGAGGGAAAAAGTAATGAAAAAGAAAATAATTTCTCTCGTATTATTCGTTATACTGATTATATCCGCGTTCACGCTCGCGGCTTGCGGCGACGCGAAAAACGACGGACTGTTTGGCGGCTACGTTCGCAAGCCCGAAACGCCGCCCGCCGACCGTAACGCCAATGTCGACGCGGACGAAGGCGTGGTGTTCGACGGCAAGTTCGACGAGGATATCTGGCAGAACCTCAAATGGGTGGACATGGTTTCCACCCGCAGTCAGCGCGACGACCGCTACACCATGGTTTACCTCGACGACTGCACGATAAAAGCCACCGGCACCATGACCGAAAAGGGCATGTATTACGCCATGATTACCGACGATCCGATCAACTGGAACGGCAACAACACCAACGACAAGCGCGACGCGTTCCAGAAAACCGGTATGTCCGTGTATATCGCGGACTGCTCCTACCGCTCGATCGACGACGGCGCGTTCGAGTTCGGCTTCGCTACCGACGGAACGTACCTTCTCAGAAAACGCCTGAGAAACGACTTCCAGCTTTACCCGGTAGTCGGCGTAGGCACCGGCATCGAGATAAAGGGCGAGATGAACACCGCGAATACCGAGGGCTACGGCATCGAAGTCTTTATTCCCTGGAAATCGCTGGGATACGACTCTAAGCCCGACGCGATCATGAGTATGTTCACGATCGAGAGAAACCAGTACGCGAGCAACAATTCGCCGTTCGCGTGGGAACTCATCGGCGCGCCCTACGGCGTGGACTTCGGCGCTCCCGGCACCTGGTTCAAGTTCGACGAGGGCGGCAGAGTAATCGGCGAGGAGGGCGAGAACTTCGGCCACCGCGACGACAAGAACGCTTATTCCGAGGGCTTCGACCTCAGCCACGACAACGGCGAGAATCCTTACGTCGATTCCACCGCGGGTCCGGACGCGAAATTGTATATCAAAAACTTCAACGAAACGAAATTCTACGTCGAAACCACGATCAAGGTCAACGAGATCTACAACGGCGACAAGTTCCCCAAAGTCGGCTGGATGTTCACCGGCGAACCCACTACTCAGAACGGCGAAACGCATTTCCGCTCGATAATGGCAATGTACGACGTGTCCGAGGACGCTAAACGGATTAAAAACTTCATTTCCACCGAAACGAGCGTCGATACCGTGTCAGGCTGGTTGTGGAATTCGCCCAAAATTCTGAACGCGAACAACGATATCGGAGTGTCCGCAGACGCGGCGAAGATCGCCGTGTACAGAAACGGCAGTAAGTTCTATTACTTTATGAACGACGTGTTCGTCGGCGAGCGCACTTTCGATTATATCGGCGACAACACCAAGACTTACGGCGCGATTCTCTCGTTCAACGTGGGCGCGAAATACTACGACTACACGATACTTTGCGGCGACGCGGCGGTAGCGAAAGGCGAAGCCATGATCAACCCGAATTACTATACGATCGACGGCGACGATTCCGACTGGTCGGAGTACGCGGGCAGAGTACTCGGCTCGTACGCTTACGACGGCAGCGGCAAGGAATTCACCGTCAAAGCGATACTCAAAGACGACGGCTTGTACTTCGCGTCCAGGGCGAAACACGCGCTGTACCTTACCGGCAATTCCGAGTGGTCGCATAACACCAGCCTCGAAATCGGATTGACGACTAACGGCGGCGCAGGTACCGTCACGGCGCACGTCACGCCCGACGACAAGTACCTCTGCACGGCGGTTATGAGAACCGCGGACAGCGGCGTTACCGGCTCGAACACGCGCTATACCACCGTCACCGAGGGCTATATCTCTATGTCGCAACTCAAAGCGCTCGGCGCGGTCGTGGACGGCAAAGTCCGCGTGGCGTTTGCTTGGCGTACCGGTACGGGTAAGAAACTTGCGGATAACACGACGTTCGATCCCACCGAAAACGATATAATCAACTCGCTGGGAAGAGCGAACGATCAGCCGTATATCTGGTATCAGGTCGACACTCCAGCGTGGGAAAAAGACCACCGCAGTTACGTCGGCGCGGACGGAATCACGCTTTCCGGCAAGGCAACCGAACGCACTATCGACGGCGACGACTCCGACTGGGCGGACTGGAGCGGAAAAGAATCCGTGGCTCGCGGTACTACCGACGCGACCAAGGGCTTCAGAGCGCGCTACTACAAGGGTAGCGACGGACTGTACTTCTTTGTGAGAGTCACGCACAACAAGTACTCGACCAACGACTACGATTGCGGTATGCTCAGTAACTTCGTTATCGAAACGGGCACTTCGACCGCGAGCAATACCGACCATATCGGTACGCGCCAGTTCTTCTTTACGCCTATCGGTTGCGTTCGTCAGGGTGACGCCGTGGACTACGTGATGAAAACCACCGGCGAAGAGGGCAACTACGTTACGATCGTCGAGGGCTTTATCCCGAATAATATGATCTGCAACCCCGATGAAAATCGCTTCGACCCGACCACCGGGCTTGGCAAAAACGGCTACTACGTGCGTATCGGAGGCGCGTGGAGAACCCGCGGCGACGTCATCGCAATCAAGGGCGGCTCGTACGATTACTGGGAGCCGACCGACGCAAGCGGCTGGAATATGTCCGATATGTACTACCTCACCGAAAACGGCATTGCTTTATGGTAATGCGGTAACCGCGCGGTATCGGCGCGGGGGGCTACGCTCCCGCCGACCGCCGCGTTAAACCGCGAAAGCGTTTCGCACAAACAATTCAGCCTTTTTCATTTCCATTCTTCTTTTAAGTCGCCCCGCGGGTTTATGCAAGACCCGCGGGGCGACTTTTTTCGGGAATTTTATAAAATTCGTCAAAACGCTTGCATTATGAATTTCGTTGTGCTATAATAATAACCCGAACGGAAGGTGTGACCGTTCGTGACTGGGTGTAGCGCAGTTCGGTAGCGCGCTTGAATGGGGTTCAAGAGGTCGGAAGTTCAAATCTTCTCACTCAGACCAGTAAAACGCCGTGCGGAAGCGAATCGCCCCGCGCGGCGTTTTCCGTTTTCGGACGAAATTTTATCGCCGTACGATTGACAAGTCCGGTGAAAAAATGTATACTAACGGTATCTTATGCGGAAGTGGCTCAATGGTAGAGCGTCGGCTTCCCAAGCCGAATGTTGCGGGTTCGAGCCCCGTCTTCCGCTCCAAAAATAAAGAAAAGAACACCCGAGGGTGCTCTTTTCTTTATTTTTGGAGAGAAACCAAGGGGCGAACATTGTTTGCAACTGCAAACAATGTTCGCGAACCAACGCGAAGCGTTAGTTCCAAAGGTCGCCCGAGGAGGCGACCGCCGCCCCTGTCTATAAATATGTTTGACACCCCGCGTTCGCGAACCAACGCGAAGCGTTAGTTCCAAAGGTCGCCCAAGCAGGCGACCGCCGCCCCGTGGTGGGAGTATAAGGATAAATTACTTTTCCATGCAGGGGATTATTACGGTCGCGGAACGCCGCTCCCTCATAATGACGTAATAAAACGGGAACTGCAGTTATTATTTACACAAGGATAATAATCCTTATAAAAAGGTCTACTAAATAAAAACGAGTACTTTCCGTTTTTTTACCGTCATCCTGAGCGAGCGAAGCGAGCGTGAGGATCCCCGACATGGAGCGAATAATTTATCCTTAACTCGCGCGGAGAGCAGATATCACACGGCGAAAACGTATATCACTTTTGCGTAGCAAAAATATCACTTCGGCGACAGCCGAAATATCACTCGTAACCGCCCGCGTTTTCCTTGACTTTGGCGGCGATCGGATATAAAATCATTGGCGGAGAGAAACGTATGAAATCGTTGAAAGCGTTATACAGAATAGGCGCGGGTCCGTCGAGTTCGCACACTATGGGACCCGAGAAAATCGCGAAAGAGTTTTTGTCGCGGCACGGCGGCGCGGACGAGTATATCGTCACGCTGTACGGCAGTCTTGCCGCTACCGGCAACGGTCACGGTACGGACGAAGTGCTGAGAAAGATTATCCCGGGGCGCGTGGAAATCGTCTGCGACAGGGAAGCGAAGGACTTGCCGCACCCGAACACCATGGATATTACCGCGGTTTACGGCGACGAGAAAGTCACCGAACGCGCGTACTCCGTGGGCGGCGGCGCGATAGCGTTCGAAGGGAAGGAAAGCGGCGACGGCGAGGACGTTTACCCGCTTAATTCGTTCCGCGAGATCGCCGCGTACTGCAAAAAGCGCGATATGCGGCTTTACGACTACGTTCGCGAGTGCGAGGGCGACGAGATTTTCGATTATCTCTCCGGCGTTTGGGAGCGTATGAAACTCACGATAAAGGAAGGGCTTGCCGCTACCGGAACGCTTCCCGGCGGCTTGGATATCGGGCGCAAAGCGAAGTTTCTCTACCGTCAGCACTACATCGGCGAAACGGCGGAAGTGCGCGCAGACCGACTCGTGTGCGCGTACGCTTACGCCACCAGCGAGCAGAACGCCGCGGGCGGAACGATCGTCACCGCGCCGACTTGCGGGGCTTGCGGAGTAATGCCGTCCGCGCTTAAATTTATGCAGGACGAACACGGTTTTACAGACGAAAAAGTGATTAACGCTATCGCTACCGGCGGCGTGATCGGCAACCTTATCAAGACTAACGCCAGTATCAGCGGCGCGGAATGCGGGTGTCAGGCGGAGATCGGCTCGGCTTGCGCCATGACCGCCGCCGCGCTCGGCGAACTTTTCGACATGAGCCTCGAGCAGATCGAGTACGCCGCGGAACTGTCGATAGAACATCACTTGGGGCTTACGTGCGACCCAGTGCGCGGACTCGTGCAGATACCGTGCATCGAGCGCAACGCCGTCGCCGCCATGCGCGCCATAAACGCGCTGTCCATTTCGAACTTTCTGACCTACACCCGCAAGGTTTCGTTCGACACCATCGTCGAAACCATGTACGAAACGGGCAAGGATTTAGGCAGAGGTTACCGCGAAACAAGCGAAAGCGGGCTTGCCAAACTCTACCGCGAAGGCGACGCCGCATGCGACTAGACGAGCGGAACGAGTTATATTCGCGCTGTCGCGCGGGTTAAGGATAAGTATTTGTTTTGAGAGGGTGGAATCGCTAACCCCATCCGATGTCATCTTGAGCGGAGCGATAGCGAAGTCGAAAGATCTAGCCGTAGCGCATAATAAATAAATTTGCGCTTCGCTGGATTTCTCGACTGCGCTCGGAATGACGTATTAGGTTGATTATCATTTAAATCGAACGCGTAGTTTCCGTTTTTCCGCCGTCAAACCTCGAGCGCACAGCGCGTGAGGATCCCCTGCGTAGAACCGCTGATTATCCTTAAAAATTAAATACCTCGTCGACTGCAAAATGAAATTTTGTGATAAAAGTTTCATTTTGTTTTTTTATTATCCGCTTGACAATAATTAAGCGTATGCATAAAATAGTTATCGTGATAAGTAATTTTCGAGAGGTGACGTATGAGTCAATTCACCGAGGAAATACACGGACGATTGCGCGCGATACACGGCGGCATAACGCGCATACTGTTTTCGCCGTTCAGGGAAGCGGGGCTTACGCCGCCGCAAGCGTTCACGCTGACCGCGATAAGGCGGCTGGGCGACGGCGTTACGGTGGGCGACGTTTGCCGGGAACTTAAAACGCCGCTGTCGAACACGACGAACATAACGCTTCGGCTGGAAAAACTGGGGCTTATCACCCGCCGACGCGACGAAACCGACCGCCGCAAAGTCGTTCTCGCCGTGACGGACAAGGGCAGAGAAGCGTTCGGGAAAGCGGACGAGATCTACGACGAACTCAACGCGCGTATCGACGCGGACTTCACGCCCGAGGAAAAAGAAAAGATGCTCGAAGCGTTCCGCATTTTTGACGAACGCGTACACGAATATTGCAGACAAGGAGATTGCTATAATGGAAAAAACTAAAAGGGAAACGGTCAGGTCGTACTATTTTCGGTACTGGTATCTGATACTTGCGGCGTTCGTACTGCTACTGACGGAAGCGCTGTGCGACCTGCAACTGCCGGACTATATGAAAAACATAGTCAACACGCTTACCGACCTTAACGCCGCCGACAAAACCCGCACGATACTTTACTACGGCGGGATAATGCTCGGGTACGCCGCGGCGACTACGGTGTGCGCGGTAGCGGTGGGGTATATCGCCGCGATACTCGGTTCGAAAGCCTCGCGCGACCTTCGCCGCGATCTGTTCGACAAGGTTTCGGCGTTTTCCGCCGCCGACGTGGACAAATTCACGGTGTCGTCGCTCATCACCCGCAGTACCAACGACGTAACGCAGATACAGAACTTCTCGATTATGCTCGTGCGTATGGTTATGTACGCCCCGGTCATGGCGATCGGCGGCATCGTCAAAGCCGTGCGGCTGACCGCCGACATGAGTTATCTTTTGTGGGTAATCGTCGCTGCGGTCGCGCTCGTGCTTATCGCGATAATCGTGCTGATGGCGATCGTCCAGCCGAAGTTTATGAAACTGCAAACGCTTATCGACAAACTCAACGGCGTGGCTAGAGAGGGCTTGAACGGTATGCTCGTCGTGCGCGCGTTCAACGCCGAGTCCCGCGAGGAAGCGCGTTTCGACGACGTGAACCGCGAACTTACTTCCGTTAACCTCTTTACCAACCGCGTGATGAGCGCGCTGTTTCCGATAATCAATATCGCGATGAACGGCGTGTCCGTCGCGGTCGTGTGGATCGCGTCCTACTTTGCGAAAAACGTGACCGACGTAGCCTCGATGATGGCGTTTATGAGTTACGCCGTGCAGATAATCATGTCGTTCATGGTCATCACTATGGTGTTCGTGCTTGCGCCCCGCTCGCTCGTTTCCGCGCGGCGCGTGGACGAAGTGCTTAACCGCGAAATCTCCGTTCGCGACGGCGAAAACGCGGTCGACCTCGTTGCGCCCCACG
>ERZ808259.611-NODE-611-length-13558-cov-10.387618_pt1 | contig 13558 bp, 11 predicted proteins | sample MGYA00521279_ERZ808259 | MGnify/ENA primary metagenome ERZ808259 (study PRJEB31516, sample SAMN03275586) | gut metagenome | biome: mammalia-associated habitat; material: feces | host: Papio cynocephalus | place: Kenya | collected 2012-07-27 ... | reverse complement strand
AATTCTATGTAGAAGGTTTCGACAAGCCATTCGTAAAAGAGATTGTCATCAAATAAACGACTCCACTTTCGTGGATATAACAAATCTACATTAGAAAGACCTACGCTGGAAAGACAAAGACTCCACTTTCGGAATTTCGAAAGTGGAGTCTTCTTATTATTCAGTACCTTCCAATTATCACTCTGTGTCTTTTTCAATGGACGATACTTCTTCATATCTATCGACGATACTTCTTCATATCTATCGACGACACTTCTTCATATCAATCAGATAAAATCAACTACAGCTTTACCTTTACGGCTTTTCCGCTATACTCCACAGTCTTGCTTGCCTGCATTGGCTGGTCGCCCGCGCCACTGTTCTTTCCTACCAATACGATATGGAACTTGCGGCTTTGGAGCATACCCTTGAAGCTGCCCTTGCGAGGAGCGATGCTCAGGCTATGGCTTGCCTCATCCCAAGAGAACTGAATCTCGGAAAACTTGCCCTTCTCGTAATTGTAGTTGTCGCCCTCGTCCTCATAGAGCGTGAAAGTACCGTCGGCTCCTGGATACACACGAATCTCCAACTCATCCCAAGGTTTCTCTGAGCTGTACTGCACCTCAGGACCGAATGGCAAGATGGTACCAGCCTTGACGAACACTGGCATGATGTCGATAGGACAAAGACGCTGCACGTCCTGACCTCCCTCATACTGGGCGTTGTTCCAGAAATCATACCACTTGTTGCCCTTAGGCAAATATACGCTCACAGGTGCTGCGGCCTTCTTCACGTCGGGATAGATGGTGTGGCCCTTCTTCTTGTTATCCTTCCAGGTGTACATCGGGTCGGTGATAGGCTTCACCAGGAGATTGCGACCGAAGAGGTACTCATCGTTCAAGCGGGATGCCTTCTTGTCTTGGGCGTAATCCATCACCAAGGCACGCATCATGCTACCACTGTTCTGCACACAGTCGCCTGCCGCACTATAGATATAAGGCAAGAGACGATAACGCAACTTGATGGCCTTGAGGATGGCATCGTATGCCCAGTCGCCCTGCTTGCCAAACTCATAGAGTTCGCTCACCATCGGCGAAGAACAGTGGTTGCGCATCAGTGGCATGAAGGTTCCCCACTGCATCCAGCGGGTCTGCAACTCCTGTGCGTATGGACTCTTTGGATCGTTGTTCACTCCCCAGTAAAAGAAGCCTCCAAGGTCGGTGTTCCAAAATGGGATACCGCAAAGGGTGTAGTTCAAGCCCGATGGCACCTGCGTCTTCATCTCCTTCCAAGAGGCGGTGATATCGCCACTCCATGAGAACGAGCCATAATGCTGGAGACCGAAGCTTCCACTTCTAGTCATCTGCAAGGCACGCTTCTCATTGCCATTCTTCATGGCACGCTGATGCTCATAGATGCTCTTGTTGTGGAGCAATGGGAAGGCATTCTTCACGCCGAGCCAAGAGCCGTCGTAGGTCTGATAGTTCTCATCGCCAGGCTTCTCGAAGTGGTCTGGTTCGGTGGAGTCGGTCCACCAAGCATCGAATCCCATATTGTAGAGATTGGTGAGATACTTCCAGTAGATGTCGCGTGCCTTCGGATTGAATACATCGTATGGCATCACGCCGTTGTTTCTTGGCCAAGTGTCGAATGGCAAGAGGGCGTTGATTTTCTTCAACTCGCGATATTGGTCGGTCCAAGGTCCGAAGTTCGCCCAGATGGAAATCATCAAATGGGCATTGTTCTTGTGCACATACTTCACCATCTCCTCCGGACTCTTCAGGCGAGGCTCGCCCTGCGCCTTCATCTTCTTCATATCGTTGGGCAGATACTTGGCATAGGCAGGATCGCCCACCTTATTAATATAGTAAGGGTTTTGGAATTTCATCGCATTCCAGTTGGAGTCGCACCCCCAGTACTGCCAGTCTTGCACGATGGCATCGGTAGGAATCTTCAGCTCGCGATACTTGTCGAGCACGCCAGCCAACTCATCGCTGGTCTTATAGCGCTCACGACATTGCCAGAAGCCCATCGCCCATTTCGGGAACATAGTAGCCTGACCTGTCAGCTCTCGGATGCTGGCGATGACTCCGTCTTGCGTGCCGTCCTTGTACATAAAATAATAGTCGGCGCATGTGCCCACCTCGCTGGTGAAGGAGGTGTGGGAATCGTTTGCCTTGCTATCCTTAGAAGCCACCACATCGTCGAAATAAGTCTTGCCGGCATTGTCCCAGTAGAGACCATATCCCTTCTCGCTGGTGAAGTAAGGGATGGCGATATAGGTATTGCCATTCCAGAGGCGGATGTTGCGACGGCCACGCTGGTTCATATAGGCATCGTGCAACTGTCCGAGACCATAGATAGCCTCATCGTCGGCAAGCTGGAAGTTCTGCGTGATGCGATACTTGCCCTTGTTGGCATCATCCTTGCGAGCGTCGAGCAGGGTCTTGGTATCGGTGAGCAACTGTTTTCCATCCTTCGAGCGGAAGGTGATTTCGCCCGTCTTCTGGTTCAGCAAGACGGCGATGCACGAAGACTTCATCGTCACTACGTCGCCGTTCTCATCTACACTTACACCTTTTATTTGCTGTGGTTTCAGGATAACGGAATAGCTCTTCTTGCGAGCCACGGCATCGGGATGATTGGCATCAGCCTTGACGATGCGCACGATGGATGGGGAATAGAACTCTACGGTTACCATTTGGTTAGCCACCTGTCGGGTGAAGGAAGCCATCTGCGCCGTTTTCTTGGCAGATACCACCATTGTAGTCTTGGCATAGGATTCGCAAGGAACGCCTACTGCCGCAACGCCCAAAAGGGCGATAAGGGAAAGATTCTTGATCATACCTTTTATGTTTATATTGTTTATGATTATTAGTTATTTTTTCGGTTGCAAAAGTAATATAAAAGGTTGTAAAGAGGGTAAAACAAATGAAGATTCGAATGGTACATTTGTTGAATAATGCCCGAAAAAGCCTTTATTCATAGGCTTTTCCGGGCATTTAGGGGTATTTTCTGATACTTCAAGAAAAGAAAATGTTACAAAAATCACATGGTGGAACATGATAACCAATACGATTACATAAAGATTTATGCTATCAAATTAGGACCCAGGTGGTAATTAAGACTCATAAAAGAGATTATTTATATTCCGACGGCAACACGCCATGCTCCTTCTTGAAGCACTTGGTGAAATAGCTTGGCGAGCTGAACCCTGTTTGCTCAGCGATTTCATTGACCGTGAGTCTGCCCTCCTTCAATAAGGAGGCTGCACGCTGAAGACGAACTCTGCGAATGAAAGCCACGGGTGTAGTAGTCGTAAGCAACGTCAACTTCTTGTAGAGCCCCGTGCGCTCCATGCAAAGGTCGTGAGCCAATTGCTCCACCCCATATTCGCTCTCGCTCAAATGCTGCTCTATCAATAAGCGAACATTTCGCACCAGTTCGGGCTCCGCCGATTCGTTGTCCTCAGAAGAATCGTAGTTCTTCGCCGATTCACTTCTCATTTCATCTTGCTTTTCGCTCGCCATCGTCTGTCCGACAATATCCGAAGAAGAAAAAAGGGAATTCATTTTTACATCATTTCGCCTTCTTCTCCGAGAATGAAGCCCCCTAAAAAACACCAAAGCCAAAGCCACAACCACGATCAAGGCTATCCCGAGAGCGATGCCCCATCCCGATTGCCACCAAGGCTTATCCATCGTAAAGAAGAGCCCCAGCATCGGCGATACATAGATGAGTCCATCATGGTAAGTGCCCAGCCAGATGCCTCCCTCACGGTCTCGATAAACGGTATTGATGCCCGTGGTGAGCGATTTGCCATCGGGCAAAGCCAACTCCCTGACCTCCCTCGGCGCATTGCCCACCTTGAAGTCGAACATCAGATACCCTCGCTGACTGCTGATGAGTGCCTGGTTGTCGGACGACATATTCAGCGTATGCAGGATATAATCGCAAGCGAATATCTTGGAATACTTTCGGGTCTCTGGGTCGAAGTGGAGGAACACGGAAGCATTATGCTTGCCTACCTCGTCATATCCTGTTCGTATCTGATAGAACTGTCCGCTCGGCGTTTGCACCGTGAGCGATGTGCTGCGATAGCATCGGGCTTCGGAAGCTTGATAAGCAGATGCCGTATAAGCGAGTTTGCCATTCAAGAATGCCGCCACCAAGCCCGAATCGAAGAACGCATAGATAGACCTGCCATCGGTATCCAAATCCTGCAAAGTACCCCAAGATTTTCGAAGCTGGATTTCCCCCTGTCCTCCTGTCACAGGGGTCACCCTATCACCCATAACTATCCAAACATTCCTCTTGCTATCCACGAACAAATCGCCGACAGGACCTAGCGGATGACCTGCCAACTTTTCGCCGACAGAATCAAGCGGATGTTCCTTGAGCTTTCCTTTCACGAGGTCGATGCAGAACAGCTTCTGGTAATCCTTCACCCACAGCCTCTCTTGATTGTCGGCATAGAGATGAGTTTGCCCCTTGTATCCCATAAGCGCTTGCGCCTTATCATCCGGCAGAGCCACGAAGACGAAATGCTTGCCGTCATAGAGATTGACGTCCAAGCGAGTCCTCACAGCCAGCCGATTATCAGGCAATTGCATCATCTGAAGGATGCGATTGTCGGAAAGTCCATGCCTCGTGTTGAGCACATAGAAATAGTCGTTCTCTTCCACCCTTTGCGCCCTGCCCGAAGAGACTCCGCCAAAAAGGAAGAGGAGAAGCATTCCCCAAAACAATATGATGATATATGGTCTTCTTTCTGTCATTACACTTTTTGCTGCTATGTGCTTTGGCATATTTTGCCTTTTGCTTTTACCATTAAAACTTACTCGTGCTCATCCAGCCACTTCTCCAGCACCTCGCAATACTTGTCGGTCTGCTCGGCAAAAGGCATGTGTCTCGCCCCCACGAAGAGTTCCCACTTCGCCTCTGGGATGCCATCGTAGAGAGTCTTTGCCACCAATGGCGTGCAGAGGTCGTTGGTACCGCTCATGATGAGACAAGGCGCCTTTATCTCTTGGAGTCTATCGGTATAGTCATAGTCGCGAAGCGTGCCCGTAGGCGTATATTCGTTGGGGCCCCAACCATAGAGGTAAGCCTCGGCGCCCGATTTCTTCTTTCGGCGAAGGCATTCCGGACTATCCTCCGTCACCTCGCCAGCGCAATGCAGGAGCATGAAGTGCTCGTTGGCCTTGGCGTAAGCCTCGCTGGAGAAATCATCCTTAGCCTCAGCCTCGGCGATGGCACGCTGGTCTTCCTCCGACATAAACTTGATCATGCGGTGCTGTTCGCTCGCCCAGAGCTTGCTGCTCGAAAGTGTGCTGGAGAGGATGGCGCTCCTTACGCCCTTCGCCTGCTTCTCGATGAGGTAGATGATGTCGAGCATGCCGCCCCACGACTGTCCCAAGAGATGGAAACTATCGAGATGCAGATAGTCGATGAGCGCGCAAAGTTCATTGAGCCATGTCTCAGGAGTCCATAGTTCGGGATGTCCCTCCACGTAGGAGTTGCCACATCCCAACTGGTCGTAACTGACGACGGCACGTCCAGAAAGAGCCACCCTATCCAAGAGCTCGAAATAGTTGTGCGTGCTGCCCGGTCCGCCGTGCAAGAGGATGATAGGGCTCTTGCCATTCTTTATCTTGTCATGCTCAAAAGCATGGCTAGCCTCATCGAAACAACCATCATTATCCACGATACGATAATATGTCTGATAGCCCATGAAGGGCATATAACCTTCCTTGATTTCCATTGTTATTCTATATTTATTCCTTTATAATTATTCCATATGTAAGCAAGAAAACTAATATCTCCTCAAAGGGCGATACTTAATCGTATAAATCTGATTGAAGTAATCCTTCCATTCATTCGGTTCCTTGTCATCGTCACGCACGATGCGGATACCATAAAATCGAGTGCCCGTCTCCCGATATTCCTTAAACCGATTGAGCATCGACTGCGGTGGGTTCGGAATCAAGAAGTCGGTAACCCAAAGCACGTCGGCATTCACATAGTGGAGACCATCATTGTCGAGCAAGTCGAACATCTGGTTCATCATCTTCTTCGCCGAGGTTCCACCACCGATGAAAGGAAGATGGGTCGTCGAAGCCTGTCGTCGAACTGACCGTCCTGTATGCCCCATGCCCTCCGATGAATAATCAGAAGAAAAATCAGCAGAAGACTCAACCCCGAATTCATCCACTACATTGATTCCAATCTTTCTCAATCTATTTGCCTTGCGCTTCTCCATCAAGTCGATGGCACGAGTGCTCACCGAGAAGTCGATGAGATAGCAATCACGCTCCAAGTCCTCCGCCGTCTGTTCGAGCAGAGAGATGAGCGTGGTGGAAATTCGCTCAGGCGTGCCATACATACTCGCCGAGGTATCGAGACAAACGATCATCGGTCCCTTTCGGGAGGCATGGGTAAAGCCAAGCTTGCGGGAAGGCTTCGACATCTCGCTCTTATAGCGGAAAGTTTGGAGCCTACGCGTGCGATACTTATATATAAAGAGTCCCTCCATATCCTCGTCGCTATATTGGGCGAGTTCAAGAGGGAGGAGCGAGTTGAGGTCATCGCCCACGGTGATACCCTCGATGTCGCTTCCTGCGGAATGCTCCATCTTCATCTCCACACCCGAGGCGATGGTGAGTCGATCCTTGCCGTTGGCATCGGCCACACGTCCCATCTTCGCCACGATTTCCTTGATTTCGGGATAACGGTCTTGCACTTTCATCTCGTTGAGTCGGCGCTCAAACTCGGTCTCCGTCCAACCGTTCGTCATGAGTTCCCAAGCCTGCACGGCACGTTGTTCAGTTACTCCCTTCATCTTGATGTTACGGGTCACCTGGTCCATCATGCGAATCAATCCCGTCTCGAAATTATTCTGTCGGATAGAGATGAAGTTCTTCAGCTTGCTCAAAGTTTGTCGCTCGATGCAAGCCTTCCAATCTCTCACCAGTCGCTCCCAATTTTCAGTCTTAGAAGCCCCATCGCCCTTGAAGAGACGAAGGAAGAAAGGTTTGTCGAAGCCATCATTCCCATGCTCTTGCTCCAGTTGGTCGAGCAAGGGATGCCACACGCTCTCATCCATTCGCTTGAAAGGAGTCCAGTCGAGTACATCATCGGCACGATGATTCTCCGTCCAAGCACGCTGGCGTTGGAATCGGATGTGATGCACGCATTCCACGATAAACTTGCCCACCGAATCATAGAACACCTTGCTCTTGATTTTGCTATTCACCACTTGGCGCATAAACTTCTGCACCTCCTCGCCAGTGGGCAAGGTCACCTTCAAGGTAAAGAGATGGACGAGGTAATCCTTCAGAGAATCCTCCTGCGTATTCCAAGGCATGGCGTTCTGAGGCGAATCAGGAATAATCACCTGTCCCGTCTTGCAGAAGTCGCCCAGCATCTTGAGATAATACTGCGCCTCAGCCAAGTCTTTGTTGTTTTGATACTTCATTCATTTTCTCCTGCAAATATTCCGCAAAGATTCTAGCAGCGCTCTCCACCTTAGCCGCACAAGGGCGCGACTTATAGTATTCTGCCGTGCGAGCCGATGCCACATAGCTGGACTGAGCCTTCTCATGTCCCTTCAGTCCAAGAATCTCAGCACAGATGATGCTACCATTCTGCTCCTTCGACTTGGCGAGCAAATCCTGCACCACCTTATAGCAAGCCGACTTACCCTCACGGTCATCGCCCTCGGTCTGTCCGCAGTCCAAGCCCACAAGCACGACGATACCCGAAACGGCACCGCACATCATTCTCATCCTGCCCACTCCGCCTCCGAAGCCAGCGCCGATGCGTTTCGCCATCTCATCGCTCAAGCCATACAGATCGGCAAAAGCCGCCACCACCGACTGGCAACAGCCATAGCCCTGCATAAAGTTCTCCACCGCCTGGTGTACACGAGCCTCCAAGTCAGGAGACAATTTTATCTGTTCGTTCATAACGTTCTCTTTCAAAATATTCTCTTTCAAAATATTCTCTTTCCCAAAAAGATAATGCAAAGATAATTCTTTTATCCGAAATCTCCACCCCTTCCCAGCACAAATCTTGTCCTCCATGCGCAAATGTGCCATAAAAAACAAAGAATTGCCATAAAGTCCTTTTGCAAAAATACAAATTTCCCATGAAATAACCAAGCAAACATTTGCGAATATGAATATTTTTTGTAATTTTGCAGTATTATTAAAAGGTAAAACATAATACAGAAATGGAAACAATGAAGAGAACGCCGGAGTTCGACCGCCTTGCGTTTACCGTATTGGCAATCGAGGCTTCGGCACAAAAGATGAACATACCACCATCGGAAATGAGAAGGCGACTTGAGAAGGTGGGACTCATCAAAAGCCTCATCCAAGATTGCTATGACACATTGCATACCGAAAACCGTGAAGCCGTAGCAAACGATGTGGTTGAAGCACTTAAAAATTGGGAAAAGGAATAAGCATGTTAGACTTCTTATTATGGAATAAAATAGCAAGAATCATCGCCCAGTTAGCCGAAACCTTACAGATTTCAACAGATAGAGCCTTGGCGATTTTCTACGACTCCGATGTTTGCCGAATGCTTCATGACAAAGAACTCGGATTGCATCTGATGAGCGACACTTATATTGTCAATGACTTGATAGAGGAATTGAGAAGGAAACAATAAAAATACAGAACGATATTGAAAATATAAATAACGAAGATATGGAAGCAAAAAAGACTAAATTAGAAAACTTGTTCATTGGCGATGACACAAGTTATATAATACCTGTGTATCAACGCAACTACAGTTGGACCAACAAACAATGTAAGCAATTGTTCCAAGATTTACTTTCTATTATCGAAACTGATAGAGAGCATTTCTTTGGAAGTGTTGTATTGTGCCATATAAAACACAACATGTGGTCTGTAATTGATGGCCAACAACGATTAACAACAGTATCCTTAATATGGCTTGCTATGTCAAAATTAATCAATGATGGCATTAAGCAAGCTTCTAGCACTTTAACTGATAATATTCACAATAAATTTAGCTATGAATCTTTGGAGGATGGTTCAATCAAGCCTCGTTTAGTTCATGTAGAAAAGGATAAATCTGCTTTTGCTGCGTTAATAGAAGGTAATGAAGATGCATTTGAAAAAGACTCTTTCATAACACAAAATTTTTATCTCTTTTATGAATGGATAAAAAACTCGGAGCATTCTTTAACAGACTTTTATAATGCCATCAAAAACTTAATGATGGTGCAGATTGAAGTAGAAACAAAAGACAAGCCTCAGCTCATATTTGAGTCTTTGAATTCGACAGGATTAGCCTTGACCGATGGTGATAAAATTAGAAATTTTATTTTGATGAATTTAGAGACCAATCTTCAGAAAGCATATTATAAGAACTATTGGATCGATATAGAAAAGTATTCTAATTATTCTGGCAACCAAAAGGATGCACAAGGAGCTGTAACGCTTTTTGTGAGAGATTACATGACCGCTCAAACAACAAGAATTCCGGCTTTGCGTGATGTATATTTCAAGTTTAAGGAATTTACATCCCATAAAGGGCTTACGCCCGAAGAGCTACTAGGGGAAATGAAGACATATTCACGCTATCTTTTTGAGATAGAAAACGCAGCCACAAAAAGTAGCAAGCTGAATTTGGTTCTCAAGCGCCTTGCTCTTTTAGAGATGACTGTTTGTCATCCTTTTGAGCTCAAGTTACTGGATAGTTTTTATTCTAACAAGATAGATGAGGAGGAGCTTTGTAAGGTGTTGGTCGTTGTTGAAAGCTATATATTCAGACGATTGATATGTGATGTTCAGACAAATGGTCTTAATAAAATTTTTGCTTCACTATACGATGTTGCGGAGAAACTCGTACAAAAAGCTCACATATCCTTTTATGAGGCAATTTGTTATCTTTTGACTTCACGCAATGGTTCGGGACGTTTTCCGTCTGATGCCGAATTTATGGCAGCCTTAGCCACAAAAAATATATATAAAATGCGTGCTAAGAATAAAATATACACATTCTATCGTTTAAACGCTGGTAATAATATAGAAGGAGATACTTCTGTAATAGACAAAATGCTACCAGATGAAAACGGAAACGTGGTATTGTCCATAGAGCATGTGATGCCACAAACGTTGAATGCTGATTGGAAAAAATCTTTAGGAGGAGAACAGAAAGCAATACGCCTTCAAGAGATTTGGGAACATACCATAGCTAACCTTACTCTGACAGGATACAATAGTTCTTATAGTAATAGTAGCTTTATGACTAAACTGAAATTGCAGACAGAATCAGGTTTGGGCATAGGTTTTAAGTATTCTCCCTTACATATCAATGAGTTTATCAAGCAACAGACCTCATGGGGTGAAGAGCAACTAGAGGCACGATTGGGTGAACTTCAAAGCGAGGCAATAGAAATATGGAAGTTGCCAATTTCTAAATATAAGCCTACAGTAAAAGAGACAGAGTCTCTCACTTTGGAAGATGAGTCGGAGGATTTTACCAATACTGCTTTTATTGACTGTTATATTAATGGTGAGCAACTTCCAATAAAGCAAGATGAAAATTGGATAAATGCTTTTATTGGCATCATAAAATATTTTTATAGAGAGTATAAATTTGATATTCAAAAGATTGCTAATGACGATTCGTTGACTTTCTTACAAAATGAAGCGACCAAGTATCAAAACAGTGTGTTGATTTTCGATGGTGTTTACGCTTACCTGAAAAGTTCGACAGCAGTAAAAATCAGCATACTGAAAGAGGTCTTTAACGAATTAGGCATAGAGCAAGACGCTCTTATTTTTCACATAAAAAGAATAGGCGGAAACGAATAGAAATTCGAAGCAATGAACGAGGCATTTGAAAACATAAAGCACATTGACGAGGCTGGGCAAGAGTATTGGCTAGCAAGGGAATTGGCTACAGCCATAGGCTATACTGATTATCGCAATTTTAGCAAAGTGATTGACAAGGCCAAATCTTTATGCATTCAAAATAAATATGAGATAGCAGACCATTTCGTTGAAGTCAACGAAATGGTAGCCATAGGCAGTGGGGCGATGCGAAAGCAAAATTCTTATCGCCTCTCTCGCTATGCCTGTCTTCTCATCTCCATGTCACTCAGTTCCAAGAAAGAGATGGCATTGCCAGCCTTGGAATACTTCTCAGGCAAGCAAGTTGCATCGCAAAACACTGATACTTATACAAATACAGACTTGGTATTCTTCTCCGACCCAGAGGGAAAGTTGAGAGTAGAACTCGTCTTTGATGGTGATACCGTATGGACTACCCAGAAGAGAATCGCTGAAATATTCCAGGTAGATGTGCGAACCGTAAGCTATCATATCAACGAAATCTTGGAAAGTGGGGAACTCAATAAGTACTCAGTTGTCCAAAAAACTTGGATAACTGCCACGGATGGAAAAAAGTACGAGACTAACATCTATAATCTCGACATGATTATCGCCGTGGGGTATCGGGTAAACAGTTACAAGGCTACTCGCTTCCGCCAATGGGCAACCAACACATTGAGCGATTTCATCCGTAACGGCTATGTCTTGGATGACGAACGATTCAAACATGGAGGCAAACAGGTGCAAGTGAAGTTCGACCAATTGCTGGAACGCATTCAGGAGATTCGTGCCTCCGAGCGCATGGCTTACCAAAAGATAACGGACATCTATGCAACGGCTTGTGATTACCAGAAGAATGCCACGACCACGCAAGACTTCTATGCAAAAGTGAAAAACAAGTTACATTGGGCGATTACAGGCAAGACTGCGGCTGAAATCGTATATACATCAGCAGACTCTACCAAAGTTCACATGGGCTTAACTTCTTGGGCACAAGCGCCAGACGGAAAGGTCTTGAAGTCGGATGTAACGATAGCGAAGAATTATTTGCACGAAGAACAAATGAAGGAGTTGAACGAGATAGTTTCCGCTTACATCGACTTGGCGGCAAACCGTGCTCGTCGCCATATTCCCACAACTATGGAGCAATGGGCAGAATTCCTAGATAGTTTCCTTTCCTTATCTTCTTATCCAATTCTTTTGGATAAAGGCAAGGTCTCCGCATTAGAGGCTCGAATCAAGGCATACGAGGAATACGATAAATTTCGAGTTATCCAAGATCGTGAGTTCCTCTCTGATTTCGACAAGGAAGTTCTGAGATTGAAGGATGAATTGGGATTGTTTCACAAATAATGTTACTATAATTTCTTATGACAGTAGCCATCAACACTTTAACATACGATAGCTTTATCCAGAAGATAAAGACTATCAAGACATATCGCAGTAACGCCAATAAAGAATACAAAGTCGTGAAGGCGAACAAGACGACGTTGGTACTTAGAGACCAACGTACAAAAACAGACAACATTTATTGGGCTTTTGGACGTGGTACAGTCCAAGCAGAGATTAAAAAGTATTCCGACTTGGTTTTCAAGATGATAAGAAAACAACAGAAAAGAAAATAAAAGACTGTATTTCGAGACCACCTCCCTGCTTAAAAAAGGAAAAGCAGGGAGGAGATATTTTAGAGCCTTATACTCCAAACTATAATATCATTAGATTTTCCAAAAACCACTTTTATTACTAACATATCCCCTCACTCCCTTCCTTTCCTCCAAGTCCTCAATGACTGCAACGCCACGCTGAGAACCACCATCCCAATACCTACATAAAAGGAGGCATTCAGCTCCCTCGCCTCCCCAAAGGCAATGAAAGCAATGAGGATGGTGTAACAGGGTTCGAGATTATAGGTAAGGTTGACGGTGAATGCCGACAGTTTCTTCAAAACGATAATCTGCAAAAGATAAAGTCCTACCGTACAGAACAGGGCTAGGCTCAGCAACCACCATAAGTTAGCCCCCTCAGGCAATACCACCACTGGTTGATGCGAGGGGAAGAACTGCAAGTATATCGGAATGAGAGCCGACACGCCCACCAATCCTCCTGCCATCTGATACAACAACATCGTACGAGCCTTGACTCCCGCACTCACTTTCTTGCTGGTGGTGGCATACAAGGAACAGACTGCCGCCGAGACTATTCCCACGACAATGCCCAGTCGGTAACGGGAATCGAAAGAGAAGATGCAAACCAATCCGGCAATGGTGATAAGCGCCAATAACGTTTCAATCGGCGAAAATCGCTTGCGAAAAATGAGAGGTTCGAAGAAGGAAGTGAAGAATCCCATACTAGCAAAACACACAACACCAATGGATACGTTGCTCAACTTGATGGACGAATAAAAAAGTAGCCAATGAAGTCCCAAGAGCGTACCACACCCTGCGATTTGCAGCAGTTTCTTCCACCCCACCCTTGGCAAGCCCGTAAACACCAAGAGGATCATCGTTGAGAAAAAGAGACGATACCATGTCAAGGTCGCCTCGTTGAGCGTTACGAGTTTTCCAAAGAGTCCTGTGAATCCAGCCAAGAGCACGCTCAGATGCAATTGGAGGAAAGCTTTTTTCATATTTGTTTGTTCCATTATCCTTATCGTTTTTATGAACTTTCTTTATTATTTTCTTTTCTAAGAAGAGAGGGGACACCTTTTT
>ERZ808259.610-NODE-610-length-13562-cov-3.173466_pt1 | contig 13562 bp, 11 predicted proteins | sample MGYA00521279_ERZ808259 | MGnify/ENA primary metagenome ERZ808259 (study PRJEB31516, sample SAMN03275586) | gut metagenome | biome: mammalia-associated habitat; material: feces | host: Papio cynocephalus | place: Kenya | collected 2012-07-27 ... | reverse complement strand
TGGAAAAGTATATTGCAGACTTTTATTGTGCGGAAGCGAAACTGGTAATCGAACTCGACGGTTCCGAACATTACTCGGAAGAAGGAGAAGCGTACGATAAGGAACTCACGGCGTTTCTCGAAGAATACGGATTGTCGGTAATAAGAATAACGAATACGGAAGTTCTGAAAAATTTCGAGGGCGTTTGCGAATATATCGACAACGTAGTAAAACAGAGAATTAAGTTGTGAAAACAATCCCCCAGTCGGCTTCGCCGCCAGCCCCCTTTACACAAAGGGGCCTTTAATAGGCGGGTACCGAATCGGCGTAATATTCAATAAAGTCCGCTTGAATTTAGCATTATGTTTCGTATGTTGGATTAGACGTTATAAAAGCCTCCCTTGCGATAAGAGCGGGTGTAATTTTCGCTAAGAAAATGACGGAGGGATTTTTGAATTAAAATTTCGCGCGAATAATTCCGTAACGATTTGCGCATACTGCGGGCGGAGGTAAGTATGGACGAATTTGAAATCATAAGAGGAATGATCGCGGCGTGCGTGCCTATGGAAAAACCGCCGCGGGCGAACGACTAGTTTCGGGCGCGCGGAAAATCGCGCTGTCGGCGGATCGGATTCCGGTAAACCGCGAGCCGATATTATTCCCTCGAAAAAGCGCGATAACGACTATACGGAGCGAGAAAACTTTTCTTGCTTCGTTTTTTTGCGTAAGGCGGGCTAAAAGCGTTGCAAAAGTCCGCTATTTGTTATATAATGCTAAGCGTAACAATATGCCGTTTAATCGAAGTTACCGAATAAGCGGCGAGAAAGAGAGGTTAAAGAATGAAACTCGGAGTTGTAGGGCTTCCGAACGTAGGGAAAAGCACGCTTTTCAACGCGATCACGGAAGCGGGCGCGGAGTGCGCGAATTATCCGTTCTGCACGATCGAACCGAACGTGGGCGTAGTCGCCGTTCCCGACGAGCGACTGGACGTTCTGGCTAAAATGTACGACACCAAAAAGGTCACGCCGGCGGTATTGGAATTCGTCGACATCGCGGGACTCGTAAAGGGCGCGTCCGCGGGCGAGGGCTTGGGCAATAAATTTCTGTCGCATATCCGCGAAGTGGACGCAATCGTTCACGTCGTAAGATGCTTTGACGACGCGAACATTATCCACGTCGACGGCACGGTCGACCCCTTGCGCGACATCGACACCATCGATCTCGAACTGATCTTGTCCGACCTCGAAAGCGTGAAAAAGCGCCTCGAGAAAGCGGAAAAGTACGTCAAGACCGGCGAGAAGAGTTACATAGAGGAAGCGGAACTTCTGAGAAAACTGAACGACACGCTCGAGAGCGGCAAGCCGATCCGTTCGCTGAAACTCACCGACGACGAAAAAGCGATGACCGACGGCTTCTTCCTTATCACCTCCAAGCCCGTGATTTACTGCGCGAATATCGGCGAGAACGATATCGGCAAGAGTAACGCTTACTCGCAGAAAGTCAAGGAGTTTGCCGAAAAGGAAGGCTCGGAATATATGGAAATCTGCGCCAAGGTCGAGGAAGAAATCGCTTCGCTGCCCAAAGAGGACCGCGCGGTTTTCCTCGAGGAAATGGGGCTTTCGGAAAGCGGTCTCAGCCGCATCATCAAGAAAGGCTACGAACTTTTGGGGCTTATCAGTTACCTTACCGCGGGCGAAAAGGAAGTCCGCGCCTGGACGATCGAGAAAGGCACGAAAGCGCCGCAAGCCGCGGGTAAAATCCACAGCGACTTCGAAAAAGGCTTTATCCGCGCCGAAATCGTGAGTTACGACGATCTCGTCGAGTGCGGCGGGTTCAATCAGGCAAAGGAAAAAGGCAAGGTAAGAAGCGAAGGCAAGGGCTACGTTTTCCGCGACGGCGACGTAGCGCTGTTCCGCTTTAACGTGTAGTTCGGGTTGCGGCAGAGAAACCGCGACGACGGAAGATAATAAATTAAGGACGATATATAATGGATTTTAAAAGAACGATAGCGGGGCTTATCGCGCCCGAAAACGTGGGAGTCGACGAGGTTTACGCCGCGCTCGCGCCCACGCCCGATATTACGAAAGGCGACGTGTGCCTGCCGTGCTTCAAGTTCTCGAAAGCGCTGAGAAAAAGCCCGCAGGCGATCGCCGAAGAACTCAAAAACCGACTGGACGAAAGCGGCTGCGACCTTATCGAAAAGTCGGCGGTCGAGGGCGGTTACCTCAATATTTTCTATAATAGAAGCAAAGCCGCGGAAGAACTTTTCGCGGAGGTTAAGCGTAACGGCGGCGCGGTAGTTGCGAAAGAGCAGAGCGGCAAGACGGTGTGCATAGACTATTCGTCGATCAATATCGCAAAGCCGTTCCACATAGGACACCTTTTAACCACCGTTATAGGCGGCTCGCTGTACAGAATTTACAAGTACCTCGGCTATAACGCGGTGGGTATCAACCACCTCGGCGACTGGGGCACGCAGTTCGGCAAAATGATCTCGGCGTATCTTAGGTGGGGCGACGACGCGGACATCGAAAAACGCGGCGTGCGCGCGCTGCTCGATCTGTACGTCCGCTTCCACGCGGAAGCCGAAACCGACAAGGCGCTCGAAGCCGAGGGCAGGGCTTGGTTCAAAAAGATCGAGGACGGCGACCCGCAGGCTCTCGAAATTTTCGGCAAGTTCAAGGACATTACCTTAAAGGAAGTCAAGCGCGTTTACGAGCGGCTCGGGGTCGAGTTCGATTCGTACGCGGGCGAGAGTTTCTATAACGATAAAATGCAACCCGTCATCGACGACCTCAGAAATAAGGGCTTACTGACGGAAAGCGAGGGCGCGACGGTAGTCGACCTCGAAAAGTACGGTATGCCGCCTTGCCTTATCTTAAAGTCGGACGGCGCCACGCTGTACGCGACCCGCGACCTTGCCGCCGCCGTTTACCGCAAAAATCACTACGACTTTTATAAAAATCTGTACGTCGTGGCTTATCAACAGAACCTGCATTTCCGTCAGATTTTCAAGGTGCTGGAACTTATGGGCTACGACTGGGCGAAAGACTGCGTTCACGTTGCGTTCGGTATGGTGAGCCTCGAGGGGCAAGGCGCGCTGTCCACGCGTAAGGGCAACGTGGTGTTCCTCGACGACGTACTCGACGCCGCAGTGCAGAAAGCCGAAGAGGTCATCGACGGCAAGAACCCCGACCTCGAAAACAAAAAGCAGATCGCCGCGGAAGTGGGCGTGGGAGCGGTCGTGTTCGGTGCTTTGTCCTCGGGCAGAATCAAGGACTTGTCCTTCTCGCTCGACAAAGCGCTGTCGTTCGAGGGCGAAACCGCGCCGTACCTTCAGTACACTCACGCGCGTTGCCGCTCGGTCGCGGAGCGTGCGGGCGAAGTGAAAGGCAAGTTCGACCCGAGCGTGCTGCGCGACGACGACGCGTTTACGCTCGTGCGGCTTATCGGCGAGTTCGACAAGACGGTGGAAACCGCCGCCGAAAAGTACGAGCCGAGCGTGATTTCGCGCTATCTTCTCGACGTTGCCGCGGCTTATAACCGCTTCTATCTCAATTGCAGAATTATCGGTCAGGCTCCCGACGTGAGTTATACGCGCCTTGCGCTTACCTCGCTCGTCGCCGAAGTACTGGAAAAAGGCTTGAATTTACTGCTCATAAAAGCGCCCGATAAAATGTAATGACGAACAGTACTCGTTTCGCGTATGGAACGAGTACCGTTTTTTATTACCCGCGGGAGAACGTGTAGTTGTCGGTTGTCGTGGCAGTCGTGTCGGCGAAACCACCGGTAGCCATTGCGACGATGAGAAGGTCGTTGACGAGAGTATAGGAAAAGTCGGTCGTATCGTCAGGCGAACCGGACGAAGTATCTTCGGAGTTATCGTCGGAAAGTTGGCGGTTGGCGATAAGCAAGACGAGAAGCAGAAGTCTGAAAATATCCTGTTGATCCAAGTGAAGTCCTCCTTTTGTCGAAAACGCGCTAAAACGCGTTTATCTACTTATATTCGCGTTTTTTCGCGCGCGTGAACGATTGTGTTATATGCGGTTTTGCGATATAATCGTAATATGAAAGCGGGTGACGAAAATATATTGCTGATAAGCCCCGAAAAGCGCGGGCTGATAGAAAAATTCGTGCCGGGTGCGGAAACGCTCGGGGCGCTGTCCGAGTATTTCTTCGCGCTGTCCGACGGCACGCGGCTGAAAATTCTGTCGGCGCTCGCCATAACGCCGCTGTGCGTGGGCGATATTTCGACGGTGCTGGGGATAAACCAGACGACGGTTTCGCATCAGCTGCGGACTTTGCGACTGGCGGGCATAGTGAGTTGCCGCCGCCAGGGAAAGATCGGGTTTTATCGGATAGCGGACAAAAGCGTTCTCGACGTAATGCTGTCGGCGACGGACGGAATAATGAAAAGCGAAGCGGTTTGACGAGCGGTCAAGCCGTTTTTTTTACGCGAAGAAGCCGCGCAATCGGTAAAATATATGGACATTTTCGCGAATATATGCTAGAATAAAGAAAAATATATCGTTGCGGTCGGCAAACGCCGCGGCGAAGCGGAGAAAATTAAATGCAAGTCATCGGCAATTCGTGGGACGAAGTCCTCGAACAAGAATACGAAAAACCTTACTTTTCCGAACTTACGGCGGCGGTAGACCGCGAGTACGTGGAAAAAACGGTTTATCCGCCCAAGCCCGAGATCTATTCGGCGTTCAAGTCCGTGCCGTACGACGACGTGAAGGTCGTTATTTTAGGACAGGACCCGTACCACGGCGAAGGACAGGCGAACGGTATGGCGTTTGCCGTCGGCAAGGGCGTGCAACTCCCGCCGTCGCTCGTCAATATTTTCAAAGAGATCGAGTCGGACACCGGCTTGAAACCGCGCGGAAGCACGCTTACCGGCTGGGCGAAACAAGGCGTTCTGCTTCTTAACACCGTGCTTACGGTGCGCAGCGGCGAGCCGCAATCGCACGCGGGGCTTGGGTGGCAGCGCTTTACCGACGCGGTGATTTCCTCGCTGTCGGGGCGCGAAAAGCCTATGGTTTTTATGTTGTGGGGTGCGAACGCGATAAATAAAAAACCGCTTATCGGCACGCCGCACCTTATCCTCGAGAGCGTGCACCCGAGTCCGTTGTCCGCTTATCGCGGGTTCTTCGGCTGCAAGCATTTCTCGAAAGCGAACGAGTTTCTGAGAGAAAACGGTATGACGCCTATCGACTGGGCGTACGTCGACGACCGAAGCGACGAACTGTCGGAATATTACGCGGGCGCGAGCAAAATAAAGCGGGCGTAAGTTTTTTGAGCGGGGGGCAAATCTCGCGCGGAACTTTGTCGGAAAAACGCGAAAGTCGCGGGTATTCGGGCTTTTCGCGGGGGGGGAAGGTCGACGGCGGTTTTCGGCGAAAAAAGTCGGACGGCGCGGGTGCTTCGATAAATTCGCGCGGTTTCGCGCTTTATGCGCGGCGAACGCCCGATTGCCGGTAAAACCGCGGAAAACGGTTAGCCCGCACGGCGCGGGGATATAATTATCCGAAACGGAGATAGCAATGAAAAAGGGTATAAAGACCAAATTGTTTGCGATTTTAGCGGCGGCGCTCGTGGCGGCGGTCGCGTTGTGCGGTTGCGGCGGGAACTCCGGCGGCAACGTTACGCCTACGCCCGACCCGAGTAACGGCGGCGGCAAGACGAAAACGCTTGCCGATATCGTCGCGGCGAGCGAGCGGCTGGCGGTAGAGGTCGCGACCGTCGATCAGGTCGGCACGGGTACGGTTATCGCTACGGACGAGGAGTACGTTACGATAGCGACTTGTTATCATCTGACCGGCTACGACGCGGCGCACGCGGAGTTTCGGTTTTACGGCGAAACCGCTTTTATCGGCGACGAAGCGGTAGAACTCGTCGGCTACTCCGAGCAGTTCGACCTCGCGATTTTCAAGGTGAAAAAGTCGGGGTACGGCGGCGTTAAGCCTACGCTTTCGGAAGGACTTCCGAAAAAGGGCGAGGAAGTAGTGGCGCTCGGCAACGCTTACGGATTGGGCGTTTCGGCGTTCGACGGAGCGGTTTCTCTGCCCGAAACGGTGGAGAGCGAGGAAAACTACCTCAAGCCCATGACGCGCGTGACCGCCGCGAGCAATTCCGGCAACAGCGGCGCGCCGATTATGACCGCTAACGGCAAACTTATGGGGATAATTCTCGGTAAGTATTCGGGCGGCGAAGGAATGACCTACGTTCTGCCGATTGCTATAGTGAACGCGCTGTACGAGAACGCGCTCGGCGGCACGGACAACGGCAGAATCGCCTATACCGCGCTGAAATTTACGGCGGGCGAAGTCACCGAAAACGACGTGACCGAAAAGAAGATTACCGTTACGATAGGCTCGGGCGACAAAGCCGTGGAAGTTAGGTACGCGGGCGGAGAGTTTATGAAAATAACCGCGGACGGAAGCGTGAAAATCGAGAAAGTAAGCGGCAAGGACTGCTCGAAAAACCTTATCGATTTTACCGCCGAACTCGTGAGAAAAGGCACGGTCGAGTTGACCGCGGGCGGCGGAACGTACGAGATTTAGTTTAACGAGATTTAGTTTAACGAAAGGACGGCGGCAATGATTACCGAAAAGGGCAGAATCGCGCAGAAAATCAATTACGACGCGCTTACCGAATCCGCGCTCGCGGAGGCGGGGAGCGTGCTTTTGCATTGCTGTTGCGCGCCTTGCGCGACTTCCGTCACGGAACGCGTGATAAAGACGATAAAGCCCGTTCTTTACTATTATAACCCGAATATTTATCCCGAAGCGGAGTATCTGAAGCGCCTATCGGAACTCGAAAAACTCGCGCGGCACTTTTCGCTGGAACTGATAAGCGAGCCTTACGACGAGAATGAGTTTTTAGGCGCGATCGCGGGGTTCGAGAACGAGAAAGAGGGCGGGGCGAGGTGTCCCGTGTGTTTCCGCGTGCGACTGGAAAAGACGGCGACGCGTGCAAAGCGCGAGGGGTTGGCGGCGTTTTGCACTACGCTTACCGTCAGTCCGCATAAAAACGCCTCGCTGGTCAACGCTATCGGCGAAGAAGTAGCGGCGGCGCGGGATATTTTATGGATTCCGTCGGACTTCAAAAAACGCAACGGGTATCTTCGTTCGTGTCAAATGTGCCGCGAACTGTATATTTATCGGCAGAATTACTGCGGTTGCAGATTTTCGATAGCGCGGGAGGAAAACGAATGACTCTCGAAGAAAAAATCAAGAATTTGCCCGAAAACAGCGGCGTTTATATAATGCACGACAAGGCGGGCAATATCATTTACGTCGGTAAGGCGGTGGTGCTGAAAAACCGCGTGCGCCAGTACTTCAATCATTCCCCCAAGCCCGCGAAAGTACAGGCGATGGTGGACAATATCGCCGACTTCGAGTATATGATCACGCTGACCGAAAAGGACGCGCTCGCGCTCGAAGCCAACCTTATAAGAAAGTACAAGCCGCACTATAACATACTGCTGAAAGACGATAAGCACAGCCCGTATATCAAGATCGATATGCGCGAGGACTATCCCGCGATAGAGGTCACGCGCAAGGTGCGCCGCGACGGCGCGAGGTATTTCGGACCGTTCTTCAACGGCGTGCGCGTCGGCGATATCGTAGGCGTTATCCGTAGCGCTTACCGTATGCGCACTTGCCCGAAAAAAATGCGCAAAAAGGATCGGGCGTGCCTTAATTATCATATCGGCTTGTGCCTTGCGCCGTGTATGGGCTACGTCACGAAAGAGGAGTATCACGAGGTCGTTATGCGGGTCGTGAGATTCCTCAGCGGTTACGACGACGGCGCGGAGAAACTGCTGACCGAGCGTATGAACGCCGCGGTGGAACGCGAGGAGTTCGAACGCGCGATCACTTACCGCGACCAACTGGAGATGCTGAAAAAACTGCGCGAGCGCACGGTCGCAAATCTCGGCAACGTTACGGATGTGGACGCGTTCGCTTACGCCGACAGCGGCGATTACGGCGTGATGAGCGTAGCCATGGTGCGAGGCAACAAGATGATGGGCGTGAAAAACTTCCCCGTGACCGACGCGGTGGGCGACGTCGGCGAACTTTTCTCGTCGTTCGCGGCGCAGTACTACTCGGGAAACAACGAAATGCCCGAGGAAATCTGCTTCGAAGAGGAGTTCGATATCGGCGCGCTGACCGAATTTCTGGCGGCGACGGCGGGCAAGCCCCCGGTGATTTCCTTCCCGAAAAAGGGTACGCGGGCGCGGCTAGTCAAAACCGCGAAGTCCAACGCTTCAGATTATCTCGTAAAGTCGGTGGAAAAGTCGGAGCGCGAGCGCGACATGACCACGGGCGCTACCAAACAACTTTGCAAGATTCTGGGGATTCAGAGCGCGCGGCGTATCGAGTGCTACGATATTTCCAACATAAGCGGCGTGGACAAGGTCGCTTCGCAGTCGGTTTTCATCGACGGCAAGCGCTCGCCGCAGGACTACCGCAAGTATAAAATCAAGACCGTCGAGGGGTCGGACGACTTCCGTTGTATGGAAGAAACGATACGGCGGCGGTTCTCGCGGGCTTCGGGCGGCGACGAGAAGTTTACCGATCTTCCCGACCTTATCGTCATCGACGGCGGCAAGGGGCAGTTGTCGTTCGCCTACGGCGTTATGCGCGAAATGGGTTACGATATTCCCATGGTGGGGCTTGCCAAGCGCGAAGAAGAGGTTTTCACACCCGGCAATCCCGACCCGATTATCATTCCGCACGACAATTACGCGCTGCGGCTTCTTCAGCGCGTTCGCGACGAAGCGCACCGTTTCGCGATAACTTATCACAGAAAACTGAGGTCGCGGCGGTATTTTTCCGAACTCGACGAAGTGCCGGGAGTGGGACCCGAGCGCCGCAAAATCTTACTCAAAACGTTCGAAAACGCCGTCGATATCAAGAACGCGAGTGTGGAAACGCTGGCGGCGGTGGAGGGGATCGACCTTCGTACCGCGCGGAGCATACATGATTATTTTGCTAAAAAGCGCGAAGAAGAAGCGGCAAAAGCGTCGGCAAAGCCAAAAAAGCAAGCGGATCTGGTGTCGGTCGAGAGAATAGACGAGAAAAAGGCACGCCGCGACGAGGATATTATTTAGGCGAGGAATAACGAGTGATATTCGTGGTGTCGCGCGAGTAGTAACGAGTTAGATCCTCGCTTCGCTCGGGTGATATTTTTGCTGAGCAAAAGTGATATACGGCTTCGCCGTGTGATATTCGCGCTCCGCGCGAGTTAAGGATAATTACTTGTTTAATGCAGGGGATTCTACGCGCGGCGTGCCGCCGCGCTCTGAATGACGAGATAATAGTTGGGCTGCGCGTTCTATTTTAAAATATAATGTGCAGTTTGCGTTTTACCACGTCATACTGAGGGAGCGGCTTTCAGCGACCGTAAGTATCCCCTACTTCAAACAAGTGATTTATCCTAATACGTCATTCCGAGCGTAGTCGAGGAATCTAGCCGAAGGCGCAAAATTATTTATTATGCGGCTACGCCTAGATCTTTCGACTTCGCTATCGCTCCGCTCAAGATGACGTAAGGTTTTTACTTCTCTGCCGTAGGGGATCCTCACGGTCGCTTACGCTCCCTCAGGATGACGAGGTAAAACGGAAAGGTTACTGGGTTTTTAGTACTTTTATAACAAAGAAAAATAACCTTATAGGAGCCGTCCTTGTGATAAGAGCGGGTGTCATTTTCGTAAGAAAATGATGACAGAGGAATTGTTGTTTTTAGTTATGTTTTTGTTTATCTGACAATCCCCCAGTCGGCTTCGCCGCCAGCCCTCTTTACACAATGGGGCCTTTAAATAAGGCTGATATTCGACGGCTAGTGATAATCGTCAAAAAAATTAGTATCCGTAATCTAAGCGATATTCGCCGTTATGCTTTGCAAACGGTTGCGGAAAACGGAAAAATAAGTTACAATAAATACATTACAGACGAAACGGAGGCGCGAATGAAATACGACCTGATACTTTCCGATTTCGACGGAACGCTGTTGAAAAACGATCTTACGGTGGATAAAAGCGTGGCGGACGCGATACGCGGTTATATAAACCGCGGCGGGCATTTCGTCGTTTGCACCGGCAGAATGGCAAAGTCGATGGACGGTTGGCTCGATTATCTCGGGATAGGCGGGCAGAGAATAGCCGTAGTGGGCTTTCAAGGCTCGTTCGTCGCCGACACCGCGGGCAACGTGCTGTACGAGTGTACCGTGCCGCACGAGTCGGTAGACAAAATTCTCGCGTTCGCAGAAAAACACGACCTCTATACGCATTACTACGATAAAGATTACGTTTATATAAAAGAAGAAAACCCGATAAATCTCGAGTATCGCCGCATAACGAGCGTGCCGCTGAAAACCGTGGGCAATCTCCGCGCGTACCTTAAGGCGCACCCCGAATTGGCGATACTGAAAGTCATGATAGTCGTAAATCCCGCCGAAGCCGCGAAGATTTTCGCCGAGTGCGAGAAAGAGGACTTCGGCGCGGTCGATCACTATATGTCGAGCGAGTCGTACCTAGAGTTTGCGAGTAAATACGGCGGCAAGGGTACGGGGCTTAAAAAGGTCGCGGAACTCTACGGCGTGCCGATAGAAAAGACGATCGCGATCGGCGACAGTCAGAACGACATTTCTATGCTGAAAGCCGCGGGCTTGGGCGTGGCGGTGGGCAACGCGCGGGCGGACGTGAAAGCCGCGGCGGACTACGTTACCGTCACCAACGACGAGGGCGCGGCGAAAGCCGTAATAGAAAAATTCTGCGGAGGGAACGAATAAATGCCGCTTATTACCGAATTACAAGAAAACGAAACCGACGTCCTAATCAAGGACTTTGCCGAAAGACTTAACCTCGAGATACTGCACAAGGGCAAGCGCCGCAAAATGCACATTGCGACCTTCAATATCAATCGCCCGGGGCTGCAACTCGCGGGGTATTACGAGCATTTTTCCGCCGAGAGAGTGCAGGTCATCGGCGAGCAGGAAACTTCGTATCTTAAGCACAAAACGCACGAGGAGCGCGTGATCGCTTGCGAAAACCTCTGCAAGTTCGATTTTCCGTGCCTGGTTCTTACCACCGTACTCGAGCCTATCCCCGAACTTATGGACGCGGCGAAGAAGTACGGCAGAAACGTGTTCCGTTCGTCGCTGCGCTCGACGGCGTTCATGAACGAGATAAGCATTTATCTTAACGAATTGCTAGCGCCGACCGAAACGATCCACGGCGTACTCGTCGATCTGTTCGGCGTTGGCGTGCTGATCGTAGGCAATTCCAGCGTGGGCAAGTCGGAAACGGCGCTCGAACTCATTCAGCGCGGGCATCGGCTGGTCGCGGACGACGCGGTGTGCATAAAGCGCATTTCGGACAAACTCGTGGGCACCGCTCCCGAGAACATACGGCACTTTATGGAAGTGCGCGGCATAGGCATCATCGACATAAGCGCGATGTACGGCGCGGGCGCTATCCGTCAGTCAAAGGTCGTCGACCTCGTGGTGCGGCTGGAGCGCTGGGACGAAAACAAGCAGTACGACCGCCTCGGCGACGAAGCGCAGTTCTATACGCTGCTCGAAACCGAATTGCCGCTTTACGTTATCCCCGTCAAGCCCGGGCGTAACCTCTCGGTCATCTTAGAGGTCGTGGCGCGCAACCACCGCCTTAAATCGATGGGTTTCAACGCGCTCGAGGAATTGCAGAACCGAATCGCGGCTTCGATGGCGGAAAAAGCGGATGAATAAGCGGAAATTTCCGAGTACCCCGCGCGTGCGATTGACAACGGCGCGGCGCGGTGGTAAAATAATAACGGAATTTACGGTTGTCGCATAAGAGTAGTATGAGTCGCGGCGATTGCAAAAGTTGCGTGCGTTCGGGTTTTCCCGAGCCTAGGTTTTGCTTCGTCGCGATTTTTTTTCGTGCGGTAACTAGTTTTACGATTACGGAGGCAGTAATTATTATGGATCTTGACGCTTTACGCAAGGAATTCGCCGGTTGCGAGTGCGGACACAAACACGACTTCGATCTCGAAGCGCTGGAAGTCGCGCACGGCAATCTCGATCGGGTCGCGGAAATTCTGTCCGCGCACGCTTTCCCCAAGAAAATACTTATGGTCGCGGACGTGAACTCGTTCAGAGTCACGAAAGGGCTTTACGAGCAGTTGTTCGCCGCGGGTTATACCGTCGAACTGCGCGTTTACGACAGCATGAAGGTCGCCGACATGCGCGAAGTCGAGGAACTCGAGCGCGAACTCGAGAGAGTGGACGGGTGCTTGTCCGTCGGCACCGGCTCGGTCAACGATATCTGCCGTCTTTCGTCCTATCGGAAAGACAAGCAGTTCGCGATTTTCGCCACCGCGCCGTCGATGGACGGCTTCGCTTCGGACAGCGCGCCCATTACGCACAATAATTTCAAGATTTCCTATCCTTGCCGTCAGCCGCGTATCATTATCGCCGACACGCGTATTCTCGCCGAGGCGCCTACCGAACTGAAAGCGGCGGGATTCGGCGACGTCATGGCTAAGTATATCGCGATCGCCGACTGGCGGGTCGCGGCGCTTCTGCACGGCGATTATTACTGCGAACGCGTCGCGGCGCTCGTCCGTCGCGCGCTCGACCGCATGGCTTCGCTCGCGGCGAAAGTTCCCGCTCACGACGAGGAAGCCGCGGCGGCTATTATGGAAACGCTGGTGCTTACCGGTATCGCGATGCAACTGGCGAAATGCACTCGCCCCGCTTCCGGCACCGAGCATATCATTTCGCATTACTGGGAGTGCGAAAAACTTACTCACGGCGTGATTTCCGATTATCACGGCAAGAAAGTGGGCGTGGCTACGCTCGTCGTCGCGGATATTTATCACAAACTCACGAAGGTCGACAAGGTGAACGCGCACCCCGAGCATATCGACTGGGAGGACGTAAAACGCCATTACGGACCTCAGCTTACGCCCGATATGATGAAACTCAACGAACCGAACACGATCGTCGACGAGATCGATCCGAGCCTCGTGACGGAGAAGTGGGACGAAATCAAGCAGATTATAAAAGACGAGATCCCGTCCGTAGAAAGACTGCGCGAACTTTTCGCGCTCGCTCACGCCGCTACCACGCCCGAGGAAATTGCCGTCAGCCCCGAACTCTTCCGCGACGGTATCCGTTACCACGTCTTTATGAGAAGAAGAGTGACGATCATGCGCGTGCTTCCTATGGTGGATATCGATCCGCTCGACGTTTACGAAGGGGTGTAATTGCCCCTATAACCCGAATTTTGAATGAAAGGAGTGTAATTACTCCTATGACCGAATTTTGGGATAAGTATTAAATTTTAACGAAATGTTTTCGTTTTTCCGCCGTCATCCTGAGCGAGCGTAAGCGAGCGTGAGGATCCCCTACAACAAGAACGAGATTATCTTTTTAAAAAGTAGTATTATGAAAAGCAACTGCTTTCGTAATACTACTTTTTTTCAGGCGAAGAAAAAAAGCGGGCTTGGCGTTCACCGAAAGCGATTATTTTTGGCTGCCAAAAATCAACGATTTCATCGGTAAACTCCCTAGCAGTACGGGGTCGTACA
>ERZ808259.609-NODE-609-length-13563-cov-3.040569_pt1 | contig 13563 bp, 13 predicted proteins | sample MGYA00521279_ERZ808259 | MGnify/ENA primary metagenome ERZ808259 (study PRJEB31516, sample SAMN03275586) | gut metagenome | biome: mammalia-associated habitat; material: feces | host: Papio cynocephalus | place: Kenya | collected 2012-07-27 ... | reverse complement strand
CCATAAAAACGATATCAAAGTCGCCTTTGCGGAATATAGAGAGGAATTTATCTGCCGTTGAGAAAAAGACCGTATCATGGGAAAGATTATTTTCCAGCAAAAGACGCTTGAGATACGAATCTAATTCTCTAGCGCTAGCTGTATCATCTTCAACGATTGCGACTCTTATCATAATTCACCTCCAGCAAAGATCAATTACACCTAATTATATTATTTCTCTAAATATATTTTTTAACATCATGTTTAATTTTCTTTGCTTTTTCACGCAATCAGTGTCTTCTATTAGCTAACACCCCATCGTTGTTTGTAACCAAAAGAAATGAAGCATTTAAAAAGCTTGCATTATTTTGCAATAATTCCTTGCGTTTTTCAAACTCCAGCTGGTTAGGGAACAAGATATAGAGAGCCATCCCCAATGTCTTTTCGTGTCTTTTGTTTCACATCATTTGAAATGGAATAGAAATATTTTCCCACAGCAACTTTTATATTCTTTTTTCTTCTGGCTAACCTATTTTTGCTAAAATAGGCAACGAGGAAAATTTCAATGAAACAAAATAAATTAGGCGCAAGATTTTGGGTGTCCATTCTTTTAGTCGGGATCATAGGCCAATTGGCTTGGGCCATTGAAAATAATTACATCAATCTTTGGGTATATTCCCAGACGGGGAATGCGGATGCAATCACTTGGATGACGATATCCTCTTCGATTGCCGCCACATTGACGACGTTCTTTATCGGCTTATTATCCGATCGATTGGGAAAAAGAAAGCTCTTCATCAACATCGGTTATATCATTTGGGGCTTAAGCGTCTTTTCCTTCGGACTGTTTAGCTACCACAACATGCTTGATATCACCAAAAATCAGGCTTCCGCCATTCTTCTTGTCGGTATCTTCATAACCATTATGGACAACGTGATGACTTTCTTCGGCTCCTCTTCCAACGATGCCGCCTTTAACGCATGGTTAACGGAACACACCGATTCAAGCAATCGCGGAAGGGTGGAATCGGTTGTCTCTATTTTGCCTCTTTTAGCGAACGTCATGATGATGGGGATCGGTCTTCCTTTGCACATCGGCTCTTCTACCAATGGTGACGATTATTTAAATGGATTGATACAGAACGGCACTTATAAGGATTCGCAAGAAGCGCTTGCCCATGGCTGGTTCCTCTATTTCTTGATTTGTGGAATCATAGTGACCATTATCGGTATCGTTTCCATCTTCCTTTTGCCTAAAGACAATTGCGTTCCGAATAGGGAGGGCGGCTATTGCAAGAAGCTAATTTATGGTTTTCGTCCAAAAATCATCAAAGAGAATAAGGAGCTCTACCTTCTTCTTTTGACCTTCCTTTGCTTTAATTCCGCAATCAATGCGTTTATGCCCTATTACTTGGTTTATTTCCAAAACCCAATAGAATATTTTGGGGCGAATTTCGGCATCGGCATCGAATTCTATGTCGCCCTTATCATCATCATGGGCGGGGCATCTTTGATTACCGTTATTCTAGGTGCCACGATTATGAATAAGGTGAAGCCGACCCTTCTTTTCTATTCCGCTTTAGGGGTAGGCTCTATTGGGGCTTTAGGAATCTATCTGACGGGGCAATTCGGCTCGAACCATGTTTTGTTGATCATTTTCGGCCTTCTCTTGATCACAGGCTATCTATTATGCACGGCCGTTTTAAGCGCCTCCATACGTAATCGAACACCGGAAAAAGACATTGGTCTTTTTCAAGGCGTGAGAATGGTTTTTGCCGTTCTTTTGCCAATGATTGTCGGCCCGCTTATTTCTCAATCGCTCTTCCCCACCACTTCCTATAATGATCCGACAAACGCAAATCTAGGAGGCAAAACTCCCTCGAACGTCATGTTTTTAGTCACCCTGGCTTTTTTCCTTTTGTCTATAATACCGATGGCCATTTACCAAGGAGTAGCCAAAAAGGAAAAGCAAAATGGATAAGAAGATTGTCATTGCGACCCATAACCCCAACAAAGTCAGAGAATTCAAAGAGGTCTTAGAGCCTTTAGGATACCAGGTTTATTCCGACAAGGATTTCAAGGTGAAAAACGAACCCGTCGAAGATGGGAAGAATTATCAGGAGAATGCCTATATCAAAGCCCACGCTCTTTGTTCTTTGTTGAATATCCCCGTGATCTCCGATGATTCCGGAATTGAAATCGATGCATTAGGAGATGCCTTCCCGGGCATCCATTCCGCAAGATGGGCAGCTTCCATTTCTTCTGATTATCGAATTGTAGATGAACACGTCCTTTCTTTACTTGAAGGCAAGGAAAACCGCAAAGCTCGTTACCATTGCTCTATTTGCTTTCTTGAGAGCAAAGATGCGAAGCCCCTTTTCTTTGACGGGGTTTGCGAAGGGAAGATCGCCAACAAGATTGGAGGAATGAATGGCTTCGGCTACGATCCCATCTTCATCGCTGACGAAGGAAACCTTTGTTTTGGGGATATCTCCGACGAAAAGAAAAACGCTATATCCCATCGTGGGAAAGCGGTGAGGAAATTATTGGTTTATCTAAGCAATAGAAGATAAATAGACCCCGAAGACGATCAAAAACTGAGCCAAAAGATAGGTTGACATGATAATCAGCTCCCTCTTTCTCAGTTTTTTTATATACAGCGTGAAAGCGTTGAAGAAATCGCTTATGTAATAAAGAACCGTCCCAAAAGTCACGAATAAGAAATAAAGGGAATAGCCACTTGCCAATGCGAAAATAGAGCCGGCAAAGACCATGATCAAAACGGATTGGTAAAGGCTACCGATAACCGTTAAGCGCGTATCTTTCTTGGAAAGAAAGTAAGATACAGGAATCGCGGGAATGACAAAGAGGGGGTAGAATCGAAGAAAGAAACAATAATTCGCATATATTTCGGCATTCGTTGATTGGAAAATATAACCATATTCGCACAAATAGAAAACATGCGAAAGCAAAAAGAAAATCATTCCTATTACGACAAACGCTTTTTTCTTTTTGAAGATAAAAAAGACATCGCCCAACCACGCAAGAATCAAAGAAACCCAAAGCCATATATGCGAGAGGTCCGTAACGAAAACAAAGCCGATTAAGCCAAGGAGGCAAAAAGGTTTCGTGATTTTTCTCCAACGTTCGTTTTCTAAGATGCAGAAAACGATGTTCAAAACAGAAACGCAGGCGTAGAAAATTAAGAATAGCAGCGCCAATGGGGTCATAATTCATTCCTTTTCGCCAGTTTCTTAGCTTCTTTCTTCGCTAATTTCTTAGCAATGTAATCATCATAATCTCTTTTGGATTTCGCAATTGCCTCACGAACCATGGCTTCGAACTCTTCTTTTTTGGAAGAGAAAGCAAAAAGGAAATTGGACCGTTCTTTCCTTTCTTTAAGATAGTCTTTGAAAGAAACCTTGAGTTTTTCCCATGAAGCGATCGCTTTGGAGTTGGCGATGGCTTTGCGAATCTTGGCAACAAGTTGCATCGAATAGCCGAAATCCACTGCCGTCACGCCATAAAAAACACCGATAGGGAAAGTAAGGTAAAACCAATTAGCCGAAATGAATTCGGCAAAACGAACGAACAAAGGATTGCATAAATATACATAGAGAGCCCCGCAAATAAGCCAAATGAAACTGAAAAGAGGGCAAATGATTCCCTGAACATTCAAAGGTCTTTTGCTGTAATCCCATAATTTAATATGCATTCCTTTGATGAAAATGATGCCGGCTATATACTCGATGACCGTCATGAACAGCCCTGCAGCAAACACTTCGATGAGCGTGTTTAACCATGAAATCGAAGAAATATTCTGCCAAGGAATCACATTGGAAAAGAAATAAAAGCTTGTTAATCCAAAGCCATACAAAGGAACAATGGGGCCGACAAGGAAACCCGGGTTAACCCAACGTTTTTGGGAAATATAACGACGGAAAAAAAGTTCAATAACCCAACCCCCCAAAGAGCCTAAATAAAAAAGAGAGCTATAAACGATGAATATTTCCATGTTTCTATTATACTGGAGATGCCTTTCTTGCAAAATATCTTCTTGTTATCAAGAAAAACCTTTATGGTAATTTGAATTAAGGTTACAATAACCAAGGTAGGCTATTGGCCTCCCTGTTTTTATTCATAAAGGACATTTAAGTATGAAAAAGAAATCAAATACCAAGGTTTTCTCGCTTCTCGTTGCGATTGCCTCATTCGTGGCCATCATGTGTATGTTCGCGGATATCTTCTCAGAGAAAGTCGGCTCCCCTGAAGGGAGTATTTTCGTGGCGATGTTTGGCATGCACAATAGCACTTATAACGTTGTTTGGCCACTTGTCATTGGTTTCGTCGCTTTGATTGTTTTGACGCTTGTTGGCCTTACGGGATTTGTTCTTGCCGATTCTGGCAAAAAGGTCATTCCTTTCATCGAATTGGCCCTTGGCGTTGGCATTGGCATATTGTTCTTCTTTACGATTAAGTTCTTTGCTTCTAGCAACGGATTCGATGAAAATTTCTCTTCCGCTCACTCGGAGATTTCTCTCGGGGCCGGAACGATTTGCGTCATTGTTTTCTCCTTCGTTGCTGCCGCATTAGCTCTCTTGAATCTTGTTGCCGATTCTAAAAAATAATTGAGACATATATTGAAATCCCTCATTGCCGAGGGATTTTTTTATATCCTCTAGAAGATAAAGCGTTTTCGATTTCTTGGACGCATCTTTCTAATTCTTTGTTGATATCCTTCCCCCAGAAACGAAGAACGATGTAGCCTTCCTCTTTGAGTTTGGCGTTTACTTCTTTGTCGCGAGCGATGTTCCTTTCGATTTTCGGGATCCAGTAATCCAAATGAGAATGAATCTTCTCTTTGTTTTCCTCGAAATGGTATCCATGCCAAAATTCGGAATCGCAAAAGACGACCACCTTATATTTTTTGAAAGAAATATCCGGATGGCCAAAGATATATTTGGAATTGGCGCGATAACGATATCCCCTTTTGTATAATTCTTTCCGGAGTTTGATTTCGATGGAAGTGTCCTTCCCTCGAATACGACTCATTGTATAGGAGATGGTTGCTTCGGAACGGGGTTTACTCATATTCGACGGAACTGGTAATCTTGCCTTCATAATTGCCAGCAAGATAATAATCATCCTCTTCGTTTTGCGTGAAGGAATAGGTCGTGGAATATTCTTGGATTAGATTCCCTGACATATGCATATCTAACTCGGATGCGGTTTCGGGGCGGTAATTTTGCTGAAAGAAAAGCGATCCCGCATCAAATTGGCTGCCTGAAAAATCAATTTTCAAGTCATCGGAGGCTTTGGAGGAGGTTTGAAAACCAACAAGATGGTTTTCTTTTTTGTCATTTTCGTTTCCGACGGAATGAATCAAGGAATCGGCTTTGCTCAAAAGGCCATAAGAAACGCTTTTGATATACCTGGGGAAATCGCAGAATTGCCAATAAATCTGGAACTTTTCTTGATTCATGTCTTCTAATTCATTGTTATTCAAGGAGACCATATAAGTCTTATCAGTGCGGGTGATGATCAATTGGGAGCTCACAAAATTCGTTTTCTTGCCTTCTTTGTTTTGGTAGTTGGTGTGTATCGTTAAGGAATAAGGGGAGGCAGTATATAAGAAATCGTAGCTGCATTCCAAAAAGCGCGAATGGACGAGAACGGAAAAAACCCTTTCCTCAATGAGCTTGGAGCGAAGATGAATTTTAGAGAAGGAAGAATAATCTTTCTTTTGGATTTCCTTTAAGGTATTCGAAATGATTCCTTTGGCTTCCTCTTGGGTGATTGGATGCGAATAAGTTATCTCGCAAGAGGCAAGCACGGGAAGAAGAATAGAGGTTAAAATGAGCGTTTTTCTTTTCATCGTTAATTGAATTGAGCGTTATAAAGGCTATAGTAGAAGCCTTTTTTGGCAATCAATTCCCTATGATTGCCCGTCTCAATGATTTTCCCATCTTTTAAGACGACAATCAAATCGCTTGAGACAATCGTGGACAAACGATGAGCGACTACAAGGGACGTCTTGCCTTCCATAAGCTTATCGAAAGCTTCAGAAAGAAGTTTTTCCGTTCGGACATCGATATTAGAAGTTGCTTCATCAAGAATGACGATTTCCGGCTCTAAGAGCATAACCCTAGCCACACAAATAAGCTGCTTTTCACCAACGGATAGGCCTGAACTATCGCTAATTTGGGTATCATACCCCTGGGGAAGGCGCTCTATAAAATGAGCGGCTTGGGCCTTTCTGGCGGCTTCTTCCACTTCTTCTTTTGTGGCTCCTTCTTTGGCGTAGGCGATATTCTCAAAAACCGTACCGTTGAATATCCATGTATCTTGCAAAACCATGCCGATATGAGAGCGGAATGCGGACTTCTCTAAATCCTGGGTGGAGAGATGGTTCGCATAGAAAGCGCCTCTTTGAGGATCATAGAATCTCATCAAGAGATTGATAAGCGTCGTTTTCCCGCACCCCGTGGGGCCAACGAAAGCGATCTTGTGCCCCTTATAGATGTCCAAAGAGAAATCTTTGATGATGTCCCGTTTGCCATCATACGAGAAAGTAATATCCTTCGCTTGGAGATCGTTGATGCTTCCGGCAAGGACTTCTTTGCCTTGGTTAATATCCTTTTTGCCATGTATCGTTTCATCGATTCTTTGAAAAGAAGCGAGAGCGTAGTCAATTTCCGAAACAACATTCGAGATTTCGTTAAATGGCTGCATATAAGAGGAAGCGTAGGTCAAAAAGGCTGAAAGGTCGCCCACCGCGAAAGCGCTTAACCCTAAATTCCTAGGGTTTTCAATGATTAGGATGGCCCCAATAAGCACCAAAGCGCCATTGATTAAGGCGTTTACTAAACGCGTTGAGGGATTGATTGTCGAAGCGCCTAAATTTGCTTTGAAAGTGGATTTGCGAAATTCATCGCTTAATTCGTCGAATTGATCGATGCGGTCTTTGGCGATATTCAACGTGGCTACCGCTTCCGAATTTGTGAGGCTTTCCGAAGCAAAGGCGTTCACCATTCCTTGAGCGCTTCTTTGCTTGCGGAAATGTTTGCTGTTGAATTTGGAAACAAAACGAGAGACGAAAATGGAAATCGGGGTAAGCCCCACGACCACTAATCCAAGAATCCAATTTAAAGTGAACATGAAAACAAGGGTGATTAGAATCGAGATGATCCCATCATAGAAAGCCGCGAATCCGCTGACCAATCCGGTTTGGACATTCTCCACGTCATTTACAAGGCGAAGAAGAAGATCGCCCTTTCGCGCTTGGTCAATCGAAGAGATGGGTGATTCCAGCGTCGCCTCAAAGAGCTCATTGCGGATGTTTTTGATAACTCTTTGGCCAACCAAATAGGTGATGTAATCGAAAACATAGCGGAAAAGAGTTCCCACCACAAGGAAAATCGCCATGATAAGGAAATAGCCTGAAAGATCTAATTCATGAAGGGGCGTATCCTTCATAAGGTTCACGCACTTGCCAGCAAGGAAAGGAATGAATAGCTTGGAAGAGGTGGCCAGCAAAGCGCAAAACAAGGAAATGAAGGCTAAAAAGTAGGATCCTTTGACATAAGGGATGAATGATTTGAATTTCTTAATCATATTAAGCCCCTTTCCTTTGCATATCATAGATTTCTTGGTAAACAGGGCAGGTCTTCAAAAGATCTTCATGTTTCCCTTGGGCGATGATTCTTCCTTTGTCATAGACGAGAATCAAATCGCAATCCCTCAAAGAGCCCGCACGTTGGGAAATGATGATTTTCGTTAACCCCGGAATCAAAGAGATATTGCGCCTCACTTGTTGATCGGAAAGATAATCCAGAGCGGAGGTCGAATCGTCAAGGATAAGCAAATCCCCTCCTTTTAGGATGGCTCTTGCAATCAAAAGGCGCTGCTTTTGCCCGCCAGAAAGATTTGCTCCGCCTTCTTCCACTTCATGATCAAGGAAATCCTCATATTTGGAGACATATTCAAAGGCCAGAGATTCCTTTAAAGCGTGAATGAGTTCTTCTTCGGTCGCGTCTTTTTTAGCCAAAAGGAGATTGGAACGAATGCTTCCTTTGAAAATAGACGGTTTTTGGGAAACGAGAGAGATTTCTTTTCTTAAATCATCAAGATCGTATTCATCTAAAGGCTTTCCGCGATAGAAAATTTTTCCCTGCGTTGGCTCATATAGCCTCTCTAACAAAGAGATGGTTGTCGATTTGCCTGACCCCGTTCCGCCAATTAAGCCGACCCATGATCCCTCTTTGATATCAAAAGAAAGTCCGGAAACCGCATTCTTATCACCCGCCTTGCCATAGGTAAGAGAAACATTTTGGAAAGAGATATAGGCTTTGGAAGGGTCTTGATCCTCTTTGTGGTATTTTTTCAAATTATGAATGGCCGGTTCATAAACGAAGAAGTCATCGATGCGTTTCTTTGAAGCGCCAGCTTTGTTTAAAGAGACAATCAGCCTTTGCACGGACATAAGGGCGGCCAAAGAAGACGTCAAATAAGAAATCAAAGAAACAAGCTCGCCAATGCTAACGAACCCAAGAGAAGAATTCTCGTCCAAAACGCCAAAATGGTATTCTAAGAAGACCACAAGCACCATGCCTAGGTTCACAAAGAAGAAAGTGAATGGGTTTAACAAGGAATTATATATGGCCATGCCCATGTTTTTCTTTTCGTAGGCATCGATAGATTGGCCAAATTTTTTCATTTCGTAATCTTGTTTATTAAAGGCACGGATTGGCCTAGCCCCTTGCAAGGCATCGTTAGAAAGGAGGGATATCTCATCTAAGTTGGCCTGGATTGCCGCGTATTTTTTAGGAGAAACGAGCATGATGAGTCCGATAATCGCCGCAGAGAAAACAACGGCAGCCAAGAAAATAAGCCCGCTCCTCCAGTCAATCACAAAAGAAAGAATGGTCGCGCCAATCAAAAGAAAAGGAGGACGGAAGATGAAACGCATGAAGATCATCACGCCGTTTTGCATCGAAAAAACGTCATTGGAGAGCAAAGTCAGGAGTTTCTGTTTCCCATAGGAATTTAAATCCGATTCGGACAATTCGGCGATATGGCCATAAATGTCTTTCCTTAAATCGTAAGAGTAGTCCGCTGAAACGCGGGCAGCCCAATATTGGCCAAACATCGTAAAAGCAAAGCCGAGGAAAGCCAAGGCAAAAACAACAAGAGACAGTTTGATTGTCAAATCAATGTCATTTTTGGCGATGCCATCATCGATGATATAGCGGACGACAAAAGGCGTCGCCAATTCCATTAAACATTCTAAAAGCTTCACGCTAGGGCAGAGAAAAACTTTAAAGTATTTCCCCTTTAAGGCGGTTAGCGCTGTTTTTTTATTTTCTTTTCTCATGGTGGATCACGCTTTTTTCGAACCGTTGATTTCCGTTTGAATGGTATGATCGAAACAAATTTCCCCTACGATTTCGGAGGAATTGTTGAAGGTGTTCAAAAAAGAGATCTTCTTTTCCCCATCTCCCACAATGCGGTTATACACTTTTCCTTCTTGGAAGCCACTTACATTGACCACATCGTCAAAATTCCAAGTGATGTCCCCCTCCACAAAACCGCAGAAGAGATTTGGAATATCGACAATCAGGGGCGCCCGAGGATAGCTGATGGTGAGAGAGAAGGTTTGGTTTTCCTTGTCGAAATCTCCCGGATGAACGATGTAAGGGAGAAAAAGGTCAAAGACGTCTCTCCTTCCGCCATAAGGAACAAGGGAGGTAAGGAAGGTATCCAGATCAAAAAGGGGTTCCCCTTTCTGAAAGCTTTCTTCTTTGGCAATGGCGCTAAGCTTTCTGGAAACGGATTTGCTCTCCGTTAACAACTCGCCACGAAGGGAGTTGCCGTTTTTTAAAAGAGAGAAGCCATAATTCGCATAAAGATAAAGGCGAAGGGCTTCCATTTTGTCCTTTTCCACGCCGTATCCTTTTTCATAAGCTTTCGCTAGACGATAGCAAAGGGAGGAAAAAGGACCCGCTTCATTTGTATCGCCCATCGTAAAGCGAGTATAGCTTTCGGCAAAAGCCTCAAGAAGAACCTTGCAAGCAAAAGGCTTATCACTTCTTACGCCATGACCGTTCATATAGCAATCCGAAAAATGAAGAAGACCAAACAAAGAGCCTAAGCTCATGGCTTTCGCATAATCGTCATAGGCTAAGGAATAAGAGCCTGTTTTTTCATTGATGATGCCTAGATGAGTAAGCGCCTCATCATCAAAACGAAGCGAGGGAGAAGCATACCAAAAAGTAGCTTCTTGAAGATTAGGCCTGATCGTCTCCGTCCCATATTCAAAAAGCTCGCCGATAAAGAAAGCGGCATCCGCATTCCCCATAAACGCTTGAAATTCCAGATATTGAAGATAAATGGATTCGGAAAACAAATTGTGAGGGATTTTCCCTTGGCGGTAGGACAAAACGTAGCGGTTGACGGAGTCCGGATGTTCCTTCATGTATTCTTCGCCATAATAGGCTTCATGAAGCTCTCTAATATCGGTAAGGTTCAAAACGTATCCGGAAGCGTCGCCCACTACCGCATCCACGCCGCAAAGAGGGCAAACGGCATTCATGTGATGATTTTTATCTGTCGTCCATTCGTTGATTTTTCTAGCGTTATAGGTTTGCATACAGGATAGGCAGGCGCATTTTTTTGATTGAAGAATGTCCAATTCGTTATCCTTCGTGTGTTTATAGATATCGGGAAATTGTTCTTTTGTATAACTCATGCTGTATAGTCTAACTCTTTATCAAAGATAAAGCAAAAAAGGAGGACGGTATTCAAAAAGTTTAAATATCGCTTAAAGACCATTTATTATAGAATTCTAAAGTAATGGCAAAATGGAACGGTCTTAAAATAGCTCAATTAGCCAAAAGAGAGAAGAAAAAAAGAATCTTCGAAGTCGATTTTCTCAGAGGTTTCGATTTGGTTTTGATGATTGCCATTCATTTTTGCTTTGCAGCTTCTTCTAGCGGTGTAATGGGCATTGTTTTTGACCGTTTTAGCGTCCGAAACGGAACGATTGAAGCCATGAATCGTTTTTGCGGAAATGTTTTTTGGAGCATCGTGAATTCTTCTGGCACAGCCAATCCTTTTGGCCCAGGATCGTTTCATCTTTTGTTTTTGGAGATCTTCTTTTCTGGCTTGTTTGTTTTCCTTTCTGGGATCTCTTGTTCTTTCACAAAGAATAACGCGAAAAGGGCGCTGCAATTGGCCTACGTCTCTGAGATTTTGACCGTTGTTTTGATTTTCGCCAGCTTTTTAGCAAAGATCTTATTTGGGGTCGGAAGGGAAAATGCCCCTGCTATTTGCATTATTTGCGGCATCTTGCATGCCATTGCGATCGCTCTTCTTCTTTATTCGCTATTCGATCATTTCTTTCCGAAGTTCTATCAGACTTTTATCGCGGCTGTCTTTCTTTCTGTTTTAGCTATCCTTACCGCTTATTTTTACGCCAGCCCGATAACAGGAGAGATTTATTCCGCCTCTTTGCCAAAAGATTGGTGGAAGCTTCTTCTTGGCTTAGCGCGATACGGGGATGACTATTTTTCTCCCATTCAAGTGAGCGCCACACTTTTCTTAGGCGCTTCTTTCGGCAAGCTTTTTTACCGTGATAAGAAATCCCTGTTACCCGTTAATTTCTCCAAGGGATGGGCAAGGCCTTTACTCTTTTTAGGACGGCACTCTCTTGTCGTTTACATTTTCCACCAGCCTTTCATGTATCTTCTTTTAGTGATTGTCTATCTTCTTTGCGGATATAAAATAGCGTAGGAACATTATGGAAAAAAGCATTTACGATCAATTTCATGAAACGGCGGAAAAGTTTCCGCGCAACCTTTGCATTCGTTTTGAGAATAAGACATTGAATTATCGCCAATTTGATGCCCGTGTAAGACAAACGGCCAGAAAATTGCTTGCGTTAGGCATTCAGCCAAAAGACGTTGTTTCCGTTTCGATTCCGAATTGCATCGAAGCGGCGGAACTTTTCTATGCGATTTCTTTTATTGGCGCCATTTCCTATAACATTCACCCATTGACCCCTCCGGAAGCCTTAAAAAAATTCATGGATCGATCGCATTCCAAATTCCTTTTTTGCCTTTGGAACACGGGTTTCAAAAATCGCGATTATTTCCCTCCGGAGTACACGATTGTTGGAATTAACCCTTACATCGGCATCAATTATCTGAAATCCTCTTATTTCCGTGCTGTAGGGAAGAGCCGGAACGGCCTTTTGCGCTACCACAAGCTTGCTAAAGCAAAAGACAAAGACCTATCCCCTTACCACCCCGACGAGAACGCTGACGCAATATACCTCAACACAGGAGGCACAAATGGCGAGCCAAAAATCGTCCGTATCTCCTCCAAATCAATCAATTATCTTGGCAGCGTCTCTTATCAATTGATTGGGGGCCCTTATGAAAACATCAAGCTTTTTGCAGCCATTCCTCTTTTCCATATCTTTGGCTTGGGAATGGGGCTAGTCACTCCTCTTTCTTTTGGAGGATCGACTGTATTGATGTTGAAATTCAACACAAAAGAGGCGATACGTTATATCAAAAAAGGCCAAACAAACACTTTACTTGGCGTTCCTGCAATCTATAACGCCCTTTTAAACAAAAGACAATTCTACGGGGATTTCCTCAAGAAACAATTAATCGCCTATGTCGGGGGAGATGCCATATCGCAAACTTTGCTGGACAATTGGAACAACACGATGAAAATCTTTGGAAGCGACGCAAGGCTTTATCAAGGATACGGATCCACGGAAGGAATGGTTTGCATGGTGAACACGCGCTTTAAACGCTCACGGAAAGGCTCCATCGGAAAACCCCAGCCAGGAGAAACGGTCAAAATCATGGATGAAGACGGAAAAGAACTCCCATTGGGTGAGTCTGGTGAGATCTGGATATCCGGACCAATGACCATGAAGGGGTATCTTCACGATGAAGAAGGCACCAAAAAAGTTCTTACGGAAGACGAGAAAGGCAGAGTTTGGCTGCATAGCGGGGATTATGGTTACATGGATGAAGACGGTTACGTTTATTTTCGCCAACGTTTGAAACGCGTCGTGAAAGTAAATGGCGAAACCCTTTGCCCAGCGGACGTGGAAAACAGCATCCTTGAAATGCCGGAAATTTATTCCGCCTATTGTTATGGCATCGCGAATGAAAGGAAAGGCCAGGTTTTTCGGATCGCGGCCGTAACCCGCAAAGGAAAAGACCAAATCAGCGATGAAGAGGCGAAACGTTTGATTTTCGCCAAAATAAAATCCTCTTTGCCCCCTGCTTATATGCCCGATAAGGTCATCATCATGAAAGAGCTGCCGCGCACCCCGGTTGGCAAAATCAACGCCAAATTCTTCGAAGACCATCCTGATCCGGAAGAAAATTAAAAGATGCCTTTTGAGGCAACCTCCAAGATTTTGTCGAAGTCCGTGGACAAGCGATGGTTTTGAAGTTCCTCTTTTTTGATGAAAAAGACCTTCCCTTCTGAAGAAGATTTCAAAGTCCCGTCGAAATCCTTAGAACGAAAAAGAAGGCAAAGATGACGAACCCCCTCTTCTAC
>ERZ808259.608-NODE-608-length-13572-cov-23.262706_pt1 | contig 13572 bp, 15 predicted proteins | sample MGYA00521279_ERZ808259 | MGnify/ENA primary metagenome ERZ808259 (study PRJEB31516, sample SAMN03275586) | gut metagenome | biome: mammalia-associated habitat; material: feces | host: Papio cynocephalus | place: Kenya | collected 2012-07-27 ... | reverse complement strand
AATAACTGACTGAACAGGTGTTCGATCGCCTTCCCCAACTCACTTTAGTACGGTGAAGCGGTAACGCGCTAAAGCACTTGGTCGGTAGCCAGTAGACCGAACGCGCGTTCGAGAGTCGGTGTGCCGTAGACCGAACAGACGTTTTGTGCAACCTGCACAATTCGATTTGTGCAATTTGTACATTTACAACACCGCTGTTCTATGGTATACTTAGTGCATAGATAAGAGAGGAGTCTCCTCAAGAATCTATCGGCTATCTGCCGTTGCGCATCTGTTGCGCACCACCTGCACCTTGACAACGTTAATAGTCTGACAACTTGCCCATTTAGGGTCTAATTGTCATACAATTTAACAGCCATTAAGTTCGACACGTCGAACTAAACCAGTAAAGACAAGAAAAGGAGAAATAACATGGCTAAGAAAACAAACATTGAAATCATTCCTGCATTCACCAACGATGAAAAGAAGCTTTATAAAAAGCTTACAGACGTTATCACCGCAACCCAGTCCAAAGTGGACGGACTTGCACGAACCATTTCCGGTGCATTGTGGGAAATCAAAGAGAAAAAGTTGTACATGGTAGACGGCTATAAGAATATCTATGACTATTCCGCCGAAATGCACGGTATCAGCAGGGGCACGACTTCAGACGCAATCAATACTTTCGCAAGATTCCGTGATCCCGACACAAAACAGATTGATTCCAAGTATGCAGACTTTGCGTGGCGTTCTTTGATTATGATGAAGTCTCTGTCTGATGAAGATATTATAAGTCTGGGTATTACGTCTACTATGAACTCTACTGAAATCAAGCATCTGTTAGATGCTAAAAAGCAGTTGGAAGCACCTAAGCAGGATGAAGCACCTAAGCAGGATGAAGCACCTAAGCAGGATGAAGCACCTAAGCAGGATGAAGCACCTACGCAGGCACCGGATATTGATGCAGTATCTAACATCAATGTTTCACGTGAAGCATCCGATGGCGAACCTGCTGACGTATTCCCTACAATAACAATCAACTTGAGTAAGTTCGACAGCGTCGAATCACTAACAGAGTACTTCAGAGAGCATTGGGACGGAATTATGAACAATGAGTTTGATGTACTGGTAACTAAATAAGGTAAAACTCCACACCCTAAATGGGTGTGGGTTTTATATACTCTCCCTGGCTCTCTTCGGAGAGCCGAGCGAGAGGAAACAACAGTAAACGAAAGTTCGACACGTCGAACAAATCTCAAAGAAAAAAGGAGAAAAGAAAATGAAAAGACTTTTAACAGCAACCAAGAATTTCGACAAGAAAGACCTCATCAATTCGAGAAACGGATTGTCCTTACAGGACGAAGAAAACGGTTTCGTAATTGAAGTAACCAAGGCAGCAACCATGGAAGATACTGATGAAGAAACTGGAGAACTTAAGAAGATTTCTGTTTTGATCGACCCTGAGGGTAAGACCTACACTTCCATTTCGGCAACAGTAGATGACATCATGGATGATGTAATTGAATTGCTGGATGAGGGAGAACCCATTTCTCTGAGACTGCTCAAGAGAAAAAGCAACGGCGGAAGAGAATTTCTTTCTTTCCAGGTAATGTAATATGGTACACGGCTTCTATGTAGAAGTCGAGCCGATTATTATGAAATTCCTTAAAGAAAAAGATATTCATATCTTCTACTTCTGCGGCGGTCGGGGCACTGGAAAGACATACGGTGCTCTCGACTTTTGCAGAAAGTTAGCACAAGGAGAAATATTACTCGACCCGACAGATACAACAAACAAGTTTCTTTATTTGAGAAGAACCGGGGTTGAAGCCGCATCAGTAGCTAGCCCGGAAGCATGTCCATTCAAGAAATATAATAAAGAAGAGGGATATGAGATTTGTGCAGATTTCTCTACAAAATTAGGTTTCGGAGACTTTTATATGGACACAGAAAAAACTCAGCATATAGGATATTGCGCAGCATTATCCACTTTCGCAAATTTGCGTGGTGTAGATTTCACTGATGTAAATTTCATTTTATATGATGAATGTATTCCTCAGAATAAGAATAAGCACCCTTTGAAAGAAGAGGGATTTTTATTTCTGAATATGCTCGAAACTATCAACAGAAATAGAGCATTAGAGGGTAAGCAAGAAATTGTAGTATGTTTATTGTCTAACCCCATAGATTTAGGTTCTCCATTGTTAGCACAGCTAAACTTAACTGGCATATTAAATGCCATGATTTTTAAAAATCAAGAGAAGTTCACAGACCCCTCAAGGTCTTTGCACATTGAAAAGTATAAGGATCATCCGGTGTCAAAAGCTAAAGCTAACTCGAATATATACAAGTTCGGAGCAGGAACAGGATTCAACGAAAGATCCTTAAGTGGTGATTTCGTTGACAATGATTTGGAACTGGTGAAGAAAGTCAATTTGACAGAGTATAGTGCGTACCTCTCTTTAGAGGGCATATATGTTTACAAACACAAATCTAACGGCACATTCCACATCTGTCAAATTGCTACTCCACCTAAATATGCTTTTAAAGCCGTAGAACGTGAAAAAGTAAGAGCATTGTTTTATTGGCTGTACAAAATGCTCATAATAGAGCGAAGAGTAACTTATGATAACTATATCACAAAGGTCAATTTCGACCAAATGATTGGTTACAAGCCCTCAATATAATATGCGGTCTGACCTATTATTGGGATGACGGGGCTAACCTTGGAAAGGGTGTCATCGAGTTTGCCACTCTAAGACCGCAACCTTTTAAAGTTCGACACGTCGAACAGATTGGAGAGTATATGGCTAAATTACAAGAGGTGTTAACTCAGCTGTCTGACTTAGACCCTGAGAAAGAATATAATCTGACCGTGACTGACAATAATATCTCTATCGACAATGGTGGAGAAGATAGTGAGTCGAGTGGTGACGATAACTCAGTGAATCAAGAGAATGAGCAGCTGAAAGCACAAATAGAAACATTAAAGAAAACAAACCAAAGTTTACTTCTCAGAACTCCGTTGGAGAAAGAGAAGTCCGCAGAAGAGATTATTTATAATCTCTGTGTAGGAAAGGAGAAAGAAAATGGCTAGTACACCTATTGAGGTAAATCAGATTTATCCTTTAGTCAATGAAGTTTTCCAGCAGATTACTGGTAGAACTGACCTTAAAGCTGTCGATACAGCATCCTTAGTTTCCATGGGTACGGAAATTGAGAATTTAGGTAAAACCGATATTTGGCTGAACACATTAGCAAGACGTATCGGCTACACGATTGACGGATACCGTGTCTATCACAACAAGTTCGCCGATTTACACCGCACCCAGTTAGAATGGGGTGCATTAGTACAGAAGCTGCATGTAGAAATGCCGGATGCAGTAGAAGATGATATGTACAATGTTGGTAAAATGGACGGTCAGGCTTTAGACCATTACATTATCAATAACCCCAAGGTTAAGCAGAAGATTTTCGATAAGGAAACACCGTACAGTTTCTACATCACTATGCAGGACAGATTCCTTAAAGAAGCATTTCTTGACGCATCCAACATGGCAGGTTTAATCAATCAGATTTTCGGTAAAGTGCAGAATAAGATTGAGGTGGTGTTGGAAGAGTTGGGTAGAACGGCTATCAACAATATGATTCTGAACATTGAAGATAAGCAGAATTACAAGTTGGTTACTATGTATAACAATGCTACCGGCAAGTCTATTACACCCGCTAACGCACTCTTCGACCCCGACTTCTTAAGATACGCTACTGGTATTATGAACAATGTAACTCGTAAGTTTGAAACTATGTCTACTCTTTATAACGCAGAGGGTAAGGACAGGTTCACACCGGTAGCTGATCAGAAATTTTATATGCTGGCAGACTTCTTAACGCAGATCGAGACAGTAGTACAGTACGCAGCTTTTAATCCTCAGTATGTGAATAAGACACCTGATATGGCAGTTCCTTACTGGCAGGGTGTTAAGGAAGCTGAGAATATTAACGATTTCGCAACCCTCTCTAAAGTTATCGGAAAGACTGGCAGTAAGACCAAGACGGTTGAGAATGTAGTTGGAGTACTTTTCGACAGAGAAGCAGCCGGTACATTCAGGCAGGAAGAACTCGTATTAACCACACCTGTAAATGCAAGAGGTGCATATTATAACACTTTCTGGCATGAGAAACAGTTATGGTTTAACGATCTCGGTGAAAATTCCGTAATCTTCACCTTGTCATAAGTTCGACACGTCGAACAAAAGGAGTGACGACATGGCAACAGTAACTGTTAAGTTCGTCCACACATCCAAAGCTAGGAACTCTACAAAAGTTCCTAGCACAGATGTGTCTACTGAGACAGTTTGTTATCTCAAGGACAGAACATCAATTTTGAAACCAACATTAACTATACAAGGCGGAACACCAACTTTCGAGGGAAAAACTTTTCCTGACTATAACTATTGTTACATTGAAGAGTTCCATAGATATTATTATATAGTAGATATAACTTCAGTTTCTGCATTAGTTTGGGACATAACTTGTGAAGTAGATGTGTTGGCATCATACAGAGAAAATATATTGAACACACCTGCATTTATAATGTATGCTCAACGTGGTTATAATAGTATGATACCGGATAGTAGATTACCTCGAACTGATAAATCTACTACATCAGTTTTAAAAGTACCATTCACACCATTTTCAAGAGCCGGTATTTTCTTACTAACGGTAGTTGGAGATAACGGTAACGGTCAGAATGGATACACAGCCACATATGCTATGGGAGCATCTCAATTACGTTCAGTTGGAGCGAAATTGAATGATAATGGATTTTGGGAAACGTTACAAAAACAGTTCGTAAATCCATTAGACGCAGTAATTTCATGTATATGGTTACCAATAGCGGGAAATCTTATAGAGTCCTCAGTTTCAGAAATAAAAATAGGTTACTCAAGTACAGGTGTGAGTGGAAATATGCTAACTAAAACTTATGTTGAGGGTTCTTTTTCCATAGCTATACCGTTACATTACCATGATGCAGAGGGGAAAAGTTACGCAGATTACAGAAATGTTGAACCGTATACACAAGCATATATATTCTTGCCCGGTTGCGGAAATGTTCAGATACCCTTAATAAGAGTGCTAAAGAGTGGTTCTAAAATACCTAACGTTTCAGTTAAGTATTGCATAGACGTGACCACTGGAGAAATCATGTATACAATACATGACCCTGATGACCCTGACGGAATAATTCTAACAGCAACTGGCGGATTCGGAGTAAATATTCCAGTATCTTCTTCACAAGGTAACGCTTTAGGAATAGTGACCGGTATTGGAGCGATGATCGGAGCAACAGTAGCTATTGCGGCAATGCCTGAGATAACAATTCCTGCGGCTCTAGGATTAGGTGGAACGGTTATCGGTGGCGGAACTAGCGCAATATCTTCAGCAGCTCAAACATCAACACAAGTTTCCGGTCACATTAGTGGTAGAAGTGGTGCATATTTCAACGACAACGTTACAGTAACTGTTACATATTGGGAAGTTTCAGATACGCCTAGTAATAATACAAGTACGATAGGTTTACCGGTATTTAAAACCGGCACTTTAGGTGAACATTCCGGTCTTGTTAAATGTACAGGTGCTTATGTTAAGGCAGAGTGTACAGAAGATGAGCATAACATGATTGCTCAATACGTTAACTCGTCAACTAATTTCATTTACGGAGGTTTGTTAATTGAGTAAAAGAAATAATTTATCAAGATATGGCGGAGTTGAGCCTAAAAAGGTAAACGGTCAATTAAATCTCCGGGCAGAATTTTACCGTTCAGAACTCCGTAAATTAGTCAAAGGTCTATTTGATATAAAATGTCCGGAAAGTTGGGATAAAGATTACATATTAGATAACATCATTGATATGGGTTATCTGATAGTAACAGATACAGACTTTGGTGTACTCCCTTTAAGAGGAGCATTACAAGGTTATAACTATTTCGGTAACCCAACTAATGCAATTATTACAGTACCGCTCATTCCTCAGTTGCATAAAACAATCGGAGTGGATTGTGAAATGTTATATCTAATGAGGACTAGAGAGAAAGTGTACTATACTTTATCTCAAAATATCAGGATATACGCTTACAAGCTAGCGGCGGCAGATGCGGCAATAGATGTAAACTTGTTAAACAGTAGAGTCGCATATATGATTGAAGCAGAAACGAAAGCCCAAGCTGATACAATTAAGCTCATGTATGACAAGATTACAGACGGAGATCCCATGGTTGTATACAGAAAAGATGCTGTACTTAATCAGAATGGTATGCAGCTCTTCTTCGGTAATGTTAAAAATACATACATTGCAGATATGGTTCAGGATAGTAAGCGTACTATCATAAACGAGTTCTTAACATCTATTGGCATCAATAATGCTAATACAGATAAAAGAGAACGGCTCAATGCAGATGAAGTTAATGCTAACAATGATGAACTTCTTGTTAACACAAATCGGTGGAAAGAAAATCTGAATGAATGTTGTGACAAGATTAACAGAATGTTTGGCATAGATTTCTCTATGAAATTAAAGTTCGACGCGTCGAACAGAAAGGAGATTAAGGATGACGCTGATAGACAGCATAAACCTGTGGAGACTTCAGAATCAGAATGAATTCTATTTCAAAGACATAGTTTTGGATGAGCGTTTAAATAAAGAAGATTTATATAACATGATTCTCACAGAATATATGAACATGTTAGTTCTATACGCTAATCCTCAACTCTTTAAAACAACAGTTAAACTATTCTTCCTCAAGAATGAGGATAGAATTTCAGATTTAATTGACACAACAGTTCTTAACTACGATCCTCTTGAAAATTATTCCACAGTTGAAACTGGTAAGTTAGATAGAACAGGAACGAAAGGTTTCACGCAGGCAGACGACAGAACAGAAAATATAACAAGAGAGGGTAATACTACATCTACACATTTCGTTTCAGCATTTAATAATGTTCAAGGCGAAGATGTGGAGCAATTCAGAGATGTAGTATCAGCAAAGGAAACAGTTGTAGACACAGAAAAATACACATCAGCACAAGACACGAATACGAAAGACAACGAAGAGACGAGGGGGACTAAGAGAGGTATTACGAACTTATCGTACCAGGATTTAGTTGAGAAACAACGTAAAGTTGTACAGTTCTCGATTTATGAATGGATTCTGAAAGAGTTCGCAAAAGATTTGCTAGTAGCAATTTGGTAGAAAGGAGTACAATATGAGTTACTCAGAATTTCCTGATACAAATTACTATGACACAGATTTATCTGTGTTAATAGAGATGTATAAGAAATTGTTAGATGATTATGACGGTTTACTCTCTCAGATAACTGACGTAAATAATCGTTTAACAAAATACCAGTCAACAGTACCTGCTTATGTTGCAAGCATAGTTTCTATCGAAATTGAGAGTTATCGTAGAGATTGCGACTACAAGTACACTCTTCTTAGACAACAGATCGTTTCTGTTAAAGAAGATATTGATGCAGAAATTCAGCATAGAAAACTTGAAGATGAAATGCTTGAAGTCGAAATCTTAGAAATGGACAAAAAGTTCGACACGTTGAACTCTCAGTACGAGAAGAAGTTCTCGGAAATGAGATTGATGATTTTAGGCAGTAACGCACACAATAGAAAACTTATTGAAGAGTGTGTAGCTTACTGTAAAGGTTTGGTTGACGGTATTCCTAAATCTGAACTACCTGTTTATAACCCTATACGTGTTATGAACGATACTATCAATAATGCCATTAAAGATATGTATAATCATGGTATCACTACCAACGGTTTCACAGCTGGAGATTGGCATAAAGAAACGCATATAACATGCCGTTTCTTCAAAGATAGTAACATCACATGTTTGGAATATTGGACAGATGGTAAACCACTTCTCGGAGCATACAATAATAGGCACATGGTATTCTCTCCTACTACTGGAGAATATGTACCGATCGAGAAAGCTTTGGAGCAGTTAGCTAACTATGTTAAGGAGTTCGGAATTACTGCTAGGCAGTATGACGATAAATTACTGATAGCAGAAACATACGATAATAAAGATGTTACTGCTTCAGAATATGATTTCAATGCGAAAGGAGAATTAACAGATGTTTAAGAAAGGTACTGAAAATTTCAATTTACCTCAGTGGGATTTTGACGAACATCCCGATTTCTTAGATGACATTAACCCTGCATTTAATGTCATTGATCAGAATCTCGATATGGCTAAGGCAGACGGAGCAGATGCCATTAAACAGTTAGGAGTACTCACTCCTATTGTAGAGGGCTTGACTGAAGATGTAACACATGCGAAACATGATATTACAGACTTACAGACACGCGTTACTAACATCGAGCATTCCGATGTAGACACTGGAGCAAGGATCGTAGCACTGGAAGAACACGATAAGGACTTAGATAAAACCTTATTAGGGTTCGACGAGTCAAACACTGTGCTTTCGACAACCAATAAGTTAGCTGAGTATAACGTAGCTAACACAACGGGAAATACATATCTTTTCGATGACGCTGAACATGCAACTAATTATAAGGTAGGAGCATCTGTCGTTAAGCGTAGATGTAGAAAATTCACGACATTAGCAGGGCAGGTAGGTACAGTGAATTTACTTGACAATTTACCCACAGCTATCACTCCTTTCACAATCAATGTTCTGATGAACAGTGAGGGCTCTGTGCATGAAGTACAGGGAATTAAATACGTTAGTGCAGAGAATGCATTAACGGCAGAACTCGCAGCAGAAGCTACCGCTTCCATTGAGTGGTATGTAACATTTGAATATTATAAGTAAGGAGATTGCATATGGAAACGGCACAGATGGTAATTACAGCAATTAGTACAGTTGGTTTTCCTATCGTAATGTGTGGTGCATTATTTTGGAAAATGGATAAGCAGGATAAAGAGCATAAAGAGGAGATGAACAAGTCAACAGAAGCTATCAACAATAACACTGTTGTATTGCAGAAGCTTATGCAGATGTTAAGTGACAAGATCGAGTTCGGCACGTCGAACAGTAAGGAGAAATAATATGGCTGTTAATCAGAATTTTAAAGAAAGTACAGTTTCTACAAGTAATCATACTCAGAACTACGACTTACCTCTTTGGACAGAGGGTGACAAGACCAGCTGGCTCACACAGGTCAACGATGCTATGAACAAGATTGATAGCGGTATGGTTGATGCTAAGAGTAAAGCACTGGAAGTTGTAGGTATAGCAGCTGATGCTAAGAAGTTGGCAGAAGAAACTTCTGCTGAAAGTAAGGAGAGTGCTAAGATCGTTGCAGGTTATAACGACAGACTTACTGCCGTTGAAGCAACTTCAGTAGAGCATACTAACGATATTACAGCATTGAATACACGCTGCGACCAAATGGATGTTGAAATTCATTCTGTGAAAGAAACGCAGAAGAAAACGACAGAAGATTTGGGTACATTAGCAGACCAGGTTAAGCACAATAAGGAAGATGCTGACGCAACTAAACAGTCTGTATCCGTGTTAAACGGTAATGTTGTAGAACTTACCGGAAGAGTAACCACATGTGAAGATGATATTGAAGCATTGAAAGTTACTACTGCCGCTAACACTAAGAACATTGCACAGACAGAAGAGAATGTCGCAACAATAACCGGTAAAGTAACCGCACTGGAAACTGAAGTAGGTGAAGTGAGCGCTGCTACACAGAGTAACACAACTGCAATCAGTGCAATCAATGCCAGTATTGAGAGCATTAAAGCTAAGAATACCGAACAAGACGGAAAGATTGCAGCTATTGAAGAAGTTGATACAGAGCAGAACGGTAAAATATCTAATCTGTTTACAATGTACGGCTTAGCGAATGACAATATTATTGAATTGCAGGAAGCTATTAAAGTCAGTGAACTTTCAGGCAGTGTTTCATACACCTTTACAGAGGGTACTAATGTAAGAGTACCTTACAACGCTAGTAAACGGTTTGATATTATTAAACTGACTTTACCCGCATTAACGGCGAACGGTTATGTGAAAGATTTCACTATGAGCGAAACATTAAAATCTATAGTTATTGATACTATAGAATTGACCGGTGACATAGCTACAACGTTAGAACTGAATACCAGTTATAATATCGGTGCATTTATCGGTGCTATATATAACAGTTCTAATACGTTCGTTCATTCCTGCGTTCTTAATGCTACGTTAGTAGCAATTAAGCCTACAGCAAGTAGTATTGTTGCAAAACTGTATTTAGCAACACCCGATTTATATGATTTAGCTGTTGGCGATAAATATAATATACAGTTGCAACACTCAAAAGTATCGTTTATTTTAGAGGTGTAATATGGTAGTTAGTAGAAAGGGTTATGATTTAATCAAAGCGTTTGAGGGTTTACGTTTACACGCGTACAAATGTCCAGCAGGAAAATGGACTATCGGATACGGTCACACTCGTAGTGTGAAGAAAGGTATGTACATATCGGAAGCTGTTGCAACACATTTTCTCATTGAAGATGTTCAACGCGTCGAACCGGTAATTCAGAGGTATGATAAAAAATATCACTGGACACAGAATGAGTTTGATGCTTTAGCTTCATTCACATTCAACTGCGGAACTGGTAATTTACATAAACTGTTAGGTTATGGAACAAGAAGTAAGCAGGTGATAGCACAGAAACTTCTGTTGTATAACAAAGCTAATAGAAAAGTGTTACCTGGTTTAGTTAGGAGACGAGAAGCTGAACAGAAGATCTTTAAAGGAGAGTAAACATGACTATTAAAGAGTTGAGGAAACTAGAGTTAAGAGCGAGCAGAGGGGATGTGAGCGCACAACGTGCGCTCATTTCCGCCACTGACCAATTAAAGAGTATGGTAAATGCGAACCTTAGAGCATTAGAGCGCGGTAACTGGGATTATGGCGCTTACAACTATATAACAAATTTCACACAAACTGAATACGATACTAACAGATTAAAAACAAGTAAAGCTTTAGATTACGACTGGTACAATATGAGGTTACAATCAGAACAAGCCATCAAGTTTCTAACAAGGCGTGGGCATAATGTACAAGAGCAGAAAGAAGTTCTAATCGGAAAGCGTGACTGGTTAATTTCTGAGGGTATAGTTCCTAAAGGTACATCATTAAATAAAGTCAAAGGATTTCTGCACATTTTAGGTTGGGAAGAAAGCCAAGCTATAATTTCTGAAAAGAAAGGTGCTAGTGAACAGATTGAAGATATGATGTATGACGCATACCAAAAAGCTGGTTTCGATGAATCAGTTTTGCGCAAAGAGTTTACAGCATATTTAGCGCAACGTGGAAGTGAAAATGGATATACGTTTGATGTTGCTATGGAAAGGCTTGGTGTCGAATTATGAGAGAAATAAACATTAACGATATTAAAACAACAATATATGATGTTGACGATTTTCCATATGAACAATTTAATAACGTTCGACGCGTCGAACGTGGTAATAAACATTACTTCGATTTAGCTTGCGCTTTCGATATAGAAACTACAACAATGAGAGAGAGTGAATGTTCTGTTCTACATAAAGATTTTGGCTTTATGTATATTTGGCAATTCTGTATTGAGGGTGTAACTGTAACTGGAAGAACTTGGGAAGAATATCGAGATTTCATAGATAAACTTAAAGAGACGATAGGTGTAACGTGGAAATGTAGGTTGGTAGTATATGTTCACAATCTACAATTTGAATTTCAATTTATGAGAAATTTTTTCACGGTAGAAAAAGTATTTGCACGCTCTAAAAGAGATGTGGTGTATGCCATATTAGAGGATGTTGAATATAGATGTTCATACGCACTCTCTAACATGTCACTGGATAAATTTCTTAAAAATACAAAAGGTGTCACCAATTTCAAATTAAGCGGAGATGAATTTGATTATAGACAAAAAAGATACCCGGATACAGAATTAACAGATAGAGAAATGGAGTATTGTGTAGTTGATGTTATAGGTTTATGTCAAGCAATTAAACAGAAGATTAGTGAAGATGATTTAACAAAAATACCGATTACATCAACTGGATACATTAGAAGAGAATTTAGAGAAAAATGTTTATCAGAGCCTGGATTTAAAAATCATATGATAGATATTGCACTATCACCAAGACAATATGCTTTATGTAAAGAAGCTTGTAGAGGTGGTATTAGCGGTTCTAATGATTTGAATACCGGTTGGACTATTGACGAAATGGATGGGTTCGATATTAAATCTAGCTACCCATACCAAATGGCAACTAAATATTTTCCACAATCTAAATTTATGAAAGTCACATGCTCTTACAATACTGATAAATTCAATAAATTTTTAGATACAGAATGTTGTTTAATAGTATGGGAATGTAAAAATCTGAAACTGAAAAAATGGCACAGTATACCATACATCAGTAAAGCGAAATGTAGAGCGATAGAAAATAGTAGATGCGGTAATGGTAAAGTATATAAAGCGGAACGGATAGGTATGTGCTGTACTGAAATAGATTTTCGCATAATAGAAGATGCTTATGACTTCGATAAAGATAGTGTTATAATTAGAGAAATGTACATTGCCAAAAGAGGTATGTTAGCTAAACCTTTTAGAGAACATCTGTTAGAAATGTTTCAAAAGAAGACAGACTTAGAGGGTGGAGATAAATACTTATATGGAAAATTTAAAAATAAAATAAATGCAGCGTTCGGTATGATGCTAACTGACATTTTAAATCCTGAGATTACATATGATTCTACCGCAGACTTACCTTGGCATGAAGAAAAAGTGACTAACATTGAAAAAGGTTTGAAACGCTACTATTTTGGAAAGAATAATTTTCTATCTTATCAACATGGTGTATGGGTAACTGCACACGCTAGAAAGTGTCTGTATGAGGGAATGAAAATTGTAGGAAATGATATAGTGCAGGTTGACACTGATTCTGTTAAAACAATAAATGATTACAGAGATAAGTTCGACGCGTTGAACAAAAAGATTATGGAAGAAGCTGAAACATTTGACGTTAAACCTTATGCTTTCAAAAATGGACATAAAGTCTATTTAGGTGTATGGGAACATGAAAATGGTGAAGATGAAAATGGTAATTCACAATGGACATATAGCCATTTCAAGTCTTTAGGTGCGAAGAAATACATCTACAAAGAAACAGGTAGTGATGAATTAGTAATAACTGTCTCAGGACTGCGCAAAAGCTCTAGTGAATGGTTAGAAGCACATGGTGGTTTTGACGCATTTTCTCCAGGAACAATAGTTCCACCAATAATTAGCGGTAGAACCGCTAGTCATTACAACGATTACAAACGTGTACACATGGTTATGGTTAATGGACATGAAGTAGTTCTAGGTTCTAATATAGCTATTAACGACGTAAGCTACACTATCGGAGTAACTGACGAATGGAAAGGTATGATATTCGGTGATTGCGTGGACGTGGACCTCGATTAGAGGTCTGCGTCTTTTGTTCGACACGTCGAATCGTATCGAAATTCCGTTAATATGTTATCGGTATATAGTTTACGAACGTGTGTTCGTCTATTTCTT
>ERZ808259.607-NODE-607-length-13580-cov-3.169686_pt1 | contig 13580 bp, 7 predicted proteins | sample MGYA00521279_ERZ808259 | MGnify/ENA primary metagenome ERZ808259 (study PRJEB31516, sample SAMN03275586) | gut metagenome | biome: mammalia-associated habitat; material: feces | host: Papio cynocephalus | place: Kenya | collected 2012-07-27 ... | reverse complement strand
GACTGTTCCATCCTTTTTCGTAGGAAGAAAAATTACTTCGAAACCCTCTTTTTCTAAAGAGCGGAACGCTTCTAAAACACTAGCATGCTCCACTTGAGTGGTAATGATTCTTTTGCCTCTATGAAAATATTCTTTGGCGATTCCTTTAATGGCAAGATTGTTGCTTTCGGAGGCGCCGCTAGTGAATAAAACGCGATAATCATTAGGAAGAGAAAGACTTTTCAAGATAGAAAGACGGGCGTTCTCCAATTTGCGGCTAGCCTCTCTTCCAAAGGCGTGAGGAGAGGAAGGGTTGGCAAAACATCGCTCGCTTTCTTTTTCAAAACAATCTAAAACAGCAAGGGACGGCCTTGTTGTCGCGGCATTATCAAAATAAATCATTCTTTTTCCTTTATTCTATCCCATGCACGTCTTTTAAAGCGTTATAAGCCTCTTTATAAGAAGTGTTGGCAAACATCGCCTCAGCTTGGGAAACGAGCTGATCGGTGGCGGTATCATCATTTCGGTAACGGTTGGCGTTGAGGATGGATTTCTCTGCGTTTTGAAGGTCGCTTTTCGTCGTTTCGACATCCGCTAGCAAAGAATCGCCTTTGGATTTTAAGTCTGCCATCTCACTTTGAACTTTTTTGACGTTGATTGGCATTTTCATCAAATCGGCATACAAAGCATCGATGATCGAATAGATCTCTTGGAAGCGAGGAGCATAACGCTTATTCAAAACATCAACGTTTAAAAGGCGGAGCTCGCTTTCTTTATCGCGCGTTTTGTTGAAATAGTCACGAATAAGGTTAGACGCCTCTTGGGAGTCCTCTTTCAAAGAATGCAGATAATTTTCAAAAGAATTGAGTTCGCTTTTGGCTTTTTGAACCATTTCGTTGAGAGAATTCATTTTTTCGACAAGAACGGTGAAAAGCTGAGCGGAATTGGAATGAACGTAATTATCCAAAAGCGTTTTGGAAGAGGAAACGCTGTTGATGCTTTGGCTGATTTCTTTGAATTTTTCCAAATCTTCCGCTCCTAGCAGATAGTAGGTTTTGATCGTGTCTAAACTATTGGAGAGATTGACGAAATTCTGATGAATTTGGTTCTCTTCGCGGTAAACCCCCTCATATTGGTTTTCAAAGATTTTTCTGGCTTGTTCTTCCTTATCGAATTGCTCGTTATAAGTATCAATGCGATTGCGCATAGATTCGATGTTTTTGCTAATGCCGTTATTGTTCAGCACCTTGACGTTCTCGACCATTTTTTGAAGGCTTTCGTCCATGGCGTCAATTTCGCGAGAAGGAAGGATGTGATTCAATGGGTAGCCATTGGCGACCATTTGTTGGTAACGGTTTCTCAAAGAGGAGATTTTATCTGGCAGAACGGTCGTCAATTCCAAGCAGGTCTTTTGGAGATTTCCCAAAAGGAGATCGATTTTGTTCAAAAGATCGTCCACGCGATTCATATAGATGTCCTTTGCCTCTTGGTAACAGGCCTTTTCTTTCTGCTCGTCGGCCCTCAAGATATCGTTGTCGATCATTTTGAAAAGAGAGTTCATCGAATCCGCGACAAGGGAAAGATCGTCTTGCTCATTAAAGAATTTTTGTTTGATGGTACGGTACTTTTCTTTTTCTTGCAAAGAAAGAGAAACCACTTCATCCTCAATTTTAAAAACGCCTTCCAAATCGCTTTTTAATTGCTCGACGTTGTTGGCATATTCCTGTATATCCTTTTTGGCTTTTGGAATAAATCCCTTTAATTCGGCCCAATGCCTAGCCTCCAAAGCGTCGTTTAAGGAATTTACGATTCCCTGGGCATTCGCATCACTCCCATCGCGGACATCCTTGAATTTCATTTGCCATTTGGTAAATTGATCAACATAAAGCAAATTCAATTCAGAAATGGCTTTCAAACGAGAGACATAACGTTGGATATCGCCAAAAAGAATGGCGTGTTCTCTTTCGAATGTACCGATAATATCGCGGGTTTGTTTCTTTAAAACTCCTCGGGAAATGATCGTGAAATATAAAAGCAAAGCAATCCCGATAGCGGCAACGCAAGAGAGAACGATGACAATAATCAAAATAGGTTTTGGCATGGGGAATCCTCCAATCTTTAATAATATAACACGCTTGTGCCCACGCGCGCTTAAAAAGAAATAGAAAAAGAAAGACGAAACCGAGATGTTTTTCCTTGACGATGTGTTTTCCTAAATCTAGAATATTTCGTGCGTGAAGGCTAGCAGGCTTCTACGTTTCCGTCTGACGTTATCTCAAAAACAAGTAAGACCAGCTAACGGTACCGAATAGAGATAACACCCGGGAAATGGGAAAAGCCCTCTATACTTTGTTAACGCAAAGAAAGGAGACATCAATATGTCTAAATTTACTGGATCCAAATGGAAGAAATCCCGTCGTCTTGGTTTTAGCGTTCTCGAAACTGGCGATGAACTCAAAAAGAGAGCATACGGCCCTGGACAACATGGCCAAGATCGTAAGAGAAAGCCATCCGAATATGGCGCTCAGTTGGTCGAAAAACAAAAATTAAAAGAACTCTATGGCATGAACGAGAGACAGTTCCGCCGTCTCTTCATTATCGCCAAGGCTGACAAGACAACCGTTACCGGTCTTGCCTTCTTCCGTATCTTGGAAAGCCGTCTTGACAACCTCGTCTATCGTATGGGCTTTGCTCGCACAAGAGCCGCTGCTCGTCAATTAGTGAACCATGGTCACGTCACTGTCAATGGCAAGAAAGTTGATATCGCTTCTTACCTTTGCAATGTTGGAGATGTGATTGGCTTCAAAGAGGAATCCCCTCTTGCAGTCGTTAAAGCATCCGTGGAGGGAAAACCAGCCACCCCTGCTTATGTGACCATTGACGCTGAGAAATTCCAAGGAACCTTCGCTCGTCTTCCAGAAAGAAACGAACTTCCAAAAGAAATCAACGAAGCTCAAATCATCGAATACTACAACAGAAAGTTATAATCCTTTCTATTGGAGAAACAAACAGCGTCCCAAACGGGACGCTTTTTTCTATGGGCCGTTTCGCTGATGTATCCAAGCGATTTTCTTCGCCGTTTTCTAAGCTATTCCCATCAGAAGAAAGGGCATTCTCGTAACTCTTCTTACTACATTCATTGTCTTTTGTCTTCTAATGTTGGTTCGCATGTTATGTTTCTCATCAAAGGCGCCGTCGAAGAAACAGACATATCCATCCTAGTGAAAATTTGTGTCCTAGTTTCACCGCCCTCAAAAGACTCCTGACCATGAAGAAACACGTGAAAGGTCCAATATCCCTCATCCACATAGCGCCCTCGTTGGCAATAGAGTCTCTTGAAGGCGTATCAAAGCCACACCCAAATGGATTCACGCAATGGTCCTTTGAGCTATTTTCGTTATGGCAAGAGGCAAACGAAAAGCGGCCCATAGAGGCCGCTTATTCTTAATTCGAAGTCGATTCTTTTTTGGGTGGAAGCGTTTGTTCGGGATAAACGCTTGAGTTAGATAAATCTTCTTTGGAAGGAAGCCCGGCGTAGGACCAAAGATGTTTCTTCAAAACCTCTTGATCCATGTCATCTAAGCCAAGTTGATAGATGGAGTAATTCATCTTTTGATCGAGTTTGATCTCCGTTAAGCCAATCATCGTGCCGTCTTTGGTCTCGTCGTAATCGGGATCGTTCTTTTTTTCATCGAATGCGTCTTTATAAATCGATTGGTCGATGGTCACATCAAAATGGAGAGCGCCATCGATAAGAACCTTATCGTTATAGGTAAGCTCATAATGGAAATTCTCCAAATGAGCCGCATTCTTCAATTTGTCGGAAATGGCTTGAAGTTCATCCTTGGTGATGACGATTTGGTTTGTCTTATCCCCCTCTGATGGAAGATCGATCGTGTATGACCAGCCCTCATCTAAGGAATCTAAAAAATCTTGGATGGCGTTTTGGATGTCCTCTCCGCTAAAATCAATCGTGAGGGTGTATTTATCGCCGGTTTTAGATGAAATGATATTATCTGAGAATTCATCATTCATCGCATCTAAGAAGCCAATTAAGATTTCTTCCCATTCATCGCCAACGAGAGGAGGATTCGTTTCTGCTTCGTTAAGAGATTGGGCGGTTACGGAAGTATCTTCTTGCGCCAAAGAAAGATAGGCTTTGGTTTGAATCTCATAGGTCGCCCCATTCTTTGGGTTGTCATTCTTATAGACGGAATATCCGGCATCATCCAAAGCGGAAAGGATGAAGGGAGTGGCTACCTTAAGCAAAGAACCGGCGGCAGACATTTTGCCTTCTGTGTCATCAAAATCGTAATAAAGGCGATCTGGATAGGCTTCACCGGCATAGTAGGCGTTAGCATACATATCCTTTCCGAAACGGGAAATGAGGCTGTTGATGGTATTCGCGCTTGATTCTTCATCGGAAAGGAGATACCCAAGTCCGTATTTGGCCTTTGATAAAGAAGCGTCGTTTACTTTAATGGATTGGTTGATATTATCTGCGTTCGAGGCATTCCCCGTATGGGTTGATGTTTCGATGATATTGGACGCTTTCAAACGAACATCCCAATTGGATGTTTTGACACTGTCATCGTCGTTTCGAATATAACGAATGCCACCAAGGGTCACATTAAAAGGAGTGATTTCCGTCTTAAAGCCATTTGCATCCGCCATCTTTTCCATCGTTCCTTTGAGAATGGCGAAATTTCCATCCGCGGAATGAGGGACATCCGGCGTTGAATTGCTTGTTTCCTTGCTATTTTCGGAAGAAACTTCATTACCTTGAGAAGATTCTTTTGAATCCTCGGAAGGCTTTTGTTGCTCAAGGCAAGAAGTCAAAAGAAAAGATGCGCTGAGGAGAGGCAATATTATTAATTTTGAAGACTTCATACTTTTTACCTCCAAGTAATATTTAAAAGACTTTTTTATTAATTTCAATGAAATTAAAGACAAATTAGGCTACATAGCCGCTTGGATAATCGACCTGATCGTTAAGATGGGCTTGAATATAGCTCGCATAAAGGTCATTAACCTCAGACCAATTGTCTTTTTTATCAAGGTCAATATTCTTAACGGTTCCGCTCATATCGATAATAGAAGCAAGGGTCAACGAAATATCAAACTGGCTAAGAATATAACAATTATTGGCGTTGGAATAAGCGGATGCGATCTTCACTTTCATATCCTTCAAGGTATCGTTATTTAAAAGAACTTCGATGGCAATGCCCACATTCCATTCTCTGTTTGATTCGTCATAGGAAAAAGAGCTAATCAGTTTTTCATAGTTAATCGCTTTGCCCGTTGTGTCTTCTTTGTTAATCGCATTGACGATTTTTTTATAATAACTGGTCTTTATATCGATGATATCGCGGAAAAGGAAATGGAGAACGCTTTCCGTATCCTGGAAATAAGACGAATGGTATCTATAATGGCCCCCTTTTGTTTCTTCGGAGAAAGTCGTTTTGTTTTTGGCCAAACCATAGCTTAAATAAGCGTATCCCGAGTTATTTTCGTAAGCTTTTCCTGTGTTTGGATCTATATCATCGAAATAGAAAATGCAATTACGGTAAGAATAGAAAGCTTCGAAATCCTCCGTGTACAAAAAGCTGATAGGAGTATTGATTTTTCCATAGACTTTAACGATATTCCCATCAACAAAAATATGGAAATCCAAGTCTAATTTAACTTTGATGAAGCTTAAAACCTTGATATTTAAGCCAATATCTTGCGCTGTTAAATGGTAAGTTTTTAAATTCGCGGTGTTATATAAATCGGAAATCAACGGAGCAAGGCCCGTGAAGTCCATCTTGACGGAAGCGCGATCCACAATAGAGGTCTTGCTTGGATCGTATTCGCTTAAAGTAATGGACAAATTGAGCGTTTTCTCCCCAATCACAAGGTTTTCCAGAGAAAGGGTCTTTACCTTGTTGTTTTCGTATTGCAAGGAGATGGAGAAATCGTTGTTGTTCTTTTCATCGTTGAACCCGAAGGCTTTTCCCGAAAGGACGATTTTCGAAGAATCGGTGGCAAAAGAGGAGGAAACAACGAGATTCGTTCCAAGCAAAGGAGAATATCTTCCTGTTTTTAAAGCGTCGATGACGTTCGATGAAGCCGCTCCTGCAATGACTTGGAACCATTTGCTGAACCGTGGATCATTTGATTTATAAATGCTTTTCACGATGTCGACGATGTCTTCAAACGGACCGATGGACATTTTTCCATAGGTGCCCACTTCTTTGTTTTTTCCAGCCAAAAGGTCCTCATCGTAGTAATGGAAATAGGCCGTCTCAAGTTTTTCTAAATCCAAAGATATGTGATGGTTCTTTTTATCGCCGAATTTAGAGAATGAGCCATCGCTGTTATTGATGCCGATTTGCTGGGAGAGTTTCAAATCCAGATAGCCGCCATCAAACGTATAAAGGGCATCTTTGCTGGAGTGCCCTAAAAGATTCGCCTCTCCTTTAATCTCCGAAAGCCCAACGCCGTTGGAATCGGTGTAGCTTCCCTCTAAGGCAAGATGGAACTTCGGAGCAGAATAAATGTTATACAATTGACTGTAAATATCCGGTATCTTGTCAACGAAATAATATCCTTCCGTATTAAAAGAAGGCGCGTGATAATCGGTTATGGTAATCGTTGTGTCTTCGAAAGTGAATCCTTGAAGGCCGACATTGTCCATAGAAATGGTCGCGAGGTTTCCATTCGCATTAATCTCCAAATCCAATCTAGAATCGTCTCCTAAACCAAAACCCCCTAAATGAAGAGAAACTTTAAGCATATTGTCTTCGTTTGTAAGGGAGTTTATCATTCCTAAGAAAGATTCATAGCGCCCTTTTCTAAACGACGAAAGGAAATTCTCATCAAGCAAAGAGAGGACTTTGTCAAGAAGATCGAAGCCCGTTCCAAAGTCCGCTTTCACGCGACCAAGGAAATCGTTTAGCATGGAATCGGAGAGGCCGATTTTCATGACATCGTTGTAATTGAGGTAGATTTTTTGCTCCTCTTCTTGACGAGTGAGAAAAGAAATGCGGTTTGGCGTTTCTTTTAAACCATCTGGGAATGCGGTTATTTCTCCCGCATAAATCTTAGAGGGGATATCGAAGGAAAGGTTGGAGTTTAAAGAAATATCCTCTTCTGAAGCGGTGTGATGATTATTTTCTTCAACCTCATGATGAAGAGTCCCTTTCAAAGAGACATCGAATTTCGGCGATTTCACTAAATCGTGTATTTTCCTAACTAAATCCAATGAATCGTACACTTCTTTATAAGAAGCCTCATTCGATGGTTTTAAGCTTTTAATAACGGTCAATTCATCATCATTCCTCGTAGTATCGAAACAAAAGGAAAGAATGGATTCGCCAAACGTCAATTCATTAGCGTATATTTTTGAGAGATTGTAATTTGAATCTTCTTCAAGATGAATGAAATTGCGATTCCCTAAATCGATTCTATAAGCATATGGGGAGGAAGATTTTTCTTCTTCAAAAGCAATCTCCGTTTCATTGGAGTCTTTCTTAAAAAGGATGTCCATAAAATCATAGACAGAATCCGGAACCTTTATTATGTCTACCCCGAATATGGAGATGATTTTGCCAATAAAGCCCTTGTAAGTCGTATCGGAATACTTATAAGTCAGGCCAGCGAGATTCATATAGGCGACCTCATCCGCATAATTTATATGGACGCCTTTCGAAACATCGTTATAAGAAATGTCGGCATTTAAATCGAAGCCGAAAGTATTTTGATCGGGACGAGAAAGACGCAACGAAGCGTTTTTCGTTTCGACGAAAGAATACGAATCGGAAGCTCCTCTGTCTCTTATTTTCAAAGAAAGGTTAAGTTGGCCTTCCACTCCTGTTGTTTTCTTTAAAGAGTCGCGAAATTTCTCTTCTTTGGTTTTTCCTTCTGGAAGAAGGGAAACGATGGGAATTTCCTCTTCCGACGTTTTTTCCGTTTCCTTTTGTGTTCTATTTCCCAAACTTCCAAGAGTCAAAACGACGCTAAAAAGAGGGATCAGAATCCCTTTTTTGCAAAAGTTTTTGATTTTAAAATTTGGTAGATTCATATATGGGTCGCTTATTTTGCACTTACGGCATCATTCTTATGGGCGGAAATATAACTATTGAAAGCGTCTGTCGGGAAACTATTTTGAGCAATACTTTCCAAAGAGATATCAGCCAAAAATTGAATCTTAACGCCCGCAAAAATGGTTAAGGCCATATCCATCCCTTTAAGGTATTTGTCTTTTGTGCCTGTAATGCTCAATTCTAAGTCCTTTAAGAAATCGTTTCCCAAAAGGCCACCTAAATCGAGGGTAACATCCCAAGCGATGTTTTCCTTATCAAAGGAGAAGGTTTTAAAGAGCTTCTCGGTTGCGAGGGCGGACCGATTTTCAGGAAGGGAAATACCATTGGTGCTTACTTTTTTCAAGAGCCGATCTTGCATATTGATGACATCTTTTAATAGGAAGCGAAGGATGTTATCCGACTTCTTGAAGTAAGACATATCGTATTTGTAGTCCTGAATTTCTGTTAAATCGTAGGATTGTTTCGTGCCATCTTCGTTTTCAGCCTCAAAGACGCCAAATGGGTTAACTCCATGAGCATAGACATTAGCCCCATCATAATAGAAATCAACACTGCGGTAGAAAGAAGCGTCATCGCCATGATGTCCAAATAGCCATGTGTCGTTATTGACAGCTGGAATGAGAGGGATGTTGCTTAACTTCCCATAGATCTTCGTCCCATCTTCTTGAATGGAAATGTATAAATCGGCATCAAGGGTTATGATATCGGCCGTCCAAAGGATAACGGAAACACTGCTCTTCAAGTGATAGGTTTCAAGCCTTGTTGCGGTATTAAGCATATATTCCGCTAGATCGGTGACACCGGAGAAATCGGTATACGAAGCATTTTTATCCAAAGTAGAGAGGATGCTGTTGTATTTTTTCAAAGTAAGAGTGAGATTTATTGTTTGTCCAGAAGCGATGAAGTCCTTCAAAGAAATGGATTCGATGTTCCGAACGATTTCATTGCTAGCTACTTCATCCTCGCTTGTTTGAGCTTTGCTTGCATCAGCAAAAGCGATAACGATATCAAGATCGCTTTCAAAAGCGAATAAATCGCCATTGATAACCAATTCAGCTTGGTTAGAAGAAAGATGGCAGGATTTTAAAATCTTAGCGGAAAGCAAACTGGCGTATTGTCCCGCAAGGACGTCGTTGAGAATTCCTGTTGCGGCATCTTGTTGCAAAGAAGAGAAAATTCCCCCGAAGCGTTTTTTAAAGGCCGCCTCACCAGTAAGCCCCTTAACGAAATCGATTAGATCGGAAATGCTAGAAAGAGTGATGGAGCCATTCAATCCGGCATATTCCTCTTTTTTGTCATTATCGTTGTAATTGAAGAAAGCCTGTTTCTTATCAACGTCCAAAGTAAAGAGATGGTTCTTTGTGTAGCTGGAATTTATTTGAGAGAGCATGATGGAGCCAGTTCCAGTTTTGAGATGAGCGTCAAAACTCGTTTCGCCATTGATGCGGATTCCATGTTGATTGGAATCCAAAACAGAGCCATCTAAGCCGAAGGTCGCTTGCTTAGAAGAAAGCAAACCGCTCACTTGGTCAAAGACGTCCGGCAAATGGTCCATACGGTAAAACCCCTGGGTATCCATTTCTTGGTAGAAGTAAGTATTCACTTTAATCGTGCCATCCAAAGCAAAATTTTTAGCTTGAATGCCAGACAAGGAGATTTCGGAAATCGGGGCGTCCTTTTTCCCATCGAAAACAATGTCGATTCTCGAAGAAGAGCCAAATCCCAGTTTATCAAGCTTTAAGCCTAAAGTGACTTTATTGGCAGAAACATTAATCTTTTCGATTTCGTCAGCAATAATTTCATAACGCCCTTTTTGAACGGCTTTCACCACTTCACTATCGAAAACAAAGTCAAAAACCTTTGCCAAATAAGACAGGTCTTGACTGTTTTCGCTATTTCCATCCTTTTGCATTCTTGATAGAAGAGCTTCCATTGTCAAAAGATTCATGGACACTTTTGCGACATCGTTGTAATTCAAATAAGCAGTCGCGTCTTCTTTTGCTTTTGCGTCAATATAGGCCAAATCGAGTTTTTGAGAATAAGTCTTGTCGTCTTTGTTCAACAATTCGAGGCCGGCCGTGAAGTTCTTTTCACAAAAATCAAGATTGCCATCAAGATTAATTTCGATGTTTTCATGAACGTTTTCCGCCGTGTGGCTGATAGTAAGATCCATATCTAAACCAAAACGTTCTTTCGCAATGGCCGAGCCAACTTTCTGGATGATTCCGTTTAATTGATAAAGGGAGGTGTAACTCTTTGCGTCCGCGGGAATCATGGCACGAATGTTTTCTAACTCGTTATCGTTGACATTGGTTTTGAAATCAAGATTCATAGTCATATCGCCAAAAGTAAGGTTCTCAGCGAGAACGCGAGTCAGGTTATAATTAGCGTCGCTCCAAAGATTGAGGGTGACGGTCATATCGGAAATGCCTAAATCTAATTTATATTCCTTACTTTGCGACCCGTCATCGATCAAAGTCCAATTCATGGAAGTGTCTGCCAAAGAAGAGCCGCCTTCCTCTGTAGAAGAAGCCGTTCCTTCTTCAGCAGGATCATTTGTTTCATCGGAGCCGCTGTTTCCAAGGATTTTGTCCAAAAAGTCATAAAATTGATCCGGAACCTTTACGACGGAATCGCTAAAAATGCTGAGTAATTCCCCGATTAAATCTTTGTATTCCGCATCTAAATAAGCAACTTTCCCACCCCAAAAATCAATGTAGGCATTCCCATCAACAAAATTAATATGCGTGCTCGCTTTTTCGATGTTTTCGGAGTTCCAATCGTTGTAATTAAGGCTTCCTCTGAAATCGAAGCCAATGCTTTTGGTAGAAGGCATGGAAAGCATTAATTCCGCATCTTTGACGCTAATGACATTCATCGTTGTGGGATCGTCATCTTTGTCAGGGAAAGCAACGCTGAAATTCAAATTGCCGTCAATCCCCGTTGTTTCCGTAAGTTTGGAGGCAAATTTATCCACTGAACTTTCTTGATAGCTATCGCCACCATCATCGAAAGAAGAGTCTCCTCCGGCATCGCCTTTTACAAGATTTGGGTATGCAAAATAAGTAATCGTTCCGGAAACTCCTGCGACCAAAGAAAAAACCAAAGCAGCGCGCACGCTTCTCCTTTCGAAGAATTTTGAGATAAATTGTTTTTTCATAAGAATCTCCTTTTCGATTTAATTTTCTTTTGAGGCATCATATTTTGTTTGTTCGTCTATTCTTGGAATAGAGAAATCGCCATTTGTTTCGAAATAAGTAGTGATTTTTGCCGTCATATTAGAGCCAGCCCCACTTGAGGTCTTGGCGTAATACTTTTCATAATTGCTCATCGATATCAAATTCAGCTTTGCGTCGGTTTTGAATGTAAGATGAACGAATTTAAAGGATGGCGGACCAGCCAGATCGGCGGTCGCTTGCATTTGCACAACATAGTTTTTAACGGTGATTTTTGGATCGAGCTCGATTTCAATTGTGTACCCGCTTGAAGTTTTTTCGACTTTTGTTGGAATATTCGAAGTGACTTCCTGATCGTCTTTGCTTAAGCATTTATCCGAAATTAAATATATGCAAGGAACGCCATCAAGATATCTTCCGGACAGGGTTTTATAATCTTCCCTGCTGTATTCAACCATTTCCGCTTCATTAAAATGCGAATCATAGACATCTTTACTCACCTTACCCGGATAACGTTTCACAACAGAATTGTCGCCAGAATCATATTTTTCATACATTCTCCAAGCAGCTTGGACAAGATCGGACTTGGAAAGAGACTCTTCGAAATATTCATCCCCCACCTTCATGAAAGTCGAGCGAATTTGCTGATCACCCGAAACTCCAAAGACGTTAAAGGAGGTTTTCCCATAGCCCTGGGCCTTCCATGAATCTGATTTATACATGAGCCCTAGAGATAAATTCGCCATTTCGCATGGGGTGAATTCCTTCGAATAATCCAGAGATTTAACAGAGTAGTATTTCTTTATCAATTCGTCATAGTCAACCGCATACAATGAAGCATTGACGTTGTTATAATCGCCAATTCCACCAGCATTAAAAACCGTTCCTAAAACAAAGCCTGCGCCAATACCCAAGGCAAGGGAAATGGTTCCGCCAACACCCCAAAAAAGAACATTTTTCTTTTGGAACCAAGCGCTTTTCCTTTTTTTGTTTTCTTTTTCCGATGAAGCAGCGCTAGAAACGTCTGCCTCTTCTAAAGAAGGAATGGACGTGAGTTTGTTTTTCTCACTTATTTCAGCTTCATTTTCTTTTAACTGATCCATAAACTATCCGCCAGGACACATAAATTTTAAAGCCTTGCATTTTCAAGGCACCCTACTGGCCTATTTATAAATAGTAGATACCTATTCTACGATTCGTAGATATTGTTTTTGTTTGTATTTATCGGTTTTTTCGCCTCTTATATTTGATGAATTCTACAGTATGTATTTTTCATAATAGAATTCGATTCTAAAATGCATTTAAATAAAAAAATGGAAAATGAAAAATTACTTTTTACCATATTTATCAACGTTTTTTATTACCTTTTTCTAAGGTATTTTTGTCTTTGCGAAAAATAATCATTTGTAACCATTTTGAACTTGTTTTAGACTACTTTTATGGATGAATTAGCGAGCATTGTAGCTGAAAATTTGATTTCTTTAAGAAAGGAAAGGCACCTAACCCAACAAGAACTGGCCGAGAAAATTGGCTATTCAGATAAATTGGTTTCGAAATGGGAATTAGGAAAAGCTATTCCAACAGTTGATAAATTGATGCAGCTTTCTTCTTTTTATGGTGTCTCGTTAGATGCAATTGTCACAAAAGATGGTTGTAAAAGGATAACCGGGAATAAGCAAAAAGACAAAAACATGACAAACAAAGTCGTTATCATGGCCATGGCAGCCACTTTCATACTTTTCGTCGCCGTTGCCGTCTTTATTAATTCTTTGTTTACCGATTCGAATCCTAATTGGATTGTTTTTCTTTACATAATCCCTGCCATCGGTTTGATTGATGGTGTTTTGGATTTTCGCTTCTATGGAAAGAATTTAGCCTTGTGGATTCTCTTATCTATTTTTATATGGGGCCTGCTTCTTTCGGTCGCCATCCACTTCTATTATTATTATAAGCAAAACATTTTTTATATCCTTTTGATTGGGATTCCTCTTCAGATTGTCGTTGCATTATTTAGTCAATTTAAATAAACGGATATTCTTCTGTTTCGTGTTTTTTAACTTATTTATTATTTAGTCATTTTTCCTTTGTTTTAAAAGTTTTTTAGGATAAGAATTCAAAAGAGACGGGCGCATTTTCTTTTTATCGGGATCTAAAACAAAAAACGGCATTTTGTGCCGTTTTCTATTCATGCCATCCGCCTTTTAATCGTCCACTTCGATTTTTAGTCCGCTAAAGTCCCCATCGGATCCCATGGATGCAAATGGACGGGCTCTTTCGACGAAGCTTCTAGTTCCTCTTTCGTGAGATATTTTTTCAAAACAACCGCCTGATAGGCGAA
>ERZ808259.606-NODE-606-length-13702-cov-3.074668_pt1 | contig 13702 bp, 19 predicted proteins | sample MGYA00521279_ERZ808259 | MGnify/ENA primary metagenome ERZ808259 (study PRJEB31516, sample SAMN03275586) | gut metagenome | biome: mammalia-associated habitat; material: feces | host: Papio cynocephalus | place: Kenya | collected 2012-07-27 ... | reverse complement strand
GCGCCGCGTTTGTGGCCCGCCCCCGCCCGCCACACCCTGAAGGCCGCCAGGTGGTCGTTGATCGCCTTCGCCGCCGCGTTAAAGGCCGCCTCGTCCGCGGGCTGTATGCCCTCGATCAGCTCGTCCAGCAGCCGCCTGATTTCGATGAATTTCGCCCTCTGCGCCTCGGTCATGCGCTCACCTCCCCGGAAAGGATGGCCAGCGCGTGATCCACCTCGTCGCCCTGATACGCGCCCTGCTCCTCAATGATCTTCTCAACCACCGCCACGATTTCCGCGCGCCAGTCCTCCGGCACATCGGCCTGCGTGATTTCGCCGCGATACAGCTTGTCGGTCAGCTCGTTTTTTTGCAGGATAATGGTGAGCTGCGCCTCATACTCTTCCTGCGTGATCTCCGTGCCGCCCGGGCCGATGCCTACGGCGTAAACCTTCCCGTCTTCTGCAAATTTGATATAGTATCTCATTTCACTACCCCCGCAATCCACGTATTTTCTCCTCGCATATACGAGGTGCCTTTCACTGTTACCTTCTCTGCATCCGGCGTTATCGTTATGTATATCGTGCTATTTCCATACGAAACGCCTTGCGTACTGCCCCAAAAATGCGTCAGGCTTCCATCTGGCATTAGCGCTTCTAATATATTGCGTCCGTAATTAATAGGCGCCGACGATTCAAACATAACAAATAAATTGGGTGTTTCACCGAGACCATGTGTGATTGTCGCGGTTGTGTCAGCACTGTTTACAGAGTATGTTTCTTTGCCATACGCAACCTTCGCACCCGTAATCCCCTGGATCAGTGCCGCCATTTCCGAAGGAAGCATGGTGCCGGTCGTCTCGGTCTTTTCCCGGATTGCGTTTGCAATCGCGGTCAGCGTGCTGTCCTTAATCAATCCCTTCGCCATTAAAAGCTCACCGCCTCATAATCCGTAATCGCGTTGATCTGCGTCGTCACGTAGTCCGCGACGGCCTTGCCGGTGACGGGGTTCGCGCCGGTTGCCGTGACCGCGGCGTCGATGGTCAGCGCGGCGGGCCTGTTCGTCAGGTCGGTATAGCTGCCGGTCGCGGCCACCCTGGCAAGCCCCAGCTTCTCGCGCGCGGTCGCCGGGGAGACAGCGGCCAGCCTGCCTTCCTCGCCGGTCATCACGGGCAGGTCGGCGGTGCTGCCGATCGCGCCCCCGCTGGTCAGATTGCCGTGCGCGTGCGCCGCCTTGGCCGCGCCGATCTGCGTGGTCGTCACGCCGTGCGGGTTGGCCTTGTCGGCCTTGTGGGCCTCGAGCGCGGAGGACAGCGTGCCGATGGGCGCGAACTCACTGAACAGCTTCGTCGTGCCGGTGACCGACAGGCCGTCCAGCGCGACCGAGTAGAGCGGCATGTCCACCGTGTCGCCGTCCTCGATGCTGCCCGTGTGATAGGCGGGCGCGGCGGGCGAGGACGCGTCGGACGTACCCTTGATCACGGTCAGCGCGGCGCTCTCCACGCCGGAGGTCGAGTCGATGCTGTAGCGCAGCACGATCAGGTCGATGCGCTTCTTGCCGAACTCGCCGTTTTCCAGCGTCACGTCGGTGTACTCGCCCGGCTTCTGGCGCACGTGCCGCCCCTGCATCAGCAGGTCGCCGTCCTTGATGCGGATGGTGTTGTTGTCCAGCACGGCCGCGGCGAATTTCTCGCCCTTGTCCAGCACGCACATGCCGCCGGTCAGCGTGCAGGCATGAAAAGAGCCCACGTCGTTCGATGTGACGTGGGCTGAACCGGTGTGCCCGGTTACAAGATGTATGCTCAAGTGATCTTCCCTCCGATCTCATAGGTGATGCTCGCCTCGCCGCCGCGGATGGTCACGATCTTCTTTTTGACGGTCTGCGTCACGGTCAGGCCGGTGACCTGCTCAGTCGCGCGGATCTGGTCGCCCACGTCGTAGGCCGCGCCGGCCGCCGCAAGGGACATTTCGATGCGATCCACGTCCCGCAGCTCCCGGAAGCGAACCGCCGCGTCGGCGAGCAGGTCGGCCTCGGTATCGTCGTTGGTGTTCTCGTAGACCTCGGCCACCTCGTCCGCGCCGGTGAAGGTCTGTGTCTGGCTGATCGTGCCGTCCTCGTCCGCGTACAGGTGCGCAACCGTGCGCTCCGCCAGCTCGCCCGCGCCCAGGCAGACCAGGTGATTGACCTTGCGCTCGGTGCGGGAGAGGTCGAAGTCGGCCAGCGTCCCGGCCTGCGTGTCCTCGTCATAGAGCACGCGCGCGGCCGCAGACAGGGTCACCTTGCCCGCCGAATAGCGCAGGCACAGCTTGGCCCCGGCGCGGGAGAGCATCTTGACAATGCCCGTGTAGGCCGCGATATACCGGTCCATGCGGTAATTGCTCAGGACGATGCCGCTGTCCGCCGGGTCGGCCTGAAACAGGTCGGGCAGGCCGCAGCGCGCGATCAGGCGCTCCAGCACGCGGTTCGCGTCGCCGCTGAGGGTCAGGTAATCCTCCCCCGCGTCGGGCGCGAGGATCTTGCCCTCCAAAATGCCGTGCCAGGTGCGCCCGGCGTAGACCAGCGTGCCGTCGGCGGTCTTCACGTCCATCCGGTCGACGATCCCGCCGTACTCGGTGCCCTCCGCGTAGATCAGGCAGCCGGGCGCGCAGACGTTTCGACTGGTCACGGTGGTCAGCTCGAAGTCGTTCTCGCCGCTGCCGTAGGCCAGGTCGAGCGAGCAGTCCTGCAGCACGCCCATGTCCTCGCGGCTCGCGTTTGTGTAAATCAGATCCATAGCGGTTCGCTCCTTCGCGCCAGCACGGTCAGGTCGAAGCGCAGCTCGCCGTCCCAGGTCACGCTGCTCGTGCCGGCCGGGATGCGCTCGAAGATGTAGTCCGTCAGGCCTCTGTCCTTGAAGATGTTGACCTTCACGCCGCTCGCCTTCGTCAGGGTCAGCGTGCGCGCCCGGCTGTCGACGGTGATGTACTCGCCCGCCGCCGCGGAGTGGCTGACCGCGTATTCGTGCCCCGCGACGCGCACGGCCGGGTTCTCGCATGGGCCGTACAGGTTCAGGATGAAGTCCGCCGGCGCGTAGGACACGTTGTTCACCGCCTGCACCAGCAGGGGCGACATGTAGTCGAAGGCGAAGTCGTAGGGATAGTCCAGCGCGCCGGACGCGCCTGCGGCCAGCTCGCTCGAAAAGGACGAGGTGTATTCCTTCACCCAGTACGCGTCGTCGCTGACCACCGTGAGCGTGGTCAGGTAAAAGCGCTTGTCGCGGTTGTACTGCTTCTTCTGGCTGGCCATGATGTAGCAGCGCAGGAAATAGTCGCCTATGGCCAGCCTGCCCGGCTGCAGCGCGTCCACGTCCGCGTCGGTCACGTCCAGCAGGCGGTTCCGGCGCGCGGTCGCCTCAGCCTCTGTGCCGCCCGTCACGGCGACAGGCAGCGTGTACTTGGTCACGCCGCGGGAAAAGGACGCGATGCGGCCGCCGCGCGAGGAGGGCGTCCAGGTGTAGTCGTGCAGGCCGTTCGCGTTCACAAAATAACCGCCTGAGCCGAACTCAATGCGCTCGCCCAGGTGGTTCGTATAGGTCATTTTCTCGTAGTTCATGTCACGCTCCTCACCAGCCGCCCGAATTCGCGGTCGTTGATCTTCAGGCGCACGTCGCCGAGCGCCCCGGAAAGCGCGTCGGGCAGGCTCGCATTCAGGCTGTCCAGCTCGTCCAGGATTTCCCGCAGCAGCTGCGCCACCGCGTCGTCGCGGCTGGTCGCGGCCTCGGAGATCATGCCCCGCAGCGAGCGCGTGCCGATGACCGCCTCCTGCCCGGCCTCGCCGCCGCCCAGCAGACTGCCGCTGGCCGCGTCATAGCCGAAGATGGTCGGCTTGTTGAGCAGCATGCCGCCCTTCATGGCCTTGGCGTACCACTCGACGGACAGCTTCGGGAACTGATCCGGCCAGTCGAAGGGGTTCCAGGAGCCGCTGAATTTGAAGTGCGGCAGGCTCAGCTTCGGCCAGGTGAAATCGAAATTGAAGAAGCCCTTGATCGCCTCAATTGCCTCGCTCACGATGGTCTTGGCGCTGTTGATCGGGGTCTCGATGGCGCTCTTGACGCCGTCCCACACGGTTTCGGCCGTACTCCTTATGCCGTCGAAGGTGCTGCTGAGCCAGTCGCGGATGCCGCCCACGACCTCCTCCACCTTGTCCCTGGCCGCGGTGATCTTTTCCTCGATCGCGCCGCGGATGTCGTCCCAGAGCTGGGTAATCGTGCTCTTGGCCGCCTCGAAGCCCTCGGAAACGCCGGTCTTGATGCCCTCGATGATCTCGCCGACCGATTTCTTCGCGGCCTCGAACTTGTCCGTGATGGAGGTCTTGATGTTCTCCCAGATCTCGACCACCCCCGCCCAGAGGTTCTGGCAGGTGGTGACGACCGCCGTCTTGAGCGCTTCCCATTTCGCGGTCAGGTAGTCCTTGAGCTGCGCCAGCTTTTCCTTGATCGTGTCCCAGTTCTTGTACAGCTCCACGCCGATCAGTATCAGCGCCGCGATGGCCGCAATGACCAGGAAGACCGGGTTGGTGAACAGGCCCATGGCCGTCTTTACGGCGGTCACGGCGGTCTTCACCGTGTCGATCACGGTCTTGGCCGTCACGAATATGGCGATGGCCGCGAGCACTGCGCCGACCACCTCGCCCACAGCGCCCGCGAAGCTGTTCGCCTCGTCCGAGCCGCTGGTCAGCCAGTTCACGAAGTCAGTGATGTGTCCGATGATTTTGGTCAGGAAGCCGAGCAGCTGCTCGATTGCGCCGCCCAGTGTGCCGCAGGCTGCCTCGACAAGGCCGCTCTGCTCAAGCCAGCCCAGCAGGCCGTCCACGACGCTGCCGATCGCGGTTTTCACCGCCTCCCACAGGCCGCCCAGCTGCTCAAACAGCGGCTGAAGCGCCGGGAACTGCTCGGCGATGGCGTCTGCAATGGCGGCCACCGCGCTCTGGCCGGCCTCCCACAGGATGGGTACGGCCGCGATGATCGCGTCGTACAGGCCGGTAATGATCGCGCCGCCCTGCTCGAGCAGCATGGGAATGGCCGCCGCAACGGCCTCGGCGAAGGCCAGCATCAGGTTCGCCGCCGACTCGGCCAGCAGCGGCAGGTTGTCGAGAATGCCCTGCGCCAGTGCCGACAGCAGCGTCACGGCGTTTTCGGCCAGCACGCCGCTGTACTCCAGCAGCCACACGCTGAACTGGTTCATCAGCTGCGCCGCGCCGTCCGCCAGCAGCGAGGCGTGGTTCGTCAGCCCCTGCGCCAGCGTCAGCATCAGGTCGAACGCGTCCTGCAGCAGGCAGGGGCTCTGCGCGATGAGCGCGCCGCCCAGCGTCTTGACGATCTGCAGGCCCAGCGTGCCCAGCTGCGGCAGCAGCCCCATAAAGGCCTCGTACAGCTGCCCTGCCACGTCCACCGCGCTCTGAAGCAGCGAGGGCGCGGCGGTCACCAGTCCCTGCATCAGCGCGACCATCATGGCCGTGCCCGCCGACAGCAGGCCGGGTACGACCGCCGTCACCAGCGCGGGAAGCTCCTGCGCCACGATGGGCGCGAGCTGCTGCACGGTGCGCCCGATGCCTGAAATAATCACCCCGACGCGCTTGATGACGTTGTCTCCGGCGATCTTGACCGAGCCCACGAAGTTGCCGATCAGCTTGTTCAGATCCTGCGTCTCGTCGCCGATGCCGACGGTCAGGTTCTCCCAGGCCGCCTTCATCATGCCCACGCTGCCCTCGATGGTCGTCGCTGCCTCGAGCGAGGTGGTGCCGGTGATGCCCAGATTGTCCTGCACCACGTGAATGGCCTCGATCATCTGCGCGAAGGAGACCTGGTTGAGCGTCTTCGCCGTGACCTTGGTTGTCTTGCCCAGCACGCCCGAGTCGTTGATCAGGCGCGCCATTTCCGAGGCCGTGCCGCCATACAAAATGTTCGCCACAGTTCGCTGCGCTGTGACCGTTCTCTGATGAACTGCTGCATGTCACCATGCAGATCAGACTATCTCTTGAGCCGTGTGGCCCCCTCGCACTTCCGCCCGCTTGGGCGTACTCTACTCCATGAAAAAAGCGCTTGCTTGCAGGCGCTTTTCTCTGTTTCGATAGTCGTTACACGTTCATGAAATCGTTATTCTTTGACCTTCAGCATACTCGAACTTATATCCGCGTGTTTTCCCGCGTCTTCCAATGTTACCATCTTTCAGCAGCAGTGATATGTTGCCGATCGTTACACCGAAGTAGGCCGCGGCATCGGAAATTCTATCAAAGTACATCACATCGTCTGCGTCAAGCCATGCTTCATGCCCGCCGCCACGCTGTTTCCGCTTTTCCGGGTAGTGCGTGACCTTTACGCGCTGGCTTCTTACGCCCGCAGTGTTGAATCTGGAGTTCTGCTCTGAGTACGACGCCCAGCGCAGGTTTTTCAGCGAATTATTCTGCCTGTTACCGTCTTTGTGATCGACAGTTGGCTTGTTTTCCAGATTCGGAATAAATGCTTCTGCAAGCAACCTGTGCAATGCGCATTTTTTCGATTTGCCGTCGTGCCAAAGATCGACGTACAAATACCCATTTTTCGCATTTACGTAGGCAGCTTTCACTATTCCGGTCGTGTCATTACGCACTTCCCCAGATTCATTGATAGAATAGTTCTCGTTTCCTTTGACCTTTTTCCAAGACATATTGCTCGCCTTCCTCGTTTATGCTAATTTCATTTTACAATGCTTTGGAAGGAAAGTCAATACGATTTCATGCTTCGCACGGTATTGTCTTACGCGCACAACGCAAGAGTTTCACCGTTTTCACGAGGTTTTTCTGCTCGGCAATGGCGTGTTCTACCGAGCTTCAGGTTGTCGAGCATGGCGTAATTCTGTTTCGCGAAGCCCTGATACGCGCTCGTGATGGCCTCCATGTCGGTACCCATCTTGTTCGCGTTGTCAGACATGTCCTCAAGGGCGGTATTCGCGTACTTGGCCGCGGCCGCCGTGTCGCCGCCCAGGCCCTGCAGCAGGCTGGCCGAGAAGCCGGTCACCGTCTCCATGTAGCGGTTGGCCGACATGCCGGCGTTCTTGTAGGCCGCGTTGGCGTAGTCCATTACGACGTCCTTGGACGTGCCAAAGAGCGTCTCCACGCCGCCGGTAAGCTGCTCGTAGGACGCGTAGCCCTCGAGCGCCTGCTTGCCCAGCACGACCAGCGCGCCGCTCGCCGCGCCCAGGCCGGCCGCCGCAGCCTTGCCCGCCACGGCCAGGCCGGTTTTCAGCCCGCTGGCCAGCCTGGACGCAGCCTGTTTGACGCCGCTGGCCTTGGCCTGAAATTCGCTGTCGTCCGCGCCGATTTTCACCATCAGCTCCAGCAGGTTCATCCGATCACCTCCAGTCCTGCCTGTCTGATCACGTCCCGCGCGATCTCCTGCGCGCTGCGCTCCGGCTTCCTCGGGGCGAGCAGCTCCATGTAGCGCCGCTCGACGCACTGGCCGCCCAGCGCGTGCGCGACGTTATTGGTCAGCGCCATGGCTGCGTCGGTCAGGTACGCCCGATAAAGCAAATCCTCCCGCCGCCGGACGGCGCGGGAGGAAGCGTAGCGCAGAAACGCCCTTACAGAGGCAGGGCCTCGGTATTCGCCTGCGCAGAGCCAGGCTGCATCTCGGTCTGCGCAGAGGGAAAAAGCTCGCTGAACTGCGGGTCGTTGAGCAGCTCCAGGCAGTCGCGCAGCAGCACGCCCAGGTTGAGCCCCGCGCGATACTCCTCCGCGCTCACGCCCTGAATCGTCGAGAGGATGGCCGTCAGATCCTGCTTATGCGTGCGCAGCAGTGCGGGCAGGGCGGCGCGCAGGCGCTGGGCGCGGGTCGTCTGCTCGCCCTCGGCGGGGCGAAAGAGCGCGGCGGCCTGCGCGTCCTGCGCAATGCTGGCGACCGGGTCAATCAGGTCGGCGATCACGTCGAACACGCGGTCGCCCTTGATGTCGGATAGCTTCATATCGATGCACCTCCTCAGGCCGCTTCCGCCGTGCCGGCCTTGACGTATACCTCGAAGGGCACCTCGTCCTGCGCGGACATGGCGTAGTGAGCGGTGTACTCAAAGGCCATCTGGCCCTTGGCCTTGTCGCCGGACTGGATCTGGAAGCCGCCGGTCGACAGGCTGTTCTTCATGTGAATGGCCACGAAGCCGCCGTTGCTCGCGCCGTTCTTGTCCGAGTAGTCGCCCACCCACCACAGGTCGGTGAAGTCGCTCTGGCTCAGGTCGTTGCGCGGGGTGACCTTGGTAGTGTCCGTGCTGTCCACGTCGGCCGCGCCGGCCAGCGTCTTGACCGTGGCGGGGGAGAGCGTCACGAACGTGCCGGACAGCTTGATCTCCCAGCTGTCCAGGCGCTTGAGCTCCTTGGTGTTCTTCGGGCAGTTGTCGATGTCCTCGCCGAAGTCCGAGAAGCTGGGCGTGGCGGTGAAGTTGACGCCGCCCGAGGTCGCGCCCAGGATGCTGTCCGATTCGACGGCCGCGGTCGAGGGCGTAAAGGACTTGAGCAGGATGCCGGCGTTCAGCTGCAGGTTCTGGAACGCCGTTTCGGGGATTTTGGTGAATTTCATGTCTTGCCTCCTATAGAGTCAGGTACTCGGCGGTCAGGTTGAGATACCGCCGCTTGAGATTCGGGTCGTCATCCGTCAGGCTCTGGCACCAGGGCGAGCCCATCTTCAGCCAGACCGCGCCCTCGTCGCAGGGCACGATTGCGCCGCCGCGGGAGAGCGAGCGCGCGATCTCGGCGGCCTTGGCGTTCGGCTCGGCCTCGCCCGTACCGTAGTACCACAGATCGGCGGTCAGGCTGACCTCGCCGCCCCACGCGCCAGTGGCCAGGGCGTAGGTCAGGTAGGGAAAGGCCGCGCCCTCAGGCACGCTCGAGGCCGGGTAGGCGGTCAGAAACTGGGAAAACCAGGCGTGCAGCGCCTTGTCAGCGGTCATGTGGGGAGCTCCTTTCGCTCGGCGGTGAAGTGCTTGAGGGGCAGCGTCGAACAGGCTGGGGCGCGCTTTTCCTCGGGATTCGAGGTCACGCGCCAGGTCTCGCCCGACTGCGCGTCCCGGAAGTAGTCCCCGAAGGCGAGCCGCACCGACTGGTTCACAAGCGCGTCGTACACGCTGCTCACGCCCTGTTTTTCTGCCCTGCGCGCCTCTATGGAGGCGTTTCGCGCCAGGCTGGCGGTGAACTCGAAGTCCTCCGTCCAGGTCGTTACGCGCCCGCCCGCGCCGTCCTCGGCGGTCTGCGGCTTCATGCGCACGCACCGGCGCGCGAATTCGTCGAGCAGGCTCATCGCTCCGCCCCCTTGATTCTGCGCCAGGCGTTCAGCCGCCCGCGAAAGGCCGCCTGCCAGGTGAGCGCCCCGCCGGTCTGCGCGTCGGTCGCGCGGGTATAGCTGTAGTCGGTAAAGCTCTCGCTCTGATAGGGGCTGAGCGCCGCCGCGCCCTGCTTGGCCTGCCAGGCCGCGATTTCCTCAGCCAGCGAGACGACCGCTGGCGGCACGGCCAGCGCCCAGACGCTCCCGGTAAAGGTCTCGTTTGTCAGGTCCTCGGCCGGATACCGGTGCAGCCCGTCGTTAAAGACTGAGCCGACGATGCGAAAATACTGGCCTTCCCGCAGAAAGGGCAGCGCAAGGCCGCCCTTTTCCACGGTAAACGCACCCTCATGCCGCTCCCGAAGGAACCAGTTGTTCAGGTGCCTGAGGATCTCCTCCAGCATCGCGCCGCCCTCCCTTCATCAGCTCACCGACGCGAGCAGCTTGGCGATTCGGCTGCCGTCGGTGACCTTCGCGCCGTAGACGTGCAGGCCCTTCACGCCATCGGCAAAGCGCTTCTCCAGGCGATAGGCCTCGGTCTTGATGATCTGCTCGGCGTAGGTGGTCGCCGACTCGACCTGCGCGGTGATCTCGAAATACGGGGTCTTGCCGGTGTCCGTGCCGGTGCCGGTGGCGACGTTGTTGGACATGTAGACGGTGAAGCCGGCGACCTTGCCCACCTCGCCGTTCACCAGCGCGTTCTGGCCGGCGGCCGCGTCGCTCTTGGCGAAGCGGTCGTCCATCAGCAGCAGCGCGTACACCTCGGGCGGCACGACCAGCGTGCGGCCGGTGTTGGGCACGCTCTGCTTGTCCAGCTTGGTACGCAGCTTGACGATGTTCTCGTAGACGTTGTCCTTGGTCAGGGCGACGGGCGCGGCGGCCGAGCCCACGACGTTGCCGCTGGCCGCGCCGCCGGCGATGGTCTTGAGCAGGAAGGCGTCCGCCGCGTCGGCCAGGCCGTAGGCCGCGCGTCCCATCGCGGTGTCGATCAGCTCGCCCGCGGCCTGCGCCTTGTCCACGTCGTCCACCTGGAAGTTGAAGTACTTGCACTGGTCGATCTCGAGCTTCTGCTCGGTGGTGGTCAGCGCGTCGGGGTCGGCGATGTCGGTGTTCTTGGTGTAGTCCTTGACGGTGACCGCGCCGATCGAGTTGATGTGCACGGTGTCGCCCTGGTTGGCGATCACGCCCTCGTAGCTGCGGTTGACCAGGTTGGTCGCGACATGCGCCTTTTCAAGGGCGTAGAGCAGGCGCGCGCTCCAAAGCTCGGGAATAAACGTAGTAACAGCCATGTGTCAGGCTCCTTTCTGATTTAGGGACGCTTTGATGCCGTCCCAGTTCGCGTTGATTTCCGCGGCGCTCATGCCGCGAATCTGCTCGGCGGTGTAGCTGCCGCCGGGCGGGGTCACAGGAGGCGCGGGCGGGTTTGCGCCCTGGGTCTGGCTGGTGGCGATCAGGCCCTTGTACGCGCCCTCGAGCAGCGCGTCGAGCGCCTTCGTGTCCTTGATTTTGCCGTCCTCCAGCTCCAGCGCGGCCATTTCCTCGCCGACCCCGCGCATGGCGATCTCAAGGTTCGCGCCGGTGACGCGTTTGTCCTCGAAATAGGCGCGCACGGCCTTTTCCTTGGCCGCCCGGCTCTCCTTCGCGGTGATGTCGGCCTTGTAGGACTCGAAGGCCGAGTGTTCCTTCTCGTACCGGTCCTTGTAGCCGCCGTCGCCCGCCGCCCGAAGGTCGTCCAGCTCCTTTTGAACGCCGGGCAGCCTCTCCGCGTCCGGCCGGTATTTGGCGACGTCCGCCTTCAGGCCGTCCACGGTGTCGGTGTGCGCCTCGATGATGGTGTCGACCTGTTCGTCGGTCAGCCCCATTCCCTTGAGCAGTTTCCTCGTCAGTGCCATGTGTCTGCCTCCTTGAGCGCCCGGTTCTTCGGGCGAAATATAAAAAAGCCGCGGTTCTTCGCGGTTTTTCGCAATGAAAAAGGCCGTGCGGCGCAATGCCCACGACCCGTGGTTTATCCGTTTTTCAGCGCGTCCTTCAGGATCGCGCGATATTTGTCCGCGTGCTCGGTCGCCGCGGGCTTGAGGAAGGGCTGCGCCTTCTGGCCGCTGGTGCGGTGCCAGGCGCCCTGCGCGTCCTGATACGCCCAGGGAGTCGGCCGCCCGCCCGGGTAGTATTTGCCCGTGCCCAGCTCGACATAGGGCGCGTACTCGTTGTTCGTGCCGATGTAGACGGCCTTCCCGCTGACCAGGTGGGTGATGCTGTTTCGCAGCACGCCGGTATCCACCGGGCACAGCGCCTTGGCGTAGCCCTCGCCCGCCAGGCCGCAGGCCTCAAGCCCCCGCTCAAGCGCCTCCCGCATCGCCTGGCGCACCTCCTCGGTGTGGTCGGTCAGGTCAACGTTCATTGCCGTCACCTCCAAAGCATATGACAAGAGCGCCGCGCGGAAAGCGCAGCGCCCGGCGGGTATCGCTTAGAAAACAGAGTCATTGTCCGGGGCTTCGATCTCCTCGCCTGTTTTAAGGGCCTTTTCAACGGCCGCAACGATGACATTGTCAGCCGCCCCCATAAACAGAAAGATCGGGAAACCGCCGAATCGTTCGGTATACGCGCGAATCGCTTCCTCCGCTGTCATATCTTTCCTCCTATCATGTCAAGCACCATTTGGGTAGCGTTGGGGAAAATACGCTTCATTTGCAAATACGCCTTTTCATTAGACGCCGCACTGTCCAGTACCTCGGCAAAGAACTCCTTTTCTGTTGCCCCCTGCCGCTTGTGGTATTTCACGCCGTGTCCAACACCCAAAGGGTATGACTTGTTCGTACAATACTCGAGAATATCCGAAATATTCCCGCATTCAGTCAGCGGCATGTTTTCCGCTTTCAGCATTGCGATCAGGTCGTCGTTCTTCTTCTTGCCAGAAGCCTTCTTGAACGCCAGGTAGTCATTCTTTATAACGGTTTCCAGCCTGACTCCATTATACTCCTTGTTTGAGGCGTAGTCAAACAGGTTTTTCCCGCCCATGAGCCAGTCTATATTGTGGCCGAACTCGTGGAACGCAACCTGGTATGGCTCCTGATAACTGCTGCCTGCTGCCGCGCTCCCCTCGTCAAAGTAGATACCGCCATTCATGCCGCTGAAATAGGCACCGCCTTGGTGATGACTATCCACGCACTTTATCTGGTCTTGATACTTCGCGAAAACTGACTTCACTTCAGCATGGCTGCTCTTTTTCAAGGCCGCGCTCATGCCTGCCTGAAATTTCTGCGAAAGGCCGGACGAACCCGCAAAGCTCGCGCTCACGGGCTTGATGGCCTTCTGCCTCGCCCTCGTTTTCCCCTTCGCCCACTGCTCGAAGGTCTGCCCCTGCACGACCTCGCTAAGCCCGGTGAGCGGGTTTCTGGCGCGCCGGGGCGCGTCCTTCACGCCCATGCCCGGCAGCTCGGCGACCAGCGTGCAGCGGCAGTTGTACACCTCGTGCGCCGGCCCCTGCGGGTCGCCGGGAAAGCGGCAGCCGTTGGAGAACGCCTCGCCGGGCAGCACGGTTTCGCCGTCCAGCCGGGCGTGCGAGTGGCGCGTGCGGCCGTCCAGCGTGGCCATCCAGCGCTTCTTCAGCGTCAGGCCCATGCGCTCCGCCGCGGCGTAGCTGTCCATGCGCCCGGCGTTCTGCGCGCCGGTGACGGCGGTTCGCGCGGTGCGGATGGCACTGTCCCGGTTCATGTCGCGCATGCGGGTCTGGAGGTCGTCCGCCATGGCCTTGAGCCCCTTGCCCTGCAGGATGGAGCTGGTGACGCTGGCCGTGATCTGCCGCCTGCCATATGCCAGGTCGATGCCGCGCCGCAGCGCCCGCTCGGGCGGGTAGTAGGGCATGAGGCCGGGTTGCTCGGCGATCAGGCGCTTGACCGTCTGCTCGTCCCACAGGTCAAAGCCCACGTCGCCCGCGACCTGCTCGATGGCGTAGGCCGCGTAGTTTCGGTTCAGGGCGTACAGGCCACCCGTCGCGTCGTTGACATAGGCCACGGCGGTCTCGTTCGCCCGCGTGTACCGCTGGGCAATGCGCTCCCGCATCGCCTGATACCGCTCGCCGCGCCCGATCTGGCTGAGCCGCCACTGCGCGTAGTCCTGCTCCGTCCACGTCCGCCCGTTGACGGTCTGGCCGATCAGCGCCTTCATCTCGCCGTCGCGCTTGGCAAAGCTCTCGAAGTAGGCCTCGATCGTGCCCTGCAGCTCGCGCGCCGCCTCGCCATAGACCGCCGCAACGCGCGCCTCCAGACCCGCAAGCGCCTGCCCGGTCAGCCTCTCGCCCAGGTCACTCATTCTCGCTCACCGGCTCGGGCGGGGTCTGGAAGGACGGCTCAGGCGCGGTGCGCGCGGCCTCGTCGGCGGCCTTGCGGCGCATCAGCTCCTCATACTGAT
>ERZ808259.605-NODE-605-length-13754-cov-8.510913_pt1 | contig 13754 bp, 9 predicted proteins | sample MGYA00521279_ERZ808259 | MGnify/ENA primary metagenome ERZ808259 (study PRJEB31516, sample SAMN03275586) | gut metagenome | biome: mammalia-associated habitat; material: feces | host: Papio cynocephalus | place: Kenya | collected 2012-07-27 ... | reverse complement strand
AATAAGAGGTTCTTTAGTTCCAAAGAACAATTACTTGTACGACTTCACGTCGCAAATCGTCTGCAAAATTACGATTATTTTCTCAATTATCTGCCCAAAAATTAATTTATCTGCCTCATTTGATGCAAAAATGAGGCAGATAAATCGAAAATGAGGCAGAAAAGAAGTATTTGTTTGATTTATAAAAGAATACTAAAGTTCACAAGTTTGTGAACCACAAACTTGTGAACTTCGTTTTTATTATTTATCTTTGCGGTTGTTAAGCTGCATTTGGCATTTGAAACCAAACTTTCATGTTGCTATTTGCATGGTTTATTTACGCAAATTAATCTTATCATAAATATGAGAAAAAGTATAGTATCTATTGCCATTCTCTTCTTGGCTTTCTGGCAGGTGGTGATGGCAGGCGAAAGGGCTGTTGCTGCACAAGGCAAACAGCATTTTATCACAGACGATGCTTATCGCTCCAAGGTGGAGAATACCTTCGAGAAGAAGATGAATCTTGTTGGCAAGCAGTTTTATCAAGTGAAGAGACAAAAGCTTATAACAGACGCTAAGACTAAGAACATCTGTAAGGATTTGGTGAAGAAGAAACTGACGAATGCGGAGCAGGAGGCATTGCAGTTTCTCTATGCTTATATGCCTGTGGCAGATGTCACCGACTATCCTACGTCATTCTTTCTCCAGAATGTTCGCACAAGCTTCGAGGCTCGTCGGGAAATGCCTTGGGGACAGGAGATTCCTGAATTGCTATTCCGTCATTTCGTACTTCCTATCCGTGTGAATAATGAGAATCTCGATGATTCTAGACAGGTGTTCTACAAGGAGTTGAAGGAACGTGTGAAGGGGATGAGTATGAAGAATGCCATTTTGGAGGTGAACCATTGGTGTCATGAGAGAGTGACTTATCAACCTTCTGATGCTCGTACTTCCGCACCCCTTTCCACAATCCGTTCTGCATACGGCAGATGTGGCGAGGAGAGTACTTTCACGGTCGCTGCCTTGAGAGCGATAGGTATTCCTGCGCGACAGGTTTATACTCCTCGCTGGGCGCATACCGATGACAATCATGCCTGGGTGGAGGCTTGGGCTGATGGAAAATGGTACTTCCTCGGTGCTTGTGAGCCAGAAGCTGTGCTCAACCTAGCTTGGTTTAATGCCCCGGCATCACGAGCTATGTTGATGCATACCAAGGCATTCGGTGATTACAATGGCCCCGAGGAAGTGATGTTGCGCACGTCCAATTATACGGAAATTAACCTTATTGACAACTATGGCTCTTCTGCTCGAATCGATTTCTCGGTGGTAGATACCAATGGTAAGCCTGTGGATGGAGCGAGAGTGGATTTCAAGATTTATAATTATGCAGAGTTTTGCTCGGTAGTGACTAAATATACGTCTTCGGATGGTAAGACTTTTCTATCGGCTGGTAAAGGCGACATGATGGTTTGGGCTTCGAAGGCTGGCAAATATGGCTTCGCCAAGGCTTCCTTTGGTAAGGACAAGACCATTACGGTTTGTTTGAATCATGAGGTAGGAAAAGAAGGACAAGTTTTCTATCGTGATTCCTTTGATATTGTACCTCCTCCAGAGAAGGCGAATATCCCTTTGGTATCGGCAGAGGCGAGAACCAAAAACTTGGAGCGTTTTGCTTACGAGGATTCTATCCGTCATGCTTATCTTGCTACCTTCTTTAATCAAGAGACCGCATTCAGAGCTTTGCGAGAGAAGGGACTGATTGTGGAGAAATATCTGACGAGAAATGGTATTGCCACTTGGGTTGCCAAGGGAGAGGAACTTGCTGTTTCGACTCCTGTTTCGCCTTGTCCTATTTCTGAAAAAGACAAGATAATTCCAGATATGAATCAAGTGGAAACTTCTGTGGCTTGTGGAATTAATTCCACGGAAACGCTAAAAGACAAACAGGATATTGGGACTCAAAGAATCTCTGCAAAGGCGCAAAAGATGGTGGATTTCTTGGTAGCTTCTTGGGGAAATCATGCTGTTGTCCTTGATTTCTTGGTGCAGCATCAAGATCAACTTGATAGAACTATCAGCTTGCTTAGTACTTTGAGTGCCAAGGACTTGCGAGATATGCAAGTGAATATTTTGGAGGATAGTTTCTTGGCAAGTAGCGACCAATTATCGCCTCGTGTAGAGGATGAAATGATTATCTCGCCTTTCAAACAGTTTTTCGAGCAAGAATTTGGCAAGATGAAATCTACGCTCAAGACGGATGCTGCAGGTGCTTTCTCTCATTCTGTAAACGTAAAACAATCTTTGGCACAGTCTTTTAAAAATGATCCTCGTCTCTTGGTGGAGTGGGTGAAGCAAAACATTCACTTGAACCCAGACAAGAAGGCGCTACAAATCGCTCAAACCCCAGTCGGTGTATGGAAATCTCGCTTGACTGATGAGCGTTCTCGCAAGATATTCTTCGTCGATGTGGCAAGAAGCCTTGGCATCGAGGCAAGGGTGGATGCAGTGACCAAGAAGTTGCAATATCGAATGGAAAGCAAGGAGGATAAACAATCAGAGAAGAATGGCTGGATAGATGTCGATTTTGATAAAACTTCATCAATTGTGTCTCGAAAAGGAATTCTAAAGCTTGATTATCAAGTCAATGGTGCGGTAGATGACCCGAAATATTATAGTCATTTTACGCTTACACGTATCAATACCGATGGTTCTACCTCTCTCTTGGAATATCCAGAGGAGGGTTGCACTTGGAGCTATACTTTTAAGAATGGAATAGAATTGGATGAAGGGGATTATGCACTTGTGTCGGGTACTCGCCTTGCTAATGGTGGGGTATTGTCGGAAATGCAGTTGTTGCATGTAATTTCAGGAGAAACTCTCCCTGTTACAATACATTTGCGTACTTCTCAGACGGAAGTTACTGTAAAGGGCAACTTCGATTCTGAATCGAAATTCTTGTTGTTGAATCAACTTCCTAATTCTGAAGGTTTGTCTGAGTCTGCTTCTGACAAGGGGGAAAACTTGAAGGAGGTAAGTCTTTTGAGCCAAACTGGTCGTGGCTATTTCATCACTGGCTTGATAGGTGTGGGGCAGGAACCGACCAATCATGCCTTGAAGGACATTGCCAAGGTTGCACAGGTGTTTGAAAGATGGAATCGTCCGATAGTGCTTCTCTTTGAGGATGAGGCTTCTGCTCATAAGTTCCGTATCAATGAGTTCCCTGGTTTGCCAAATAATATCATCTTTGGTATAGACAAGGATGGGGTTATTCGCAAACAACTCGTTGATAATATGAAACTTACAAATGCCAATCTTCTTCCGATATTCACGATTTCTGATACATTCAACAGGGTCGTTTATGTTTCTCAAGGATATACGATAGGATTGGGTGAACAGTTGGAGACGATAATTAAGAAGTTGTAGTATTCTTCAACCTCATGTAAGTTTGTATGAATAAAGGCTTCCGATTGTTTCATGTGAAACATCGGAAGCCTTTATTCTTTTGTCAAAATCAAATCTATTTGATATTAAAACATATTCATTCTCGTTAATGTGCTTCTAACCAGTTCTTTCCCCAGCCAGCATCAGCTATCAAAGGCACGCTCAGGTGATATGCGTTCTGCATTTCCTCGACTACAATTTTCTCCACCTTTTCCTTTTCCTCAGGATAAACGGAGAAGTTGAGTTCATCGTGCACTTGTATAATCATCTTGCTCTTGATGCCTTCTGCCTTGAATCGGTTGAAGATGCGAACCATCGCCACTTTGATGATGTCGGCCTCCGAGCCTTGAATAGGGGCATTGATGGCATTGCGCTCAGCGAAACCTCTTACCGTTCCGTTTCGGCTATTGATGTCCGGCAAGTAACGACGGCGGTGGAAGATGGTCTCGGCATAGCCTTTCTCACGAGCGATTTCCTTGGATTTCTCCATGTATGCTTTTACGCCAGGGAAGGTGCGGAAGTAATCCTCGATGATTTGCTTCGCCTCCTTGTTCTCGATATTCATGCGCTGTGCAAGACCGAAAGTTGTGATGCCATAGATGATGCCGAAGTTGGCAGTCTTTGCCTTTTTGCGTTGAGCATCAGATACTTCTGAGATGTCCTCATGCCATATCTTGGCAGCAGTGGCAGCATGGATATCGCTGCCTTCACGGAAAGCTTCCACCATGTTCTTGTCTTCGCTCAAGTGTGCCATGATGCGAAGTTCTATCTGCGAGTAGTCGGCAGAGAAGAAAAGGCAACCTGGTTCTGGTATGAAGCATCTTCTTATCTCTTTACCATCGTCATCTCTTACAGGGATATTCTGAAGGTTTGGATCGCTTGACGAGAGGCGACCTGTAGCTGTCACGGCTTGGTTAAACTGGGCATGAATATGACCTGTACGAGGGTTGATGAGTTTTGGAAGGGCATCGACGTAGGTGCTCAGCAGTTTCTTCAATCCTCTGTAGTTCAGTATCTCATCGATGATAGGGCTCTTGCTTCTCAACTGTTGCAGTACTTCCTCGCTGGTTACGTATTGTCCAGTCTTTGTCTTCTTAGGCTTCTCCACAATCTTCATCTTCCCGAAGAGGATTTCTCCTACTTGACGTGGGGAGGCGATGTTGAAGGATTCTCCTGCCAACTCGTAGATATGGTGCTCGATGTCCGACAAGCGATTTGTCAGATTCATGGATGTCTCCTTTAGTGTATTGGTGTCTATGCACACGCCATTCATCTCCATGTGGGCGAGTACAGGAACGAGTGGCATCTCTACATTCCAGAACAAATCCTCGCAATCAATTTCTTTGAGCTTTGGTTCGAGCACATTTTTCAGGCGTAGCGTGATGTCGGCATCTTCGGCTGCATATTCGTAAACTTCTGATGGAGCGAGGTCACGCATAGATTTTTGATTCTTTCCCTTCGGACCAATTAATTCCTCGATGTGAACTGTTTGATAATGGAGGAAGACTTCAGCCAAGTAATCCATGTTGTGATACAACTCGGGTTGGATGAGATAGTGGGCAATCATCGTGTCAAACATCTTGCCTTGGATCTCCACGCCGTAGTTCATCAAGACCTCATAATCGTACTTGATGTTTTGCCCCACTTTAAGAATTTCTGGGTTCTCATAGAGTGGTTTGAAGATCTTTACGAATTTTAATGCTTCTTCACGATTGGCAGGGATTGCCACATAAAATGCCTCCTTCTCTTCAACAGCGAAGCTCAATCCTACTAATTCTGCGTCAATAGCAGCGGTTGAAGTGGTCTCTGTGTCTAGACAGAGAGTTTGCTTTGTAATTAAAAAGTCATAAAGTCTTTTCGCATCTTCTTTTGTCTCAATGAGTTTGTATTTATGTGCTACCGTTTTAATGGTGTCAAAACTCGTGTTTTTTTGCTCTTCTTGACCATCTGCTTGCTGTGCGCCAAATAAATCGAGCTCTCCTGTAGGCTTCGTTTGCTTTTGTTGAGGTTTTTTAAGAACACGGCTGGCAAACGACTTGAACTCTAATTCGGTAAAGATTTCGTCCAATTTCTCCTTATCGGGTTCAACCAACTTTAAGTCTTCGAATTTTTGAGAGACAGGCACGTCGGTTCGGATGGTAGCCAAGAACTTCGACATCTTGATGTCTTCGACAGCAGCTTCCACTTTCTCACGAAGTTTACCTTTTACTTTTGCGGAATTTTCAATCAAGCCCTCGACACTGCCAAATTCGTTGATGAGTTTCACGGCAGTTTTTTCTCCGACGCCAGGACATCCTGGGAAGTTGTCTGCAGAGTCTCCCATCAGAGCCAAGAGGTCGATGACTTGGAGTGGGGAAGAGATGCCATACTTTTCCTCGATTTCTTTTTCACCTAAAGTCTCATAGCCTCCACCATGGCGTGGTCGGTACATATAAACATTTTCCCTGACCAACTGCCCATAGTCCTTGTCAGGTGTGAGCATATAGGTTTCGATACCCTTTTCGCCAGCTTGAGTTGCTACGGTACCGATGATGTCGTCCGCCTCGAATCCATCTACCTGAAGAATAGGTATATGATAAGCTTCCAGGATTCGCTTGATGATAGGCACGGAGAGTTTGATGTCCTCGGGAGTCTCCTCTCTTTGTGCTTTATAAGCTGGAAAAGCCTCGTGACGGAAGGTCTTGCCATGGTCGAAAGCCACTGCGATGTGAGTAGGCTTCTCCTTTGTGAGTATCTCGTTGAGGGTATTGCAGAAGCCCATGATACATGACGTGTTGAGCCCTTTCGAGTTGATACGAGGGGCTTTCATAAAGGCGTAATACGAGCGATAAATGAGCGCATACGCATCTAAAAGGAACAATTTATCCATAATATTCATATTTATGGTGTAAAATTACTAAAAAATTGCCATATTTCAAGAAGAATTGATTAATTTTGTAACAAATTTCGGAATTTAAGTAGTTTTACGATCATATAATGGATTATTTATCACTTATCAAGCAGCCTATTGAGGCAGAATTGGCAGATTTCATAGATTTGTTTAATAAGTCTTTGATGCACAGCGATGGACTTCTTTCGCAAGCTCTCGATCATATTCGTCAGCGTGCGGGTAAGCGTATGCGTCCTATGCTCATCCTTTTGATGGCAAAGAATTTCGGTAAGGTGACCGAGGTGACACAACATTCTGCTGTTGGTTTGGAGTTGCTTCATACGGCTTCTCTTGTCCATGACGACGTGGTCGATGAGAGTGGGGAGCGCCGTGGACAGGCCAGTGTCAACGCGACCTATAATAACAAGGTCGCTGTGTTGGTAGGTGATTACATTCTCTCTACGGCCTTGCTTCATGTCTCTTATTCTCACTCCGAGGAAATCGTGAGATATTTGGCAGAGTTAGGAAGGGTTTTGTCGAATGGAGAGATTTTACAGTTGAATAGCATCAGTAATGCTGAAATCTCGGAAGATGTTTATTATCAGGTAATTAAGCAGAAAACTGCGGCTCTCTTTGAGGCTTGTGCAGGCATTGGTGCCATGTCGGCTGGTGCTTCTATGGTAGAAATAGAAGAAGCAAAGAGGTTCGGACAGAACTTAGGAATTATCTTCCAGATTAGGGATGATATTTTCGACTATTATGATTCCAAGGAGATTGGCAAGCCTACAGGGAATGACATGACTGAAGGTAAATTGACTTTGCCTGTTATCTATGCTTTGAAATCGACTGGTGATGAGGAGATGATGAAACTTGCCCGCAAAGTGAAATCTCATGAGGTTCAACCTGAGGAAATCGCCCGTCTGGTAGCTTTTACAAAGGACAATGGAGGTATTGAGTATGCTGATAAACGTATGTGGGATTTTCATGCAGAGTGTTTGAATTTTCTTGACACTTATGTGGAGGATAGGGAGATTCGTACTGCCTTGAAAGCGTACTTGGATTTCGTGATTGAGCGCAAAGCGTAACCCTCATTTTTTATAGTTTTTATAGTTGTACGACTATGCAGGTTCATGTTGTACGACTATGCAAGGTCATGTCGTACGTTTATAGGTACTATAGTCGTACGACTATAGAAGGTCATAAAAAGAGGTCTTTCAACAGGTTGTTTTTCCTGTTGAAAGACCTCTCTTTTTATCTATGGATCCTTATACTTCGTCTATGTATAATTGAGTTTTATCTATGAATCCTTTTTTTCTGTTCTTGTTTATTTTTCTGTTATTTGTTTTACTTTCTTAGAAATACTTGATTTCCTTGCCCAGAATATCGCTCAAGAGGAGGTTGGTAAGACGGGATGTACCCAAACGCAACCACTCGTTAGTCAACCATTTCTCACCAAGAATTTCTTTTACAATGGTGTAGTAAACCACAGCGTCGTGAACCGTATTGATGCCGCCCGCTGGTTTGAAACCAATCTGGATGCCAGTCTTCTCGTAGTAAGCCTTGATGGCTTGGCACATTACATAAGCAGCCTCTGGGGTGGCTGAAATCTTCTCCTTGCCAGTAGAGGTCTTGATGTAGTCGGCTCCTGAGTACATGGCGAGAATAGAGGCCTTCATGATGTTGCTACAGTTCTTCAAGTCGCCTGTTTCCAAGATGCACTTCATCTTGTGCTCTCCACAAACTTCCTTCAATTGCTGAATATCGTCGCACATACCCTCGTAATCCTCGCTGAAGAACTTACCTACTGGCATCACGATATCTACCTCTGTTGCTCCGTCTTTGATGGCTAAGGCAGTCTCTGCTACCTTTACCTCGATAAAGGTCTGGGAGGATGGGAAATTGCCGCTTACAACGGCGATTTCGACGCCATCTACTTCCAAACTTTGGCTGATGAGACCAGCGAAGTTAGGGTAGGTGCATACTGTTGCGACATGAGGGAGGTCTGGATAATCCTTGGCAAACTGGTTCACCTTTTCGATCATCTTTAGGATGCTTTCCTCTGTATCTTCTGTATGAAGAGAAGTCAACTCTACGCTACCCAAGAGGAATTTCTTGACCTCCAAGGTCTCGTTCTCTGCAACTTTTTCGTCCAGAATCTTCTTGACTTCCGCTGCTACTTCCTCATCATCGAGGTCTGTTTTATACTGTTTGAGAACTGACAAGTATCTGTCATCAGCCTCGCTATACAGCCCCTGCTGATGCTGTTGTGCAAGGACTTGGTCTTTAATACTGCTCATAATTTATGTGTTTATTTGATTGTTTCTACGAATGTTAATGATGCGCTTCTTTAGAGTATCAAGATGTTATTCTTTCACTCTTCACTTAACTTAGGGTTGTTTTTATGCCTTTCTGCATCTCTTTTCGTCTTCTTGTCGAAGCTTTTTTGGAGTTCTGCGGTAAGGTCGATGCCTGTTTGGTTGGCGAGGCAGATGAGTACCCAGAGGACATCTGCCATTTCCTCGCCGAGGTTAGGCTTTTCGCCCTTCTTGAAGCTTTGGTCGCCGTATGTACGTGCGATGACACGAGCCAGTTCACCTACTTCCTCAGTGAGGCAAGCCATATTGGTTAGCTCGCTGAAATATCTTACGCCGTATGTCTTGATCCATTTATCTACGGCCTCTTGTGCTTCTTTTATCGTCATGATTTTCTTGTTTTATACGTATAGTCGCTTAAAAAACAGGGGGATTTATTCCTTGTTGTGGGTGTCCATCATAATGGTGACAGGACCATCATTGAGCAATTCCACCTTCATGTCGGCTCCAAATTCGCCTGTCCCTACAGGTTTACCTAGGGCTTCGGATAGCTTCTTGCAGAACTCCTCGTAGAGTGGAATGCTGATTTCATGTTTAGCGGCACGATACCAACTTGGGCGATTGCCCTTCTTGTAGCTGGCGAATAGGGTGAACTGGCTGACAACCAATATTTCGCCGCTGACATCCATGATGGAACGGTTCATTACATGGTTCTCATCATCGAAAACACGGAGACCGATAACCTTCTTGACGAGCCAATCTACGTCTTCCGAGGTGTCGCTTTCTTCTGCTCCGAAGAGGATGAGGTAGCCTTGTTTGATGGCTGATTTCACCTTGCCTTCTATGGTAACGGATGCGTGGCTTACACGCTGTATTACGATTCTCATTATCTTTTTTCTGCAAATATACGATTTTTATTTCGTATTCCCATCATTCTGAAGGATTATTTTCTGCTGATAATGCGGTATTTCCTTCTTTTTGCTCAAAATAGGTCTTTAAAATCTCTGCTTTATGTGGTCCAAGCACCTCTGTAAGCTCTTCCAGGTTGGCTTCTTTCATCTTCTTGACGCTCTTAAACTTGCTTAGAAGAGCCTCTTTTGCCTTAGGACCGATGCCCTTGATGTCGTCCAGTTCTGAGTGTAGGGCGTGCTTGCTTCGTTTGTCTCTGTGGAAAGTGATGGCGTATCTATGTACCTCGTCCTGTATCTGCGTGAGGACCTTGAAAAGTTCGCTTTCAGGAGGCAGGGCAACGGTTTGTGGGGGAAAGCCATAGAGGAGTTCGTTGGTGCGGTGACGGTCGTCCTTGGCAAGACCTGCGATAGGTATGTCAAGGTGCAATTCACCTACTACCACTTCGTGAACCACGTCCATTTGCCCCTTTCCGCCATCGGTTATGATGAGGTCCGGTAGAGGCGCGTTTTCCTCTATCATACGGCTATATCTCCGTCTTACAACCTCTTGCATGGAGGCGTAATCATCTGGTCCCACTACCGTTTTGATGTTGTATTTTCGGTAATCCTTGCGAGATGGTTTCATACCTTTATATACGATGCAGCCAGCTACGGCATCCGTCCCCGAAATGTTGGAGTTGTCGAAACATTCTATTTGGTAAGGTAGCTTCGGAAGCTTTAGTTTCATCTGTAGTTCCTTCATCAGTCGAGTCTGTTTTTGTTCAGGATTTAGCTTTTCCGCTTGTTTCAGACGGTCGAACTTATACTGCTTGCAGTTCATTTCCGATAGCTCCAGAAGATGCTTCTTGTCGCCTCTCTGAGGCACGAAGAAGGTGGCATCTTTCAATTTCCACCCCATCTCGAAAGGCACGATAATTTCTTTCGAGGTAGAGTGAAAACGCTCCCGAATCTCAGGGATGGCGGTAATTAGAAGTTCCTCGTCGCTTTCGTCCAATTTGCGCTTGTATTCGTAAGTGAAGCTCTGGTTGATGGTGCCATTCTTCACGTGAATATAGTTGATGAAAGCGTTCTTGTTGGCATCATCGTTGACGATGGTGAAGACATCGACATCTGTAATTGTATGACTCACGACCTCGCTTTTTGCCTCGAATTCGTCCAGTAATTGGTACTTTTTCTTGTACTCTTCTGCTATCTCAAAGCGCAAGAGCTCGGCATTTTTCATCATCAAATCATAGAGATATTTACTTACTTCGCGTGTGTTCCCTTTGAGAATTTCACGTGCTTGGCGCATATTTTCTTGGTATTCCTCGTAGCTTTGTTTGTTGATACAAGGTGCTCCGCAGTTATGGATATGGTACTCCAAACAGGGCTTGTATTTGCCATCAGCCACGCCTTCCTTGGTAATCGGAAACCTGCAAGTACGGGGCTTGTAGAGCTTCTTGATGACCTCCAAGACGGCGTACATGCTGCCAATATGAGGGTAAGGACCGAAGAAAGTTCCCACCTTTTTGTTGATATGGCGAGTTTTGAAAATGCGAGGGAAATACTCGTTTGTTACGCAAATAGAAGGGTATGTTTTGCCGTCTTTCAGCAGTACATTGTACCTTGGATTGTACTTCTTGATAAGGCTGTTTTCAAGCAAAAGAGCATCTTCTTCTGTGTTTACAACGGTGTAAGAAATATCGAAAATCTTAGAAACGAGCACTTTCGTTTTGTATCTATCTACCTCTTTATGGAAGTATGAAGATACTCTTCGTTTCAGGTTTTTCGCCTTTCCTACATAGATAATCGTATGATTTTCATCGTAATATTGGTAGCTACCTGGCTTCTCGGGCATACTTAGTACGATGTTCTTGAGTCTAGCAATTCTTTCTTCGTTTTCTTGTCTAGTCATATATATATAACTCCTTTGTTTTGAGGGAATTTATGAAGAAAAGTTTCACGTGAAACTTTAGCGTATGCTTCCATTTGTGTTTCCACGTACGTTCGTCTGTGGCTGCACGTACGTCTGTTCGCAGTCGCACGTACGTCCGATAGGCTACGCACGTACGTGCGTCAAAAGGTTCACGTACGTGCGTAAAAGCAGTGTTATAGTTGCATGAGAGTAGAGACTTCTACGTCTGGATCAAATATCTTTCTACCCTCGAAATTCTCGTTCACGAGTTCGATGATAAAGTTGGCATATACCTTCTTTGGGTGGAATTTCTTGACCAAATCGCAGGCTGCTTTCATGGTTCCGCCAGTGGCGAGAAGGTCGTCGTGGAGGAGTACCACGTCGTTCTCATTGATGGCATCCTCATGGATTTCGATGGTGTCGATACCATACTCTTTAGCGTAACTTTCCTGTACCGTTTTGCATGGAAGTTTCCCTGGCTTACGGCACAAAACGACACCTGCTCCGAGGCGGATGGCGAGGGCGGAAGACATGACGAAACCACGGGATTCGATACCTACAATCTTAGTGATTCCCTTGTCTTTGTACAGCTCATACATCTCGTCGTTGATCTCTTTTAGGGCCGCTGGATTCTTGAATAGGGTGGTTACGTCACGGAAGTTTACCCCCTTGATAGGCCAATCTGGAATGCTTCTCAGATTGTCTAATAATAGCTGGTTGTTCATTGCTTTTTTATTGTTTATATTAATACTTTTCTCTTGTAAAATATTGTGCGATTTCTTCGTTTTTATCGGGGAACATCGAGCTTGTTTCACGTGCGGTTGAAGTTTTACTTTAACTATAAAAACACTTGATGTAACTACATCTAAACATTTGAAAGTCAAATATTTTACTTATACTACGTTTCACGTGAAACATTCTTTTGTTTCTCGTGTTTTTCCGTCTTGCTGGGGTTATCTGCCCAGCAAGACGAGCATTACATTGATGTCGCTTGGAGATACACCTGGAATGCGACTTGCCTGTGCCAAAGTCTCAGGGTCGATGCGCTCGAGCTTCTGGCGGCCTTCGGTCGAAATCTCATGCAACTCGGCGTAGTTGAAACGCCCCTTGATTTTGATGTTTTCCAAACGGTGCATCTTGTCGGCAATGAGCCTTTCTCGATCAATGTAACCTTTGTACTTCATCTTGATTTCCGCAGCTTCGCAAATCTCTTCCTTACGATTGGCTGGCGCATTCATCGTTGCTTTCAAGTCAGGAATAATCTCCGACAAGTTTTCGAGGTTCAAATGTGGACGAGCCACGAGGTCGATGAGCTTGCAACCAGCGCGAAGTGGAGTGGTGCCGAGTGCTTCCAATTTTGGATTGATTTCATCCTTCTTGATAGGATAGTTGGCGCAGAAGTCGATGATTCTTTCGATGGCTTCTTTCTTCTCCATCCACCAGTCGTATCGGTCGCGTTTGGCGATGCCCAACTCGTATGCTTTCTCTGTGAGACGTGCGTCAGCGTCGTCTTGTCGAAGTAAGATGCGATACTCGGCTCTGGAGGTGAACATTCGGTAAGGTTCATCCACACCCTTCGTGGTGAGGTCGTCGATGAGTACGCCGATGTAACTCTCGTCTCGCTTCATCTCGAATGTCTTGTCACCGACGCAATGGAGGGCGGCGTTGATTCCGGCAACGGTACCTTGACCTCCTGCTTCCTCATAACCGGTGGTGCCGTTCACCTGTCCGGCGAAGAAGAGACCCTTGATGATTTTCGACTCCAGCGAATGCTTGAGTTGGGTAGGGTCGAAGTAATCGTACTCGATGGCGTACCCCGGACGATAAATCTTCGCATCTCTCAAAGCCGGGATTTCGTGAAGGGCTTTCAACTGGATGTCCATCGGCATGCTCGATGAGAAACCATTCAGGTACATCTCGTTGGTGTCTTCGCCTTCTGGCTCCAGAAAGAGTGGATGCTGGTCCTTGTCTGGGAAGGTGACGAGCTTGGTCTCGATGCTCGGACAGTAGCGAGGCCCCGTGCTCTGGATTTGCCCATTATATAAAGGTGAGTCGGCGAGACCGCTCTTCAGCGTGTCGTGAACCTTCTTGTTGGTGTAGCAAGTCCAGCAAGGCAGTTGCTTCAGCACACGATGCTCGCCCATGTAAGAGAACTGGTGGAAGTCGCTGTCGCCAGGTTGCTCCTCCATGTCCTCGAAATGTACGCTTCGCTTGTCGATGCGAACAGGCGTTCCTGTTTTCATTCTCGCCGAGGTGATACCCCATCGAGTGATGCTCTCCGTGAAATGATGCACGGCAGGTTCGGCGCATCTTCCGCCTTCCACCATCTTTCTGCCCACGTGCATCAA
>ERZ808259.603-NODE-603-length-13785-cov-3.149454_pt1 | contig 13785 bp, 8 predicted proteins | sample MGYA00521279_ERZ808259 | MGnify/ENA primary metagenome ERZ808259 (study PRJEB31516, sample SAMN03275586) | gut metagenome | biome: mammalia-associated habitat; material: feces | host: Papio cynocephalus | place: Kenya | collected 2012-07-27 ... | reverse complement strand
CATCCACGCGGGCGATCCGGAGTGCAAGGTCGTCGGCAAGGGTTCTCCCCTGCTCGCGGCGCTCGTCGACCGCGGCGACTTCAACCAGCACGACATCAACACTGAGATCCGCGCGCAGGTCGACAACATCCTCGCGCGCGAAAAGGTCGAAAACCTGATCCTCGGCTGCACGCACTACCCCATCGTGGAGGAGAACTTCCACGAGTGCTATCCGCAGCTGCACCTCATCAACCCCGCGCTCGAGCAGGCAAATGCCGTCAAGACATACCTTGCCGAGCAGAACGCTCTGAACCCGCAGAAGAAGGGCACCTTCACCATCTGCACCAGCGGCGACCCGCAGGTGTACGTCAACGTCGGCAAGCGTCTCGGACTCTTTGAGGCAAGCGAGCTGAAAGTCGTTCACATCTGAAAACAGCATAAGGAAAGCGCAGCCAGCGGCTGCGCTTTCTCTTTGTTCTTTTTTTACCTTTCGCGCTTACGGAGATAGTATGTCACCGCGGCGATGACCTCGACAGCATAGACGCCATAAAACAAAGTGTTGATGTGCTGTGCCTTCTGCCGTGCCAGCGACATCGCCTCCTGCGTGTAGACGGTCACCGGCAGATAGCCGTCCGCCTTTGGCCCTGTCCGCCAGAAAACGACCGAGCGGTTGCGCCAGATGAAGTTGCAGAGCACATTTCCGTTGTCGTCCTCAATGGTCGCGCCCTCGGTCTGCGAGCGGTAGATCGGCGTGTCATTCTCGTAGTAGAGCGGGCTTTCGGCAACGGCGGTCTCCGTCGCAAACCCTCCGCCGCTGTCATAGGTCGGCTTGACGGGCTTTCGCATATAGCGCTTGAATGAGTCAAAGTCCGTGAACTCCACGCCCTCGGCGAGCCGCCTTGTGTCGCCGAAGCCGACAAGCGCGCGGTTGATAAAGGCGCTCAGCGCCAGCGCCGCGCAGAGCGCGAGCGCTGTGGTGCGCAGGAGCCTGTCGTTTTTGCGCTGCGCCTCCGTTTTCTCCTCCGGCGGGAGGAATCTCTTTTTCACCAGCCGCCGCTCGACGAGCCGCACAGCAAAAAAAGCGATCAGCACCGCGGCGAGCAGCACAAGCGCCGCCTGCCAGAACGTGAGCGAGATCCCGACGCCCGTGCGGCTGGCGGTGAAGCCGTTTATCGTGACCGGATGAAACGCCCACAGCAGCGGCAGCGTGCAGGCAAAGAGCACCCACGCGGCCCCGTAGGTCCGCTCCGCGCCGCGGACGACCGCGCGGCGGAAGGCGTCCACGTCCTCCCCCTCCTCGTCGTGTATGGCAAGGAGCGCTGCATTGAGCTGCACGGTCTCAACGGCGGCCGCCGCAACAAAGAACACCGCGCCGAGGAAGAAGCCGAGCAGCGCCCGCTCCAGCGCGCTGTTGAAGGCTATGGCGACCAGAAAGCCCCCGAAGGAGCAGGCCAGCGAGATGCAGCAGCGGGAGCGGAAGCGGGAAAGGCTTGACGCGAGCAGGTGCCTGCGCTGCTGCTCCGCCTTGGGCGAGGTCTGCGGCACGGCGTCCTCCGCCCCCGCTGCGGCGCGTTCGCCGCGCAGCAGCTCGTCGCAGGTCACACCGAACACCTCCGCGATGACCGGAATGAGCGAAAGGTCCGGCGCGCCTTCGTCGCGTTCCCAGCGCGAAACGGATTTGTCCGACACGTTCAGCCGTTCCGCCAGCTCCTTCTGCGTCATGCCGTTTGCGCGGCGCAGGGCCGCGAGGAAGCTGCCCATCGTTTTCTTTTCCATAAAAGCGACCTCCTTTTGGTCTTTGGATGGCCCGATTCTACCGCCGCGTCAGAGAGAATGCCACCCAACGGAGCGGGACTGTCTCTCGCCGTGCGAGAATTTTACTCTTCCCCTTCCAATTTCGGCAGCTCCCAGCCGATGAGCAGCGGTCCGCACCCCACAGTGATGCGCGCCGACGGCGCGATGATGTGATTGCTCACGCCGATCGGGAAACCGCAGTCGATCGTCCCGTCCGTGAGCGGATATTGCAGCCCCTCGAGCGTGATGTGCTCGGCGCGGTCGCCCATGCTGAAGAGCGAGACGATGCCCCAGTCCACCTCACGCTCGAGCGTGAGCGTTTCGTTTTCGATCGCCGTGTAAACAAAGTCGCGGTCGTAGAGATACCCCCGCGCACCGTGACGCAGGAGAAAGGCAAGCGACTGGAGATTGGCGAGCGTGTGATCGAGCCGCGCGCCGCCCGTCGCGCCATAGAGATAGAAGGTATCGCAGCCGCGGCGCAGTCCTTCGCGGAGCGCGAGCATGGTGTCGGTGTCGTCCTTCTCGACCGGCACCCGGATGCAGTCCGCCGGCGCTTCCCGGACGTCCATGGAGTCGAAATCGCCGAGCACGATGTCCGGTCTGATGTCAAGGCGCTCGCACAGATGCAGCCCCGCGTCCGCGGCGATCTGAAGATCGCCCTCGCGTGGCCGCTCCCGCAGACCGTAGAAGGTGCCCGCGGCGTAGATAAAGCAGCGTTTCATGGTTTTCCCTCCCCGGGATGGTTTGTGATTTTTATTGTACCGTAAGCCGCGCGCGATGGCAAGCCGCAAAATATGTGCAAGTTGCCCCTTGACAAACCTGTTCAAAAACCTATAATAAAGCTCGACAATTCCAAGGGGCGCTGGCGCAAGCCGGCTGAGATCGGGGCGTAACGCCGTCCCAGTCCCTCGAACCTGATCCGGGTAATGCCGGCGTAGGAATGCGAAGGATATTGATGAGGTATGCCGCATTGCGATCGCCGCAATGCGGCATTTTTCATCGGACCATTGGGGTTGATCTTTTCAGAAAGCAGGAGAAAAACCATGACCCAAACCAAGACCCGCGCCCTCACCGAGGGCGCACTGATGGTGGCCGCCGCCACCGCGCTGAGCTATGTCAAGCTTCTTGAGCTGCCGCAGGGCGGCAGCGTGTGCATCGGTATGCTGCCGATCTTTCTCTACTGCGCCCGCTGGGGCTGCAAGGAGAGCTTCCTCGCCTCCTTCGCTTACGGCCTTCTGCAGCTCATTTTCGACGGCGCTTACGCATGGGGCCCGACCTCGATGCTGCTCGACTATGTGCTCGCCTTCGGCGTGCTGGGCGTAGCCTGTCTGTTCCGCAAGCAGAAGGGCGGCATCTTTGTCGGCACGGTCGTCGGCTGCGTATGCCGCTTCATCGTCCACTTCATCAGCGGCGTGACCATCTACCGCATCTATGAGCCGACCGTGCTGTTCAACACGACCTTTGCCAATCCCTACCTCTATTCCGCCGTCTACAACGGCAGCTATGTGTTCATCGACATGGTGCTCTGCCTCATCATCACCGCGCTGCTCTACCGCCCGCTGTCCCGCTACTTTGCGCCGCAGGAAGCAGTCGCCGCGGCAAGGAAGAATCAGGGCCCTGAGCTCTAAAAAAGCGGGAATCCCTCTCCCCGCCGGCAGCTGTCGGGAGAGCCGTTCCAAATGGAACGACTCTCCTGCTTTTTATAGGTTTTTCAGCTCTACCGGTGTGCCGACGGAGCGGGCGATGGTGTAGATCTTCGCCACATCCTCGATGTACTCGGCGTTGAGATACGCCTGTGCGAGGTCGCCGCCCACGGCGAGCACGCCGTGGTTCGCGAGCGTGCAGCCCCTGCGTCCCTCAAGCGCCGGGACCGCGTTCAGTCCGACCTCCTTCGTGCCGGGCGTCGCGTAGTCCGCGCAGCGGATATCGCCGCCGAGGAACACCAGCGCCTCGATCAGCACGGCGGGGATGGTCTGGTGGTTCACGGCAAAGGCCGTGGCGTAGGGCGAATGGGTGTGGAACACGGCGTTCACATCGGGGCAGCCCTCGTACACCGCCGCGTGCATCCGCCACTCGCTCGAGGGCTTCAGATGTCCCTCGACCACCGTACCGTCGAGCCGCAGGACCACGATGTCCTCCGCGCGCATCACGTCGTAGCGCACCGAGGTCGGCGTAATGAGCATGAGGTCTTCCTCGCGCAGATAGCAGCTCATATTCCCGCTCGTGCCGGAAAACAGTCCCTCATGAAAGGCCTGCAGGGAACGGTCCACAATCTCCTGCCGCAGCTCTGTGATCGTTTTCATCGTCTCCCTCCTCACACCACAAGGTTGTGCTCGTCGATGTGCCCGTCGGTGAAGTAGCGGTGCAGATCGTAGGGCGAATAGATGCCGAGGTCGGTCACCACACCGGAGACCAGATGCGGCGGCGTGATATCGAAGGCGGGATAGTAGCCCTTCACGCCCTCCGCCGCCGTGCGCACGCCCATGGCCTGCAGGGTGAAGTTTGGGTCGCGCATCTCAATGTGGACCGTGTCCACGGTCGGATGCCCCTGATCGGGCGCGCCGGTGACAAAGTACGGGATGCCCATGTACTTGGCCACGATAGCGTTCTGGAACGTACCGACCTTGTTGACCACATGACCGTCGCAGCAGATGGCGTCGGCGGCGGTGGTGAACACATCCACGCCCTCGCGCTGCATGACGAAGGCCGGCATATTGTCGGAGATGACGGTGACATCGAAGCCCATGTCGCGGCAGACCGTTGCGGTCAGACGCGCGCCCTGAAAATAGGGGCGCGTCTCGGGGCAGAAGAGACGGATATGCTTTCCTCTCTCGCTGCATTCGCGCAGCATCATGCCGACGATGGTCTCGGCAAAGCAGTGCGTCATCACCGTGCCGTTCTCGGGGAACAGATCGACAAGGTACTTGCCGATCCTCGCCACACGCTCGTAGCGGGTGTTGTTCAGCTCGACCGTTTTTTTCACGATGGCCTGCGCCGTGTCCTCGCCCGCGGCGAGGGCGCGCTCGGCCTCGGCAAGGCAGAGGTCGCACAAAAGCGCCATGCGCTTGACCGTCGTGGGCCGCGCGTGGGAAATGGTGTGCGCCGCCTTCCGCAGATATTCCATCTGCTCCGCGGCGGTCTTATCACGGCACTCATGCGCCGCGAGCGCCATGCCCATCGGCACGGCGGTATACGGTCCCGCGCTCTGCGTCACCATGTCGGTGATGGCCTGCGCGACCTCCTGATGGGTATGGCAGGTGACAAATTCGACCTTCGCGGGATAGATACGGCGGTCAAGTATTTTTACTTTACCATCCTCGTACCACGCGATGTTTTCATATTGCAGCATGAATGCCAAATCGTGATCCGCTCTCTGCATCGTTCTCCTCCTTACGCGTAAAGACGCTTGACCGCCGCGCGGGCCTCATAAAATACCTTCTCGCGGTCGAGCGTCTTGTATTCGCCGTTTTCGTACAAGATCCTCCCATCCACCATCGTCATGCAGACGTCGGACGAGTGGGCCGCGCAGGTCAGCAGCGCGGGAGTATCGAAGTTCGGATAAAGGTGGGGTTTGTCCAAATCGAGCGCAATGATATCCGCCTTCTTCCCCACCGCCAGCACGCCGGTGTCGTCACGTCCCTGCAGCCTCGCGCCGTTGACCGTCGCCATGTCCAGCACCTCGGCGGAGCTGACCGCCGTCGGGTCACAGGAGTAGCCGCAGGGCATGATATCGGCCAGGTGCATTTCCTCAAACATGTCCAGGTTGTTATTGCTTGCCGCGCCGTCCGTGCCGAGGGCGAGGTTGATGCCCGCATCCATCAGCTTTCGCACCGGCGCAAAGCCGCTGCCGAGCTTGAGATTGCTCGTGGGATTATGGATAACGTTCACGCCGTGGCGCTTCAGAATGGCAATGTCCTCGTCGCTCACGGCGACGCAATGCGCCGCGGCGGTGGGACTGTCCAGCGTCCCCAGCTCCTCGAACCACGCGACAGGGGACTTGCCGTAGCGCTCGATGCACTCGTCCACCTCGCGATGTGTTTCGGAGAGATGGATGTGCATCCGCCCGCCGTGCGCCTTACAGAGCTCGCTGTAGGCACGGACGATGTGCGGCTTGCAGGTATACTCCGCGTGAACGGAAAAGTCGATGCGGATGCGCCCGTTCTCGGCGTTGTGGCACTTCTCGAACAGCTCCACCGACTGCGGGATCTGCGTGTTCTGCTCCACGGTCTGGTTTTCATCAAAGCACTGCACGCAGCGGCTGATGTTCGCTTTCATGCCCGCTTCCGCGACGGCGGCGACCGTCTCGGCGGGGAAAAAGTACATATCGGAAAAGCTCGTCGTGCCGCTCGCCAGCATCTCAAGGATGGCAAGGCGGCTGCCCGCCGCGATATCCGCGGGCACCAGCCGATCCTCGATGGGAAAGACCTTGTCGAACAGCCACTCCCGCAAAGGCAGGCCGCTGCCCACGCCGCGCAGCAGCACCATGGGCGAGTGATTGTGGCAGTTGATGAGGCCGGGCATGAGCAGCTTCCGCTCCATGCTTTTGTGCTCCTCATACTCCCCCGTCGGTTTTTCCGCGCCGATGTAGTCGATGGTATCGCCGCGCACGCCGAGGAAACCGTGCAGCGTCGAGTAGCCGCCGTTCTCCCCGCGCAGCAGAAGATCGCAGTTTTCAAAAAGAATGCTCATAATAGTCTCCGTTTCGATTAGTGCATTGATTCTACCACGCATACACGGGAATTGCAAGAAATACGGCGCACGGTTCGTACACCGCGTGAAAAATGACCGTTCTCCCGTCGGAGAGCGGTCATTTTTTCTGCTGTGTCCGGTACTCAGCGGGCCATCGGCAGCGCTTCCGCGTCCTGCGCCGCGCCGCCCTGCATCGCGCGGCGCGCGGAGGAAAGCATCAGCTTGATGCGGTTGAGCTGATTGACCTCGCTTGCACCGGGGTCGTAGTCCACGGCGACGATGTTCGCCCACGGGTACGTCCTGCGCAGCGCCTTGATGACGCCCTTGCCGACCACATGGTTCGGCAGGCACGCGAACGGCTGGATGCAGACGATGTTCGGCGTGCCGGAGGTGAGCAGCTCCGCCATCTCGCCGGTGAGGAACCAGCCCTCGCCGTACTGATTGCCGATGGCGAGGAAGGGCTCGGCGAGCTTCGCCACGTCCTCGATGGGCATGGGTGCCTCAAAGCGGCGGCTTTTCTCCAGCGCCTCGAGCGCTGGCGCGCGGAGACGGCGGATCATCTCCACGCCTGCCTTGGCAATCACAGAATCCTTCCATGAGGTGCCGAGGTTCTTATGGCGGAAGTCGCGCCCGTAGATGCTGTAATTGAAGAAGTCCAGCAAATCCGGCACGACGGCCTCGGCCCCCTCGGCCTCAAGCAGCTCGACCAAATGGTTGTTCGCGAGCGGCATATACTTCACCAGAATTTCGCCCACGATGCCGACACGCGGCTTGCGCAGCGTCTCGTCGATGGGCAGCGCGTCAAAGTCCGCCACGATGCCGCGGCAGACGTCGGCATAACGCCACTTCGTTTTTGGGTTCACAAGCGAATCGACGCAGATCTCCCTCCACTTTTGGTGGATCGCCTCGGCGCTGCCCTTTTCCAGCTCATAAGGGCGCACATGGTAAAGGCAGCGCATGAAGAGGTCGCCGTAGACCAGCGCGTGGACCGCGTCCATGATGAGTCCCTTGGAGAGCGTGAAGCCCTCGTTCTTCTCCATGCCGTTGAGGTTGACGGAGACGACCGGAATGTAGCCATAGCCCGCCTTTTCCAGCGCGCGGCGGATGAAGCCGACGTAGTTGCTCGCGCGGCAGCAGCCGCCCGTCTGCGTCATCATGAGGGCAAGGTGATCTGTGTCGTAGCGGCCCGAGGTCACCGCCTCCATAAGCTGACCGACCACCGTGATGGACGGGAAGCAGGCGTCGTTGTTGACGTACTTGAGTCCCATGTCGATGGCCTTTCGGTCGTCGTTCTTGAGCAGCACCACGTTGTAGCCGTGCTTGGCAAACACCGGCTCGAGAACATCGAAGTGAATGGGGCTCATCTGGGGCGCGAGCAGCGTCCACTTCTCGTCGCGCATTTTCTTCGTGAAGGCCGCGCGGTGGTAAGCCGCGCTCTGCGGGTGCGCGTAGATGCCCTTCTCACGGCGGATGCGCATGGCGGCGAGCAGGCTGCGGATACGGATACGCACCGCGCCGAGGTTGTTGACCTCGTCGATCTTGAGGACGGTGTAGAGCTTGTTGCTGCCCTCGAGAATTTCGGAGACCTGGTCGGTGGTCACGGCGTCAAGACCGCAGCCGAACGAGTTGAGCTGAATGAGCTCGAGATCGTCGCAGCGGCGCACAAATTCCGCCGCCGTGTAGAGGCGGGAGTGGTACACCCATTGGTCGTTCGCTCGCAGCGGACGCTCGGGCGTGAAGTCGATGGGCAGGCAGTCCTCGGTCAGCACGTCGAGGCCGTAGGAGGCGATCAGCTCGGGGATGCCGTGGTTGATCTCGGGATCAAGGTGGTAGGGCCGCCCCGCAAGGACTACGCCGCAGCGTCCCTCCTGCCGCATCCTTTTGAGCACCCGCGCGCCCTCGGCACGAATATCCTCCTTGACTCTTTGCTGCTCGGCCCAGGCAAGGGAAACCGCCTGCCGCGTTTCCTTTTCCGGTATCCCCCACTGCTCGCGGCAGAAGCGCGCCATGCGGTCGGCGACCGTCTTTTCGCTCGTGAAGGCAAGGAAGGGCTTGAGGTACTCCACCTCGCCGTCGGCGGCCGCCTCCACGTTGTTCTTCAGATTCTCGGGGTAGGACACCACGATGGGGCAGTTGAAATGGTTCTGCGCGTCCGGCGTTTCCTGATGCTCAAAGAACACGCAGGGATGAAAGATGGTATGCACGCCCTCGTCGATGAGCCACTGCACATGGCCGTGAGCGAGCTTCGCGGGATAGCACTCGGACTCGGAGGGAATGGACTCCATGCCGCGCTCGTAGAGCTTTCGGTCGGAGAGCGGCGAGAGGATCACACGAAAGCCGAGAGCCTTGAAAAATGTCGCCCAGAATGGGTAGTTCTCATACATATTCAGCACACGCGGGATGCCGATCTCGCCGCGCGGGGCCTCCCCGGCCGCAAGCGGCGGATAGCGGAACAGCCGCTCGCGCTTGTAGGCGAAAAGGTCCGAGCCCTTTTCGTGCGCGTCCGTATTTCCCGCGCCCTTCTCGCAGCGGTTGCCGGTGGTGTAGCGCCGCCCGCCGGGGAAGCGCGTGACCGTCAGCATACAGCGGTTGGAACAGCCGCCGCAGCGCAGCGTCTGCGTCTTGTACTCCAGCGTCTCGATCTCCGCGAGTGGGAGCATCGCGGTCTCCTGCCCATGGTAGTGGCTGCGTGCGATCAGCGCCGCGCCGAAGGCGCCCATCAGACCCGAAATATCGGGGCAGACCGCCTCCGCGCCGGAAATTTTCTCAAACGCGCGCAGCACGGCCTTGTTGTAAAAGGTGCCGCCCTGCACGACAACGTGCGCGCCAAGCTCGCTCGGGTCGGCGAGCTTGATGACCTTATAGAGCGCGTTTTTGATGACGGAGTAGGCAAGCCCCGCCGAAATATCCGGCACGCCCGCGCCCTCCTTCTGCGCCTGCTTGACATTGGAGTTCATGAACACCGTACAGCGCGTGCCGAGATCGACCGGGTGCGGCGCGAACAGCGCCTCCTTCGCAAAGCCCTCGGCGCTGTAGCCGAGCGAGGCGGCAAAGTTCTCGATGAACGAGCCGCAGCCGGACGAGCACGCCTCGTTGAGCAGCACATTGTCCACGCTGCCGTTGTGCAGCTTGATGCACTTCATGTCCTGCCCGCCGATGTCCAGCACGCAGTCGACCTGCGGATCAAAGAAGGCCGCGGCAGTGCAGTGAGCGATGGTCTCGACCTCACCCTCATCAAGCGAAAACGCTGCCTTCAGCAGCGCCTCGCCGTAGCCGGTCGAGCACTCGCGCAGGATGTGTGCCCCCTCCGGCAGCTCACGCGCGAGCGCGGAGACGGCGCGCTTCGCCGTCTCGATGGGGCTGCCCTGATTGTTCGCGTAGTACGACCACAGCAGCTCGCCGCGCTCGCCGATGAGCGCGAGCTTTGTCGTGGTCGAGCCGGCGTCCACGCCGAGGAAGCAGCCGCCCGCATAGCTTGCCAGGTCCCCCTTCTCCACCACCGCCCGCGCATGGCGCGCGCAGAAAGCGTCATAGTCCTCCTGCGAGGCAAACAGCGGCGGCAGACGGTGGAGCTCAAAGGCCATCTCTACGCCGCTCGTGAGCCGGTCAATGAGTGAGGCGATGGGCAGCGCCTCACATTCCGCCTCGTCAAGCGCCGCGCCCATCGCGGCGAAAAGGTGCGAGTTCGGCGGGTCGATGGCGGTCTCGTCCGTGAGCTTCAGCGTGCGGATGAACGCCGCCTTGAGCTGCGGCAGGAAGTGCAGCGGTCCGCCGAGGAAGGCGACGTGACCGCGGATCGGCTTGCCGCAGGCAAGGCCTGAGATGGTTTGATTGACGACCGCCTGAAAGATGGAGGCGGCAAGGTCCGCCTTGGTCGCCCCCTCGTTGATGAGGGGCTGGATATCCGTCTTGGCAAACACGCCGCAGCGCGCGGCGATGGGATAGACCTGCTGATACTTCTCCGCCTCGCGGTCAAGGCCTGCGGCATCGGTCTGCAAAAGCGCCGCCATCTGGTCGATGAACGAGCCGGTGCCGCCGGCGCAGACGCCGTTCATGCGCTCCTCAAGCGTAGTACCGAAGTAGATGATCTTCGCGTCCTCGCCGCCGAGCTCAATGGCCACGTCGGTCTGCGGAGCCTCGCGCCGCAGCGCGTCCGCGACGGCCACGACCTCCTGTACGAATGGGATGCCAAGCGCCTTGGCCAGATTGATGGCGCCCGAGCCGGTGATCTTTGCCCGCAGGGCACAGTCCCCCACCTGCTCGCGCGCTTCGCGCAGAAGCGCCGAAAGCGCCTCCTGCGTGTGTGCGCAATGCCGCCGGTACTCACCGAAGAGCAGCTTTCCATCCTCGTCCAGAAGGACGAGCTTCACGGTGGTGGAGCCAATGTCGATGCCTGCGCGATATGTATTCATGAAAGGACCTCTTTCTGCCGGAAAATTGTCTGTGCGAATGCAGCGTATAAAGCGATAATTTTAGTATAGTTTTCTCAAAAGCAAAGTGAAAGTTAAGAAATAAGAACAGAAAGTTAAGAAACTGTAAAAAATCGGCATTGCACGCCGCTCCCGCGGAATGCAATGCCATTCTCATTTTTTCTCTTTGCGCGCGTGCGTCAGAACGCCAAAATACGGCGGATCGCCTCGCCCACGCCGTTGTGGTCGTTGTCCGCTGTGATCAGATCGCAGAGGGCCTTAATGTCCTCCGACGCATTGCCCATCGCCACGGAAAGCCCCACGTCGTGCAGCATCGCGCGGTCATTGTCCGAGTCGCCGATGCCGACGGTCTGCGCCATCGGGATATGCAGATCGTCCGCAAGCGCCCTCAGACCACTGCCCTTGGTGACGCCCTGCGCCGTCATCTCCAATGTAGTCTCCTCCGGCATTGCAAAGGACAAGGGAAGCGTCCTGAGTTCCTCATAGCATGCATGGCAATCCTCCGGCGAACGGAAGTAAATGTTCACCTTGCCGATGGATGTAAGGTGCCGTGCCTCCTCAGCCATATCAGCGACCTTGCGCGTGATCCTCTCAAACATAGGCTGATAGATCCCCGCATGAAAGTCCTTCATGTGCGTTACATCGTCTGCGGCAACAATGGTCTCGTCATCCGTAAGGATATGCGGCATTGCGCGATACCGTTTTGCAGTCTCCGCCAACGCAGCAGCCACTTCCGATTTGACCGGGCGGCGGTCGATGCAGCGCTTTTCCACACGGTCATAGACGAACGCGCCCGTGCTGCACACGGCATAGCGCATCATCGGCACCATGTCAAAATACAGCTCCAGCTCCGGCACGGCGCGGCCCGTGCAGTACACCACATGAATGCCGCGTTCGCTTGCCGCACGGATATCGCGCACGGTGTCCGGGGCAATGGTCTTGTCCGATGTCAGGAGCGTTCCGTCCATATCCAATGCAATGATCCGGTAAGTCTTTCTCTCCATGCATTCCCTTTCTTCAAATTCAGAAGGTCTCCCCTGCGCCTCCGCGGGAAGACCTTCCTTTTATCGTTTGAGATGCCCGGCAAGGGCGGTGATGAGCGCGTCCTTGCCCTCGCCCTTTTCGGCGGAAAACGGCACGAGCACGTCGTCCGGTCCGAGGTTGAGCGTCTCGCGGATGAGCGCGAGGTTCGGCTCGATCTCGCTCCTTTTGAGCTTGTCGAGCTTGTTCGCCACGACCACCATCGGGCAGCCGCTTCCCCGGAACCACTCGCGCATCGTCACATCGTCCGCCGTCGGCTTGTGGCGGGCGTCGACGATCAGCACGCCGAGGTCAATAAGTCCCGCGCTCTGGAAGTAGTTTTCCATCAGGCGGCCCCAGCGGTCGCGCTCGGCCTTGGAGACCTTCGCGTAGCCGTAGCCGGGCAGATCGACGAGGTAGAGCCTGCCGTCGATCTTGAAGTAGTTGATCTGCGTCGTTTTGCCGGGACTCGCGCCGACGCGGGCAAAATTTTTACGGTTCACCACACGGTTGATGACGCTCGATTTGCCGACGTTCGAGCGTCCCGCGAACGCGGCCTGCGGCAATCCGTCGTGGACGAACTGCGCAGGCACGGTCGCGCTCAGGATAAACTCCGCTTTGTTGAAGTTGATCGCCATAAGGGGTCACTCCGCTTCTGTTGATTTTCAGACCCGCAGCGCGGGCAGCTTGCCGCCCTCCGCAGCGACCGGCAGCACGGCGTCGAGCCGCGCGGCGGGAGCCGCCTCAGGATAGGCCAGCGCTTCGGCGAACACGGCGTCCACCGTTTCCACCGGCACAAAGCGCAGCTTTGCGCACACGTTCGGGTCGATCTCGTCGAGATCCTTTTCATTCTCCTTCGGAAGGATGACGGTGCGGATGCCGGCGCGCAGCGCGCCCATGGTCTTCTCCCGCAGTCCGCCGATGGGCATGACGCGCCCGCGCAGCGTGACCTCGCCGGTCATGGCGACGTCGTGGCGCACCGCGCGGTCCGTCAGCGCCGAGAGCAGCGCCGTCGTGATGGCGATGCCCGCGCTCGGCCCGTCCTTGGGGACCGCCCCCTCGGGGAAGTGGATGTGGATATCCTTCGTCTTATAGAAATCCGTCGGAATGCCCAGCTCCGCCGCGCGCTGGCGCAGGCAGGACATAGCGGCCTTGCAGCTCTCCTGCATGACCTCGCCGAGGTTGCCGGTCAGCTCCAGCTTGCCGCTGCCTTCCATCACGCCGACCTCGACCGGTAAAATCTCGCCGCCGACCTGCGTCCACGCGAGGCCGTTGACCACGCCGACCAGATCGGTCTTTGCCGCCTCATCGCGCGTATAGCGCGGCGTGCCGAGATAGCCTTCCACATTCTCCGCCGTAATGGAAATGCGCTTTACATCCGTTGTGGCAAAAGCCATTGCCGCCTTGCGGCAAAGCCTGCCGAGCTCACGCTCCAAACTGCGCACACCACTCTCGCGCGTGTAGCGCGCGATGACCGCCCGCAGCGCTTCTTCGTCCACGCGCAGCGCGGCGGGCGCGATGCCGTTCGCCTTTTTCTGCTTGGGCAGCAGATAGTCCACGGCGATATGTAGCTTCTCCTCGTCCGTGTAGCTGGGAAGCTCGATGACCTCCATGCGGTCAAGCAGCGGGCGTGGGATGGTCTCGGTCGTGTTGGCGGTCATGAGGAACATGACGCGGCTGAGGTCGACCGGAATTTCGAGATAGTGGTCGCGGAAGGCGCTGTTCTGCTCGCTGTCGAGCACCTCGAGCAGCGCCGACGCGGGATCGCCGCGCTGATCGCTCGCGAGCTTGTCCACCTCGTCGAGCACGAGCAGCGGATTCATCGAGCCGCTGCGGGAAATGGCCTCGATGATGCGGCCGGGCATCGCGCCGA
>ERZ808259.598-NODE-598-length-13884-cov-3.936944_pt1 | contig 13884 bp, 8 predicted proteins | sample MGYA00521279_ERZ808259 | MGnify/ENA primary metagenome ERZ808259 (study PRJEB31516, sample SAMN03275586) | gut metagenome | biome: mammalia-associated habitat; material: feces | host: Papio cynocephalus | place: Kenya | collected 2012-07-27 ... | reverse complement strand
GGCGCAAAAGCACGGCTCCTCATGAGTCAAGCTCTACTAAATTACTCTGACCCCTGAACAGAACGCGGACACCTACGGCTCCCCTCACGTTTTTCTGGGGATTCTCCCCATGAAACAATCCACAAAAACGTTGGTATGACGCCGAATTCCCCACAAATAGTTATCCACAGACCACTTCGCCGTTATTCACAATTCAATGTTTTCAACACGCACCTCGGTGGATAACTCAAGAAAAAGAGAGTATTAATAGGCAATTGCACATAGATAAGGAAGGCTGTAGAGAAAGGGGCATCCGTGGCCGATACGACAACAGATCCTCTTGAGCAGGCGCGCGGCGTGTGGTCCGACGCGCTGGCGCTGCTGCACCAGAACCCTTCCCTCTCCGCCCGCGACAAGGGCTGGTTGGAAAACGTGTTTCCCGAGGGCATGTGGGGCCCCACCATCGTGTTGTGCGTCCCCAGCGCCTCGGCCCAGCAGGCGTTGCAGACCGATCTCAACAAACCCCTGATGGACGCGTTGCGCGAATCCGCCGAACAGGACATCTTCCCCGCGTTCAAAATCGTCAAGAAGAAGGCCGAACCCAAGAAGAAGGCCGAGGAATACCCCCAGTTCGCCGCGCCCGAGCCGAAACCGGCCGAGAAGACCACGCAGGGGCAATTGCCGATTCCAGCCTCCATGCCGCAGAATCCGCCGGTCCCCGTGTTCCAGAGCGGCCAGAACCGCCCGCTGCTCGACCCTGAGACGCATCTGAACAAGAACGCCACGTTCGACACCTTCGTCCCCGGCGATTCCAACCGTTTCGCGCGCACCGTCGCATTGGCGGTGGCCGAGGGCTCCGGCCATGATTTCAACCCGCTGTGCATCTACGGCGGCTCCGGCCTGGGCAAAACCCACCTGCTGAACGCCATCGGCAACTACGCGCTGGTCAAGGACCCCCATCTGAAGGTCCGTTACGTGACCAGCGAGGAATTCACCAACGAGTTCATCGAGGCGTTGGGCGACACCAACAAAAGCTCCGGCCAGATCAAGGAATTCAACCGTCGGTACCGCGAGGTCGACGTGCTGCTCATCGACGACATCCAGTTCCTGAGCGGCAAGGATTCCACGCTGGAGCAGTTCTTCCACACGTTCAACACCCTGCATCAGGCCAACAAGCGCATCGTGATCGCCTCCGATGTGCCGCCGAAGGACCTGCAGGGCTTCAACGAGCGTCTGATCTCCCGCTTCGAATCCGGACTGACCGTGGACGTCAAACCGCCGGATCTGGAGACGCGAATCGCCATCCTCCGCATGATCGCGGCGATGAACGGCTCCAACATCCCCAACGACGTGCTCAACCTCATCGCGGAACGCTTCACCGAGAACATCCGCGAGCTGGAGGGCGCGCTGAACCGCGTGACCGCGATGGCCTCGCTGACCAGCCAGCCGGTGACCAGGGCCCTGGCGGAACAGACGCTGCAGGATTTCTTCACCACCGACGTGGAGATCAAGCCCGCCGACATCATCACCCAGGTCGCGAAGTACTTCTACGTCACGTTCGACGACATCGTCGGCCGTTCGCGCACGAAGAAAATCGCCTTGGCGCGCCAGATCGCGATGTATCTGGTCCGCGAGCTCACCAGCATGAGCCTCAACGACATCGGCCTGGTATTCGGCGGCAAGGACCACACCACCGTCATGCACGCCTACACCCGCATCAACGACGAGATGCAGGAAAAGCAGGAGATCTACAACTACGTGATGGAATTGACCGTCCAGCTCAAGCAGCGTTCTTCGGAAAAGTAGGATTTTCGACACCCTATCGCTGGATTTTCTGCGATTTTTGGCATGATATGTCGGTATTTCTCCGTCATGCGATTTGAAATGAACCATCGTGGCGTATAGCATGGACGCGGACCGGGGTCCGCGTAGTCTCCAGGCAATCGGAGCAGGGAAGGGCGCGCGGGCACTCGGTTTTTCTTATCGCGGAGCGTCCGGTCAGGGCGGTTCAACCGTGGAGTAAATAAATTTACTTTCTTATTTACCAAGGCAGATGACACGCCGCGTTGTGCATAGAAATTTGAAAATTTATCCACAGGGTTGTCCACAAATCAAGGAAAAACCTGTGGAAAACCCGTTGGAAACGCGGAAAATTCATGTGAGTGCCTGGTGGATTATTCACCGCCGATTGTGGATAACTTTTTGCCGAGGAAATCGATGTGGATAACCAGGTGTTTTGTCCACACTCCATCCAAAAGTTATCCACAGGCATCGAGGTATGGCAAGCCCTTGGAAAATCTGGGGAACAACGAGTTACCCACATTATCCACAGCCCTTATTATTACTATGTAAGTTTTCTATATCGAAGTCATCATCATCGTAATAAGTGGGGAGTTCCCCACGATTCAAATCGCTTCGTCAGCTGGCTAGAATGGCTTGTGGAACGAACGAAACGAGGAACATCAATGAAAGTCGAAGTCAATTCCCAAGCACTGGCCGACGCTGTAGCCTGGACTACCCGCGTCATCGATGCGCGTCCCGCAACGCCGATTCTTGCCGGCATCCGTCTGGAGGCCATTGACGGCACGCTCCAACTTTCCGCGTTCAATTACGCCATTTCCGCCCGCCACCACATCGAAGCCGGCATTGACGAGCCGGGAACGGTCCTGGTGCTTGGCAAACTGCTCGCCGATATCACGAAGTCGCTGCCGGCCGCCAAAACCTACCTTTCCACTGAAGGTTCCACCTTGGTCATCAGCTCCGGGAAATCGACCTTCACCATGCAGCTCATGCCGGATGCCGAATACCCCGATTTGCCGACCATTCCGGCCAAACTCGGCCAAGTAGACTCCCCTACTTTCATGCAGGCCGTGAACCAGGCATCCGTGGCGGTCTCCCGCGAAGAGAACCGCCCGGTGCTGACCGGCATCCGCGTGCAGTTCCAAGGCGACCGGGTGATCATGAGCTCCACCGACCGTTTCCGTCTGGCCCGGTCGAGCTTCAACTGGACCCCCGAAAATCCCGACATCAACACCACCGCGCTGGTCCGCGGCTCGCTGCTGCGCGATGTCGCACGCTCCATCGACGAACACCAGGACATGGTGATCGATTTCGATCCGGAGAACCCGTCTCTGCTGGGATTCGAGAACGCGGGCCGCGTCTCCACCTCGCAGCTGATCGATGGGGAATTCCCGGCGGTGGACCGCCTGTACGCCGACGAATACCCGATTCACGCGGTCATCGACAAGCAGGCGTTGGTCAGCGCCATCAAGCGCGTCTCCCTCGTCACGGAACGCAACGCCCCGGTCCGTATGACCTTCACCAGCCATGACCTGACCCTGACCGCCGGCACCGCCGACGAGGCACAGGCCAGGGAGGTCCTCGACATCGACATGGACGGCGACGACATCACCGTGGCGTTCAACCCCACCTACCTGATCGAAGGCCTGAGCGCCATCAGCGAACCGTACGTGCGCATGAAGATGACCACCGCGGTCAAACCGGTGGAATTCAACGGCCAGAAGGAAGCGGATTCCGACGAATCCATGGACTACCGCTACCTGCTCGTGCCGATGCGCTTCGCAAACTGATCCGAACACCGCGAACACCTGACGCGACACGGTCGTTCCGGACGAACCGCAGCCCGGAACGACCACAACCGTCAACAACCACCATCCAAGGAACCCATGCATATCTCCCGCCTCGCACTCGACCACTACCGTTCATGGGAACGCTGCGTGCTCGATCTCACGCCGGGGGTCAACATCCTGCAAGGCGCGAACGGACTGGGCAAAACCAACATCGTGGAAGCCGTCGAAGTGCTGTCCACCGGATCCAGCCACCGTACGTCGTCATCGCTGCCGCTCATCGAACGGGGGTACACGTCGGCGGTGATCCGCGCCAACGTCGATGATACGGACGGACAGCACGCGTATGAGGCGACCATCGTGGCGCGCGGCGCCAACAGGGCGCGCATCAACGGCGGAAAATCACAGTACATGCGCGATTTGATCGGACTCATCCCGTCCGTGTCGTTCACGCCGGAGGACCAGCATCTGGTATCGGGAGATCCGGCGACCAGACGCAACTTCCTCAACCAGGCGGCATCGCTGCTGCTCCCCCACTACGCGCCGCTGCTCCAACAATTCACCCACATCGCCAAACAGCGCACGGCACTGCTCAAACAACTGGCGGACGGCACCGGATTCGACCCGGAATACGGCCGGCAGGCGGTGCTGAGCGGCCTGGAGACCTGGACCGGCCAGTTCATCGACATCGGACTGCGGCTCACCCGTCACCGCGCGGACGTCGTTCGGCGGCTTTCCGAGCCTTTCGGCCGCATCTACGAGGCGCTCGCCGGCACCGCGAAACCGCAGACGGCGACACAACCACCGCATGCGCCGCAGCAGATGGCGGCGCTCACCTACGAGCCGTCCTTCGATGAGGTGCTGTACTTCGACGATCCCGTGGCGGAGATCAGCAGGCACTTCCAACGCATCTATTCCGGAGAAGTGGCGCGCGGCCGCAATCTGATCGGCCCGCACCGCGACGACCTCGCCCTGCGGCTCGATGGCATGCCGGCCCGGGAATTCGCATCGAACGGCGAGATGTGGACGATGGCATTGGCGTTGAAGATGGCGTTGTACGAAGTCGTGCAGGAACAGCGCGGCACCAAGCCCATCGTGATCCTCGACGATGTGTTCGCGCAGCTCGACGAGTCACGGCGCGGGCAGATCCTCGACTTCGCCGACGCGCAGGACCAGGTGCTGATCACCGTCGCCGCCGCCAGCGATGTTCCGCGCTCCGGCGGGAACCTCATCGACGTCGCGCGGTTGCGCGAACAATCCTCGGGAACGCCGGACGAGCATCTGGCCGCCATGATGGCGCAACTGGCGTCGGGCAGGTCCGCAGCCGCATCGGACAGCGCTGAAGTGCTGGCGGAGGACGGGCAATCCGAGCCGTGTCAGCCGTCCGAAGTGCAGACGCCGCCCGATTCGCCGGCATCGCTTGACGCGCAGGTATCGTCCGAAGAGCGGAATGCTGCGCGGACGGCGGTGCGGACGAACGGGAACGGGGATGACCACTGATGCCGGACCGACCAATCTGCGAAACGCTGCATCTCGATCAGCGCAAGCTCCCGGCCGAGGTGTTCGAACGGATCAGCCGTCGCGCCGGACGGGCCAAGGAACGTGAGGAAAAGGCGCGCAAGGCCTGGGAGAGCTTCGGCAAACCGGGCCGCGAACCGCAGAAGGTGGGCAGCATCTTCGAAATGATCGCGGTGCAGGGCAAATGGACCAAGCATCTGAAAATCGCGCAGATGCAAAACCATTGGGCCGACGTGGTCGGACCGGAGAACGCCCAGCACTCCTACCCCTCCAGCCTGCGCGACGGCGTGCTGACGATCCGCTGCGACAGTCCGGCGTGGACCACCACGATGACCTACATGACCCCCATGCTGACCACGGTCATCCGCAAAAAGCTGGAAGGACTGACCATCGACGAGGTGCGCGTCACCGGACCGCAGCAGCAGGGGTACGGCCGCGGCCGGATGACCCGTCGAACGCGGTACTGACGGCGGAATTTCAGGGAATTCCAAGGATAAATGTCTCTGCCGCGCTGTCCCTCTGCGTGAGTAGAATATCAAGCAGTGTATGTAAACGCCTAGAAGGGGCCTTTATTTGCGTTCTAGGCGGTATCGCCTTTGCAAATTGCCTTCCTAGACGGGAAAAATGCAGGAAGGAATCTTTGTGGCAGACCTTGATGCGGATTCGCTGAACGAATCAGCTGATAACACGCAGGAAGATCAGATCCAGAACGACCGACTCGAAGACGCGCAGCTTGACGACTCCCTGTCGCCGGAACACTACGACGCCTCCGACCTGAGGGTTCTGGAAGGCCTTGAGGCGGTGCGCATCCGCCCGGGCATGTACATCGGCTCCACCGGACCGCGCGGCCTGCACCATCTGGTGTACGAGATCGTCGACAACTCCGTCGACGAGGCCCTGGCCGGCTACGCCTCCCATATCGAAGTGACGATTCTGCCCGACGGCGGTGTGCGCGTCGTGGACGATGGACGAGGCATCCCCGTCGATGAGGTGCCGGGCGAAGGCATCTCCGGCGTCGAGACGGTGATGACCAAGCTGCACGCCGGCGGCAAGTTCGGCGGCGGCGGCTACGCGGTCTCCGGCGGTCTGCACGGCGTGGGCATCTCCGTGGTGAACGCGCTGTCCACCCGCGTCGACATCGAAGTGCGTCGCCAGGGCTTCCACTGGACCCAGACCTACATCGATCAGAAGCCGACCGCGCGTCTGGCCAAGGGCGCTCCGATGGGCGAGGACGAGTCCACCGGAACCTCCGTGACCTTCTGGGCCGACGGCAAGATCTTCGAAACCACCACCTACGATTTCGAGACCCTGCGCAACCGCTTCCAGCAGATGGCGTTCCTGAACAAGGGCCTGAAGATCTCCCTGACCGACCTGCGCGAACCCGACCAGGCCGGCGACGAGGTCGCGGGAACCGACGACGACGCCGAAACGAAGCATCAGAGCGTCACCTACCAGTACAACGACGGCATCAAGGACTACGTCGACTACCTGGTCAAGTCCCGCAAGACCACGCCGGTCGAACCGGACGTCATCGATTTCGAGGCCGAAGACCTGAAAATCGGCATCTCCGCGGAAATCGCCATGCAGTGGACCACCGCGTACTCCGAAGCCGTGCATACCTTCGCGAACACCATCTCCACCACCGAAGGCGGCACCCACGAGGAAGGCTTCCGCGCGGCGCTGACCTCGCTGGTCAACCGCTACGCCCGCGAGAAGAACATCCTCAAAGACAAGGACGAGAACCTCTCCGGCGACGACGTGCGCGAAGGCCTGACCGCAGTGGTCTCCGTGAAGCTCACCACCCCGCAGTTCGAAGGCCAGACCAAGACCAAGCTCGGCAACTCCGAGGCGAAGACCTTCGTGCAGCGCGTCATGACCGACAAGCTCGGCGACTGGTTCGACGCGCATCCAAGCGAGGCCAAGAGCATCATCCAGAAGGCCATCGAGGCGTCCCGCGCGCGCATCGCGGCCAAGAAGGCCCGCGAGAACACCCGCCGCAAATCGATCTTCGAATCGGCCGGCATGCCCGACAAGCTCAAGGACTGCCAGTCCAACAACCCCGAGGAATGCGAGCTGTTCATCGTGGAGGGCGACTCCGCAGGCGGCTCCGCCATCCAGGGACGCAACCCGATCACGCAGGCCATCCTGCCGCTGCGAGGCAAGATCCTCAACACCGAGCGCGCCAGCCTCGACCGCATGATGAAGTCCGACACCATCGAAGCGCTGATCACCGCGGTCGGCGGCGGCTACGGCGAGGACTTCGACCTCAACAAGGTGCGCTACCACAAGGTCATCATCATGGCCGATGCGGATGTCGACGGCGCGCACATCGCGACCCTGAACCTGACGCTGTTCTTCCGCTACATGCGGCCGATGATCACCGCCGGATACGTGTACGTGGCCATGCCGCCGCTGTACCGCCTGAAGTGGACCAAGGGCGCGCACGACTTCGTGTACACCGACGCCGAACGCGACCGCGTGCTCGCCGAAGGCAAGGCGGCCGGACGCCAGCTGCCGAAGGGCGAAGGCATCCAGCGCTACAAGGGTCTGGGCGAAATGAGCTACCAGGAGCTGTGGGAGACCACCATGGATCCGGAACACCGCATCCTCAAGCAGGTGCAGATCGAAGACGCGGCCGCGGCCGACGAGACCTTCTCCATGCTCATGGGCGACGAAGTCGAACCCCGTCGTCTGTTCATCCAGCGCAACGCGCGCAACGTCAGCTGGATCGACGCGTAAGGGATTCACAGGGACTTCAAGGCAAGGATTAGAAATTGGCAGACGAAAACAACAACACTGAAGACGGCCAGTTCGTGCCGGACGGCTCCATGGAGCCGTTGAGCCCGCAGGAGGCCGACAACACCGACTACGGTCTGATGACCGGCGAACGCATCCAGAAGAAGGATCTGCAGCAGGAAATGCGCGATTCCTATCTGGCGTACGCCATGTCCGTGATCGTCGACCGTGCGCTCCCGGACGTGCGCGACGGCATGAAGCCGGTGCACCGTCGCGTGATCTACGCGATGTATGACGGCGGATACCGCCCGGACCGCGGCTACTCCAAGTGCGCCCGCGTGGTCGGCGAGGTCATGGGCAAATACCACCCGCACGGCGACTCCGCCATCTACGACACGTTGGTGCGTATGGCGCAGTCCTGGTCGATGCGCTACACGCTCGTCGACGGACAGGGCAACTTCGGCTCCCCCGGCGACGATCCCGCCGCGGCAATGCGTTACACCGAATGCCGCATGGCGCCGCTCGCCATGGAAATGGTGCGCGACATCGACAAGGACACCGTCGACTTCCTGCCGAACTACGACGGCAAGACCCAGGAACCGACCGTGCTGCCGTCGCGCTTCCCGAACCTGCTGTGCAACGGCTCCTCCGGCATCGCGGTCGGCATGGCCACGAACATCCCTCCGCACAACATGCGCGAGGTCGCCGAAGGCGTGCACTGGGCGCTCGACCATCCGGACGTGAGCCGCGAGGAGCTGCTCGACAACCTCATTCGCATCATCAAGGGACCGGACTTCCCCACCGGCGCGACGATCCTCGGCCACAAGGGCATCGAACAGGCATACCGCACCGGCCGCGGCCTCATCACCATGCGCGCGGTCGTCAACACCGAGGAGATCAAGGGCCGCATGTGCCTCGTGATCACCGAACTGCCGTACCAGGTGAACCCGGACCGACTCGTCGTCTCCATCCGCGAGGCGGTGCGCGACGGCAAGATCCAAGGCATCGCCGACATGCGCGACGAGACCTCCGGCCGCACCGGCCAGCGTCTCGTGCTCGTGCTCAAGCGCGACGCCGTCCCGAAGGTCGTGCTCAACAACCTGTACAAGCACTCCCAGCTGCAGCAGACCTTCGGCGCCAACATGCTGGCGCTGGTCGACGGCGTGCCGCGCACGCTCTCCCTGGACGCCTTCATCCGCCACTGGATCGGACACCAGCTTGAAGTCGTCGCACGCCGCACCGCATACCTCAAGCGCGAGGCCGAGGAACGCGACCACATCCTGCAGGGCTACCTGAAGGCCCTCGACATGATCGACGAGGTCATCGCCCTCATCCGCGCCTCCGCGTCCGCGGAAACCGCGCGCACGGGCCTGATGGACCTGCTCGACGTGGACGAAGTGCAGGCCGACGCCATCCTCGCCATGCAGCTGCGCCGCCTGGCCGCTCTGGAACGCCAGAAGATCCTCGACGAGCACAACGAGCTCATGCGCAAGATCGCCGACTACAACGACATCCTCGCCAAGCCGGAACGCCAGCGCAAGATCGTCGGCGACGAACTCGACGAAATCGTCGCCAAGTACGGCGACGCACGCCGCACCAAGATCCTGCCGTACTCCGGCGAAATGAACGTCGAAGACCTGATCGCCGAGGAAAACGTGGTCGTCACCGTGACGCATTCCGGATTCATCAAGCGCACCAAGGCCGACGAATACCGCGCCCAGCACCGCGGCGGCAAGGGCATCAAGGGCGCCCGCCTGCGCGAGGACGACGTGGTCGACCACTTCTTCCTCACCAGCACGCACAACTGGCTGCTGTTCTTCACCAACAAGGGCCGCGTGTATCGTCTGAAAGCCTACGAGCTGCCGGAGGGATCTCGCGATTCCAAGGGCCAGCACGTGGCGAACCTGCTGCAGTTCGGCCCGGACGAATCCATCCAGACCGTGCTGTCCATCCCGAACTACGACGTGGCCAAGTACCTGGTGCTCGCCACCCGCTCCGGCAAGGTGAAGAAGACCGCGCTCGCCGAATACGACTCCCCGCGTCAGGGCGGCCTGATCGCGGTCCGTCTGATGACCGACGAAAACGGCGAGAACGCCGACGAGCTCATCGGCGCCGCGCTGTGCAACGCCGACGACGACATCATCCTCGTGTCCAAGAAGGGCATGAGCCTGAAGTTCGAGGCCAACGACGAGCAGCTGCGCCCGATGGGCCGCCAGACCGCCGGTGTGCAGGGCATGAAGTTCCGCGACGGCGACGAACTGCTCGCCATGGACGTGGTCTGGGGCGATTCCGACAAGGACCTGTTCGTGGTGACGAACGAGGGCTTCGCGAAGCGCACCGCCATCAGCGAATACCGTTTGCAGGGCCGTAACGGCTACGGCGTCAAGGCCGTGCAACTCGCCGAGGGACGTGGATCCCTCGTGGGTGCCGTGATCGTGGAGGAGGACGACCAGATCCTCGCCATCATGAAGTCCGGCAAGGTCATCCGTTCCAACGTCGCCGAGGTCAAGCGCACCGGACGCAACACCCAGGGCGTGACGTTCGCCAAGCCCGACAAGAACGACGAGATCCTTTCCATCGCGCGCAACGAGGACAAGGAGGATTCCGAGGAATCCGCCGAATCCGCTTCCGCTGACGCCGCCGCTTCCGCAGCCGACAACGGCATTGCCGAATCCTCTGCGAATGCCGCGGGTGCGAATGCCACTGCTTCCGCAGCGGAATCCAACGACGCGGAATAAAGGAACAGGAATCCTCCGAATTCCGAAAGCCATCGTCGAGACCGACAGCGCCTCGACGATGGCGAGCATGGCGAGAATGTAGAGGCATAAGGACGATGCGAACAATCGTCTGCGAAAACTGGTAGCCTCAGCTAGGAACTGGGCATGATCTTGCAAGGAGAACGATGAGCGAGAACAACGAAGAACAGCAGGTTCAGGAGGCCGAACCGGCCCCGCGCGTGGCGCGTTCCGCTTCCAGCCAGCCGCTGATCGGCACGGAGCAGCCGCAGGCGGGCTCCCCCGCCAAGGGCGGAGTGAAGGTTCGTGACAAGGTGCGCCGCGGCACTCCCCGCGCACGCCGCATGAGCCTGTCCCTGACCCGTATCGACGCGTGGTCCGCCGCGAAGGTGGCGTTCATGCTGTCCATCGCGGGCGGCATCATCCAGATCGTCGCCGCGGCGCTGCTGTGGACGGTTCTGAACGTGGTCGGTGTGTTCGACCAAGTGACGCAGATCGTGTCCTCCACCGGTCTTGACGCAGGTGGCTTCGACCTGGCCAACGTGCTCTCGCTGAGCACCGTGCTGAGCGCCGTCACCATCATCGCTGTCGTGGAAGTGATTCTGGTGACCCTGCTCGTGGTCATCCTCACGCTGCTGTACAACGTGGTGAGCACGCTCGTCGGAGGCATCCACGTGACGCTGGGCGACGACTGATCGGTTGTTGTCAGACGCTCCGACGGTCGCTGCCGTTTAGGCGGTGATCGCGGAATGGTTCGTCGTTTATGCTTTCGAGGGTCCGCAGCCGTATGGTTGCGGACCCTTCTGTGTCTCTTCTGTGCCCCGTATTTGTGCCCCGTATTTGGAATCACATGTCAGGTTATCCTGCGTTGGAAGCGCCACGCAGGGAATGAATCATGCGTGGATCTTGGACCTTGCATAGACCTTGCGCGGGCCTACGCGGACTGCCGCTCCACGATGCGCGTCTTCAGAATCGTCGTATGCGACTCTTCTCCTCGGATTTGCCGCAATACCAATTCCGCCATGGTGCGGCCCAGCAATTGCGAATCCTGATGCACCGTGGTGAGCTTCGGATTGGCAAGCAGCGCCATTGTCGAATCATCGAATCCCGTGACCGCGATATCTTCCGGAATTCGAAGGCCCATATGCCTGAGCTGGTTGATCAATCCGACCGCGATGTTGTCGTTCGCACAGACGATGCCGTCGATGGAATGCAGATGCGCTTCGAATGCCACTGCGGCCATCTCGCCGCTGGTGGTTTCCCAATCATCCGCGTAATACACAAGATTATCGTCGTACAATTCCCCCATGGCCGTTTTAAATCCGGCAAGTCGGTTCAGCGATGTCGGCGAATACCCGGGGCCACAGATATACGCGAGTCTCGTGCGATGTTTGTTTAGAAGATACCGCGTGATGGCGGCCTGACCCTGCTCATTGTCGAAATCCACTGCCAGAAATGAAGTGCGGTCTTCGGAGCTGATTTCGGAGCGCACCATCGGGCGCCGGAGATTTCGGAACGCCTTCAGCAAGGAATCGTCGTTGCTCATGGAGAACAGCAGATAGCCGTCCGCAAAATCGCCGTTGACGAGTGTGGTGATGCGCTGCGTGGCCTGTTCGGAATCGGCGATAAGCGTGACCATTTGATATCCGGCTTCGCCAAGTGTTTGATTGGCTCCCGATATCGCTTGGGCGATGCTGGATTGCATGATGGTGGAGTTGCTTTCCACCTGGATGATAAGCGCTATGGTCTGGGTACGACGGTGCGCCAGAGAGCGCGCGCTGCTGTTAGGCGTGTAGGACGTCTCTTTGACGGCTTTGGCGATGCGATTCGCTGCGGCCTCGGAAACATGCTCGCTGCCGTTGAAGTAACGCGACACTGTTCCGTAGGAGACGCCGGCAATTTTCGCTACATCGCGGATAGTCGGTCTTTTGGATGCTGATGCCATGGTAATCATCTTAGTGTCTCAGAACGGCGCGTATCGATGGTTCGAGGCATGGTTTCCTGATATACGGAATTTTTTGTAACCGGTTACAAAAGAGGGTATAGTACAAATTGTAACCGGTCACATCGCAATGGTGAGCGATGTGACACAGGACACCCAAGGGAGGGGACGAAATGACAATGTCGTTGAAGAAGTCCGTGGCCATCGTAGGCGCGGCAGCCATGCTTGTTTCCATCGCAGCATGCGGCGGATCTTCCAGTTCCGGCGACGCGTCGGACAATGGTGGAGAGGTCACGCTGAATGTTTGGGGCTGGGAGCCAACGCTCAAGCAGGCCAACGCGGCGTTCGAAAAGAAGTATCCGAACATCAAAATCAAGTGGAACAACACCGGAACCGCCGACGATACGGTCACCGGTCTGAACAATGCCATCCAAGCGGGATCCGGCATCCCGGATGTCGTCCAACTCGAATACATGACCGTGCCGCAGTACGTCATCGGCGACAGCCAGCTTTCCGATCTCAAAGACAAGACTTCCGGATACAAGAACTTCTACACCCCCGGCACATGGAACTCCGTGAATGTTGGCGATGGAGTGTACGCGCTGCCGATGGATTCCGGCCCGCAGGCCATGTTCTACAACAAAGCCACCTTCGACAAGGCGGGAATCTCCGAAGCTCCGAAGACCTGGGACGAGTTCTATCAGGACGCCAAAAAGATTCGTGCATTGGGCGACGACTATTACATCACCGCGGACGCCGGCGATTCCAAGGTCATGAACGCGTTCCTGTGGCAGGCCGGTGCCGAGCCGTACAAGTCCAACGGCGAGAACGTGACCATCAACTTCAAGTCCGATCCGCAGGTCAAGACGGTGGCCGAATTCTGGCAGAAGCTCATTGACGAGGATCTGATCAACACCAAGGTCGCCACATGGGCCGACGAATGGAACCGCGGCATCGGCGACGGCACCATCGCCGCCATCTTCGAAGGTGCGTGGATGCCTGCCAATCTCGTTTCCAATTCGCCGCAGGCTTCGGGCAATATGCGCGTGGCCCTTCAACCGAATTGGGATGCCAGCAAGCCGTCCAACGGCGAAAACGGCGGTTCCGCGATCGCCGTGACCAAGGCTTCCAAGCTGCAGGACGCCGCATGGAAGTACATCAACTTCGTATGCCACGACAAGACCGGCATCAAGGCACGTACTTCGGGCGGCGCCTTCCCGGCGGACAAGGCCACGATGAAGTCCGAGGAATTCCTCAAGGGTTCCGACGAAGTCACCAAGTACTTCGGTGGTCAGGAATACAACAAGGTGCTTGCGCAGGCTTCCGAACAGGTGACCAATGAGTACCAGTTCCTGCCGTTCATGGGCCAGGCCAACTCGATCTACAC
>ERZ808259.597-NODE-597-length-13893-cov-2.811533_pt1 | contig 13893 bp, 8 predicted proteins | sample MGYA00521279_ERZ808259 | MGnify/ENA primary metagenome ERZ808259 (study PRJEB31516, sample SAMN03275586) | gut metagenome | biome: mammalia-associated habitat; material: feces | host: Papio cynocephalus | place: Kenya | collected 2012-07-27 ... | reverse complement strand
CAACGAATGCTACGTTTGTGCCTTTTGAATTTAAGGATAATGACCAGTCCGAAGATTATAAAGGTTTTGAAGTAGAATTAATGAAAGCTGTTGCCAAAGAAATGGGACGGGATATTCAGTTCAATAATATTCCTTTTTCTATGCCGCGCGATACGCCAGAAGGGAAAAAGACCATGACGTATTTAATTGATATATATAAAAATCGTAATGGACGTCATCACATTCGTATTCCTGTACGTATTAACCTTGGCACGGGGGAGCGAGAAGAAGGAAATCTATACGGAGAAGAAGACACCATGTACCCTTTTAGTCTTGACACTGAACTCTTCTGGAACAACCTAAACATTTCCTATATTGAAAACACAATTTGGTAAAGGATGAAAGTCATTGACAGACAATAACAACACCCCCCTCATTTCCACAATGACATGGAAAGACGTTCTCGAAAGTCTTACAATCAATGACGTCGAACGTTTTCTCTATTCTCTCGGCGTAAATTACATTCGTCATGAGGGAGCAGATGTCCTCATCTGCCCTACTATATGTCACAATCCAATAGACGAACAAGGCTCAATGAAACTCTATTGGTATCAGAAAAACAAAACTTTCCACTGCTATACAGAGTGCAACGAAAATATGTCTATTTTTGAACTCTATATGAAATATTGCGCAATAAATTATGGCCCAATTACATTCATGGAAGCGGAATTGTATATCAAACAATTCCTCTCCAATATTGTGTTCGCACCTACGGTTTCAACGCGCAAGCTAACTGAAGGCTTGTTGCTTAAAAGCAGTCCAGAGCAACGCTATGTTATGGAATTGCCAGAATATCCGCGCAGTTCTCTGGATTGCTTTGAGCAACATTATCATCATCCTCTTTGGAAAAAAGAGGGTATAAGTGATGCAGCCATGGATAAGTTTGATATTAGATTCAGTATCAGTCAGAATAAAATCATCATTCCGCACTATGATGTGAATGGGCGGCTTGTCGGCATACGCGGACGCGCGCTGAATGAAGATGAACTTGCGGCTGGATGTAAATATACGCCAGTGAAACTGGGAGACAAGTTTTATTCACACCAGTTGCATTTTAATCTTTATGGCGTCTGGGAGAATAAAGATGCGATAAAGCTGATGAAGACTGCGGTGATATTTGAAGGCGAAAAGTCGGTCATTAAGGGCTATGATACTTATGGGAAATATAATAATTTTGTAGCCGCTTGTGGTTTTACGATAAATAAGTATCAAATAAATCTGTTGACTTATGGGTTAGGTGTGAATAATATTGTGTTAGCTTTCGATAAAGAGTTTGAAAAGTTTGGAGATACAGATTATCATGTCTATTTGAAGAAGATGACAGAACTATGTAAGAAATATAAGTCGCAAGCCAATATGTCATTTATCATTGATACCAAGGGCTTGTTGAACAAGAAGGATTCTCCCATTGACAAGGGAGCAAAAGTTTGGGAACAACTGTATAAAAACAGAATAAAAGTGTAAAGGATGGTTAATTTGAATTATGAATTAAAATATAATTTCCCGCGAGACGCAAGTTGTCTGCGTGAGATTTTGAGGCAAAGAAAGGTAGAGGATGTAGATAAGTTTCTGCATCCCACTGCCGATTGTGAGTTAAGTCCCTTGCTTCTGGATAATGTTGATAGGGCTATCGACGTTATGTGGAAGCATATTAAGAAAGGTAATCGGATTTGTATTGTAGTAGACTGTGATTAACCAACATAGTTTCAGTCTTTAATAAAAACTCCTGAAATTGCGGGGAGTTCTTGACAACTTTTTTCTTCCAAGTATGACAGTAATGAAACATATGGCTTCTTGTAATGAAGAAGGTATGGAAAAAACGAAAAAAGCATGAGATAATCCGCAGACAAGCCCAGCTCTAATGAGGGGAAGTTTCAACGACCGTAATAGGAGGCATAATTGCAATGGACAGTCTAAACCCTAAAGTTTTTTATAATCCCTTTGAAGATAGAACAAAAAATGCACCTTACACTCAAGAACAACTGGATTTTCTTCATGAACTGGTAAAAAAAGGATGGAGCGCTGCAAAAATAGCATCAGAATATAAAATAGATAAAGAATCAATAAAGAAAAGAATGAAAGAAAATTGCTGGATTTGTAAAAAAAATATGAGCATAAGGAAAAGTGGGCTAACAAATATAGAATTACAAGAAATAAAGAATAAAATAGAACAAGGCGTGTCAGAAGAAAAAATATGTTCTGATTATAATATTTCAAAAGCTGCTTTATTGCATCATATTACAAATAATAAGTGGGAAAAAACAAAGAAAAAGCAATATTCTTTTAATGAACATTACTTTGATGAAATAACAAATGAACATCAGGCATATTGGCTTGGCTTCCTATACGCAGATGGTTATATTCTGTCAAAAAGAAAAGAAACAAAAAGAAAAAATCAAGCGCAGTCCTTCGGCTTCTCTATTTCCAGTAAAGACAATGAATTGTTTAATTATTTTAAACAAGATTTACAATCAAATAATCCAGTTCATTATTATCAAAGAAACGATGGCGGGTCATATAAGGAAGAAAGTATTTGTGGGCGTATTCTTTTAACATCTCAGCATACTGTCGATATGCTAAAAAGACATGGGCTGTTTGAAAACAAAACTTTCTTTCTAAAACCACCGCAAATCAAAAAGGAGCTGATTCCTGCTTTTATCCGAGGCTATAGCGATGGAGATGGTTCTGTTTATATAACAAAAAAAGGAACTTTTGGTTGGTCGATTGTTGGGACAAAAGAGATTTTGACTTTTATTCAAGACTTTTTAAATACTGACGTAAAACTTTCTCAAAGATTTCCTGAAAGACAGAATAATAATTACACATTAGGTTTTTGTGGGAAAAATAGAGTTCCTGCGTTGCTTGATATAATATACAAGGATGCAACTATCTATCTTCAAAGAAAATATGCTAAATACGCAGAAATGCGGGGTATCAATGTGTGACGGATATACGAGCGCCAGCTTACTCTGGCTTTACATTAAAAATCAAAATCCCCGAGCTAATCTATCTTATGTCCTTCATACTGAAAAGCAACACGGTTTGGAAGATCAAGTAGAGCGGCTTGTTAATGAGAAATATGATTTAGTTATTCTACCTGACGCGGGTTCATTTGATGGCCCATATTTGCAACAACTAAATGAAGTGGGAACGGAAGTTGCCGTTTTAGATCATCATAGTATCCCTGCGGACTACGACATGGAACGCGACACACCACCAAATACCACTATTGTAAACAATCAGTTATGCGACTATCCCAACAAAGAAATATGTGGCGTGGGCGTTGTTTACAAAGTTTGCCGTCGATGGGATGAACGTTTCAACACTCATTTTGCGCCGCAATATAAGGATTTGGTTGCTCTCGGAAATATTGCTGATGTTATGTTTATGGGAGCCACAGAAACGCGTTTCTATATCATGGATGGCCTAAACCATATTCAAAATGAGGGCTTTCGCGCTCTTGTCCAAGCGCAATATAAGTCGCTAAAGGACAAAATTGATGAAGTATCTATGATAGGAATGTCGCCACAAGACGTTGGCTTCCTCATTTCGCCACTCATCAACGCAATTATCCGAATGGGTTCTATGGAAGAAAAGGAACTACTATTTCTCGCCTTTATAGAGCCGCACAGAATCATAGATGGCAAAACAGCGGCAGATGCTTTACGCGACATTGCGCCTACCATTCGCAATAGACAAAACACAGCGAAAAAGCGCGCGACAGAGCTACTCGAATATCGCATTTACGAACAAGGGTTGAATGACAACAATATCATTGTGGTTGAAGCAGAAGAAGAGGATAACATTCCTAATACTCTCACTGGTCTCATTGCTGGCGATTTGCTAAACAAGTTCAACCGCCCTGTCATACTGGCGCGCGAAAGCGACAGTGGTGAATTGCGCGGTTCGCAACGCAGCAATGCTAACTTTGAGGGACTACCAGATTTTCGCAGTTTCCTTGAAAACAGTGGCTATGTTATCTCCGCCATAGGGCACCCAAATGCCAGTGGCGTGAGCATTAAAAAGTCTAACTTAAAAGGGCTACTAAACTATGCGAATAAGGTGCTCGACAGCGAAAAGTTCCAGAATCTTGACTATCAAGTAGACTATGTATTCCACGCTTATGAAGAAGGACTATATCTTGTAGGAATGGAAGTGGCCGCGCATGATAACTGTTTCGGCAATGGAGTAGATGAAGTTAAGTGTATTGTGCGCAATGTGCCACTGGCGAGTTTCAAGCTCATGGGTGCAAATCAAGATAGCACTAAGATTGCCTGCAATGGGATAGATTATATTAAGTTCAAGGACTTAGATTTTGCACGAATGGTACTGGATAATTGTGATAAATCTGTTGATGTTTATGGCAAGTTTAGACTAAATGAGTGGGCAGGTAGACGAATGTTGCAAATCCTTATAGAAGACTATGAGCTAAATGAACAAAAAGACTTTACGAATCTTTAACACAAAAGCCTGTCATTTTTAACTTGACAGGCTTGATTTTTTGTGATATAATAGGAACATGAATTAGGAAGGATGTGATTATCACGAACGACATTGAGAGAACGCGGCACTATACTGTTAATGCAAAACTCATTTGCAAGGGGCTAACAAATTTCATCCCAGAAGATGCAACTCTGGTTGAACCTTTTGTAGGTAAAGGAGATTTGCTTTCTCTTTTTCCTAAAAACAAGTGGGAGTTGTATGACATAGAGCCGCAAATGCCAAATACAATACAACAGGATACACTACGCAAGCCGCCAGACTATAAAGACAAATGGGTAATTACTAATCCGCCTTTTCTGGCAAAAAACAAGGCAACAGATAAAACCGTCTTCAATATGTATGAGGGATATGATGATTTGTACAAAATCTTCATCCATACCATTCTCGATGCAGAGGGCGGTATAATTATTGTCCCGACAAACTTTCTGGCAGATGAAAGAAGCAAAGCTATACGCTTTCAATTCTTTGAAAAGTTTGAAATTATGAAAGTGAACTTCTTTACTAAACCAGTATTTCCAACGACAATTTATACCGTGTGTAGTATTGCTTTTAAGAAACGTTTTATGATAATGGAAGATGGAATAAGGCAATTCTATGGTTTTTTCCCGACAGAAGAGGATGATGAATACAATATTCAAGACAATGTTTACATAGAATTGGACAAAAGATATGGTTACCGTCTTTTTGGAGATATGTTTAATTATTTTAGAGGCTCGACCTATTTCGGTCGCTATTGTGGGCAGGGCGAATCTAAGTATCTCACCAATATCATTGTAGATACCATAGATACGAAGCACTCCGTCATAAGCGCAAGATGGGATTATGGTGGATATGTGGGGAAGCAATCGGATAGAACTTACTGTCGATTGATTTGCGATAAAGAATTAACAGAGTACCAACAAAAATGGTTGATAGATCGTTTCAATCTTTACATTGAACATATTCGATTAGCCACACATGACTTGATGCTAACAAACTATCGAGATTGGAACAGAAAGAGAATTGGATTTGACACGGTTTATCTAATTATGTCAACATTATTAGAGAAAGGAGAAAGAGAAGGATGGAAGATGGTAGACTAAAAAGATTTGAGACGCATTCTCACACAACATATTCCAACATTAGGCTTATCGATTCTATTAACAAACCCAAAGAATTGATAAAAACAGCTTATGAAAAAGGATATAGTGGAATTGCTTTTACAGACCATGAATTTGTAGGAAATATGATTGATGTTCTTGATTCTGAAAAAGAATTGAAAGAAAGCGGAGCCATTCCTCAAGACTTTAAAATTGCATTAGGGAACGAAATTTACCTTACAGAAAATAGGGATGTTAAAAGCATTGAAAAATATTTTCATTTTCTTCTCATTGCGAAAGACACAAAAGGACACGAAGGACTAAGAAAACTAAGTTCTAATTCATGGTATAACGCTTATAAAGACAAAGGAATGTGGCGTGTTCCTACCACAAAACAAGAGCTATCTGATCTGATGCAAGAGTATAAAGGGCATATCATTGCAGATACCGCGTGTTTTATGCGCGGCACTAAAATAAAAACACTTGAAGGAGAAAAAAATATTGAGGACATTACGGATAAAGATTTTGTACTTAACAAAGACGGTCAATGGGAGCAAGTGAATTATCCAACGTCTCGTTATTATAGCGGAGAAGGGCGAGAGATTACTTTCTTTGAGAATACAGAGAATTTAATTCGTTGTACTGAAAATCACAAGTTTTTAGTTTCATCTTGTAACTGGAATTTTACAAAAAATCCTGTTAGGTGGGTAGAAGCAAAAGATTTGGTTACAAAAAAGGGGAGCTTGAAGAATTATTGCCTCTTTCCAATAACGCCCCATTATACTGAAAATGATATTATTTATAAGACAGAATGGGCTGGTGCAATTAGAAAAATTTCCTATGATGCGAAATATAAATTACCAGATAAAATAAAAATTACGCCAGAAATAATGCGTTTTTTTGGGCTTTGGTTGGGAGACGGCTATATATCAATAACAGAAAAACAAAAGAAAATCGGCGTTACTTTTTCAGAAGAAGAATATCCATATTATTGGAATGGCTTTGTTAAAACCGCGTCAGAAGAATTAAACATACACTGGAACATCACAAAAAATATTTCGCAACACAAAGTTGAGATAAATTCAAGCTCTATTGAAGCTATAGAACTATTTTATTTCTTGTTTGGCCTTTCTCACGCAAAAAATAAATATGTTCCAAATAGGTTAAAACATATTTCAGAAGAGCTTGATTGGAATCTCTTTTTCGGCTATGCACTCGCAGACGGATATTTTAGAAAAAGAACAAATAAAAGTAAAGGGGAAATTATCTGCGCATCGATAAGTCGTTCACTTATTTTGGGGATGAAAGAAATTCTTCAATCACTGGGGATTCGAGCATCTTTTCAAGTAAATAAAGAACGAATTGATAAAAATAACGTTCATCATCATGAAAGTTATTATTTAAGTTCTTCAAATAATGCATGGTGTGATGTTAAAAAAAGGGAAATAAAAAATGATATTTTAACAATTTTACAAAATGCACAGGCGCATGATGCAAAAAAACATATCGTATACAATGGTGTTAAATATAAAAAAGTCTATATAAAAAACATCCAAAAAATTAAAATCGCTGAAGATGTTTTTTGCTTAAACAATAATTCACATAGTTTTTGTTGTGAGAATATTATCGTCCACAACTGCATTGGTAATGAAATTTTTTATTGCATGGAAAAGGGGGATTATGCAAGGATTGATTCTTTTGTAAAATACTGCATTGATCTTTTTGGAGAAGATTTTTATTTTGAAATCGCTCCATGTGACAGTAGTAATCAAATTAAATATAATAATTTTATTAAACGAATTGCAAAAGCATATAAGATTAAAATTGTCATTGGAACCGATGCGCACTACTACACGAAAAAAGACCGTTATGTCCATAAAAGTTTTCTTCTTTCAAAAGATGAAGATGGGTTGCGGGAAACAGATGAATTCTACGCCAGAACTTATCTGATGTCAAACGAAGAAGTAGAAGAACTAATCTCTTATTTCACAAAAGAAGAAATTGAACAATGCTACTTAAATAGTATTGAAATAAGAGATAAAATACAAGAATATCATCTATATCATCCTCAAGTCATTCCACAGGAAAAAGTTACAGTCTATGCAAAAAACTTATGTCCTGTTTTTGACAAAGAAAAATACCCGACTGTGCGTAGTTTTCTTGATGGAGATGACATACAAGATCGATATTGGGCAAACGAATGTTATAGGGGGTTGAAAGAAAAAAATATTGTAGACGATGAACATCTCGCCAGAATAGAAAAAGAAGCCGATATACTTAATGTAATTTCTCAAAAACTGGGAGTGAGAATGACTTCATACCACAACACATTGAAGCAATATATCGACATGATGTGGGAAGAAGGAAGCATTGTTGGCCCCGGAAGAGGAAGTTCAGTGGGGTTTTTATCTAATTATTGTCTGGGTATAACGCAACTTGATCCTGTTCAATGGGGGTTAGCAGAATGGCGCTACTTGAATAAAGAGCGTGTCGAATTGGGAGACATCGATTTGGATCAAAGTTCGTCAAAGCGCAAACGAATCCTCAATCGAATTAGAGAGCAGAAAGGCGGGGACACACAAGTTTTACAAGTGGCTACTTTTGGTTCTGTCTCAACAAAAAGCGCCATTTTGACTGCTTGTCGCGGTTATCGTCAACAAGACAATGAGGGAAATGAGTTGTATCCAGATGGAATAAACATAGATACAGCCCAGTACATGAGTTCTCTTATTGAACAAGAGAGAGGTTTTCTTTGGCCGTTAAAAGATTGTTTTGAGGGGGACGAAGAAAAAGATAGAAAACCGAATGTGCAACTGATAAATGAAGTTGAGAAATATCCTCATTTAAAAGACATTATGTTTGCTATTGAGGGGCTAATTGACAAAAGAGGGACGCACGCATCGGGAGTTATTATTTATGATGTAGAACCATGGAGAACAAATGCAGTAATGAGAGCACCAGATGGAAGCTTAACAACTCAAATGGACTTACATAAGTCAGAATCCGCAGGTGATCTCAAGTATGATTTTTTAGTAACAGATATGTGTGATAAAATAGGAACTACATTGCAACTGCTACAAGAAAATGGCGTTATCGATAAAAAAATGACATTGCGGCAAGCTTATAACAAATATCTTGCCCCTAATGTTATTAACTTAAAAGATAACCGTATTTGGGATGCTCTTGGGAACAATAGTGTAATAAATATCTTTCAATTCAATACAGGCGTAGGACTCGATACTGCATTACTTATTAAACCTAAGTCACCAGAAGAAATGACGTGCTGTAATGGTCTTTTAAGGTTAACAGCAGAAAAGGGAAAAGAGCGCCCGCTGAATAAGTACAATCGTTTTAGAAAAAATATCCAGCTATGGTATCAAGAGATGGATAATTATGGATTAACAAAAGAACAAGAAAAAATGCTTGAACCTTATTTGTTGGTGGACTATGGTGTAACTCCATATCAAGAATCGATGATGAGGGTTTTAATGGATGAAAAAATCGCTCATTTTTCATTAAAAGATGCAAACTCTGCTCGAAAGATTTGCGCTAAAAAACAAATGAGTAAGATACCAGCATTAAAACAACAAATTTTTGACAACATGAGGGGGGAGGAGAGCTTTGCAAAATATATATGGGAATGTGTAATTGAACCTCAAATGTCATACTCTTTTTCAATTAATCATTCTCTTCCATATAGTTTTGTTGGAATTCAAGGTATTATACTCGCAATCGACTTCCCTACTGTATTTTGGAATACAGCAAATCTCATTGTAGATAGCGGAGGGATGGATGACACCGCCCCCGACGAAGCCGAAGAAGAAATCGTCTCCATTTATGAGCCAGAAGACTGGGAAGGGTATGAGTATGAAGACCTGCCTGATCGTTCAGGCAAAAAGAAAAAGAAAGTGAAAACAGTTGATTACGGCAAAATCGCAACTGCAATCGGAAGATTCAAAAACTTCGGTATTACGGTTGCTCCGCCGAACATCAACTCTTCATCTTTCACATTCACACCAGTAGTAGAGACAAACACCATTCTATATGGTCTGCGTGGCATAGCTCGCATTTCTACCGACTTAGTGAATGAAATTATTGCAAAACGTCCATTCTCTTCTATGGCCGACTTCCTGTCTCGCATCAACATTAACCGCCTATCTATGGTGAACCTTATCAAGTGTGGCGCTTTTGATGAGATAGAAAATAAGGCAAGAGAAGAAATTATGGATAATTACATTACATCTATCAGTGACCACAAGGATAAACTCACTCTGCAAAATATGAACGAAATCATTCAGCGCGGCTTAATACCTGAAAATATGAAGTATTTGAAGACCTTATATAATTTCAATAAGGTACTAAAATCTCATAAGGCTGAGACATATTATATACCCGGCGAGCAAGGAATTGATTACCTTGTTAAGCACGGTTGCGCCGATGATTTAATAGACGGTGAGAAGATACCTTGTAAGATTTGGGATAAGAAATACACCAAAGCTATGACACCGCTGAGAGATTATTTGAAAGAACACTCAGATGAGCTTGTGAAAGAGTTAAATGCAACATATTTTGCAGAAACAAAGCAGAAATATGCAAGCGGCAACATCAGTAAATGGGAAATGGAGAGCCTCAACTTCTATTCTCATCCGCATGAGTTAGCCGCCGCCAGAAGGCATTTTACTAATTTCTTCAAGCTGCCTGAGGAACCCGCTATCGAAAAGACATTCGAGAGCAAAGACGGCAAATCCATTCCCATTTACGCGCTTACGACAATCGCAGGCACAGTTATCAATCGAGACAAGATGAAGAACACGATAACCCTGCTAACGGTTGATGGCGTTGTAAATGTGAAGATTTACAAAAGTCAATTTGCCGTTTATGACAGACAGCTATCTTTCATCAAAAAAGATGGCACAAAAGTTGTTGTTGAAAAGTCATGGTTTACTCGCGGCAACCTGCTTATGATACAAGGTTTTCGCCGTGGGCAAGACTTTATCCCTAAAGCATATAAAAGTTCGCCGAATCCAGCTCTGGTTAAGATAAATGGGATAGATAAGTTTGGCAATATTGATTATCAGAAAGAAAGATTGGAGGTTGAAGAAGAGGAATGATAGGATTATATGATGCGGACTTGTTTTCAGCACAAAAGCCAATACCCAACTTGGAAGTGATGAAGCTCGCCGCCTATTATGTTCAAGAAGAAAGACAAGTGTGCCGTTTGCTGACACCTTACGAGAAAAATCTTGACATATATGATATAGTCTATTGTTGCTCTGAGTTCTCCAATGACATACCGCGACATTTCTGGGATGGGGCGCGGCAAATTAAATGTGTCGGCCCCGCCCTAAATGGCGGCAAGTATATACCTTTTGATAACTCGGTCATAGACTTAAAAAAGCCAAAGACGGCTATTTATAAAGATTTCTTACGCCAAAGATGGGAAGCAAGTAGCGTAAAAGAGATAGAGAAGTTTCTTACAAGTGCTTACTATCGAATGTACGCTGGGGATTTAGAATTACCTTCGCCAAAAACTTACGGCATAAAGCCACTATATGTGTATGATACGGACATCACTGTGCATAGATGGAAAGAGATTTTCAAAGAAATGGAAACGCGAGAACACGCCCCATCTACTGTGTATTTCTTACATCCTATAAGATGTAAGAATGTGGATGATTTAGTCTATGCCACAAAGATGAGGATGAACTCGAAAAATAAGTTGTTGATAGACTTTCAAGATGAAGATGAAGATTTCTTTGCCAACTATGGCGAGACTATTAAGGAACTTTTGCAGACTCAGAGAAGATTGATATATTTGCCGTTTGATACTGTGAATTGTCATAGCCCAAAAGATGAGTTTGAAGAAATGGAAAGAAAGCTCACTGTGCTTTATCGCTTCTGGGCGCACGGTATTCCATTAAGTCTCTATTATGAAAATGACGGTATCTATTGTTCTGATACTTATGCAAAAGTGTTCGCTTCTATATGTCATTGGAGTGAATCGTCTGTATTCCGCAATGGTAGTACATTGCCGTGGTCAAGGCGCATAACAGAAGTTTCGCCAGACATGAAGAAAATGGCGCACGAAATAATCTTTACTTATCCCCGCGCGGGAGAGTTATTTAATTATTCTTATAGAGGTTTGAAGGAGGGAACGGAATGGACAGGGAAATGATAAAATCCATTCGGTGCGAGCTGGAACAACAGATGAAGTTTGCTCTGGCGAAAATGAACTTTAATCAAGATGTTTATACTTTAAGGGAAAAAATTAAGGATTTACAGGCAAACTGTCCTCATGACGAAAAGAGCGCTGTGTGCCCATATTGTGGAAAGGAGAGATAAGATATGATCGTATTAAAGAGAAATGGAAAAAAAGTTGATTTTGACAAACAAAAAATTGAAACAGCTATAAATAAAGCTTATTTTGAAGTTTACGCCAAAGATGCACCTTTTTCTGCGGAAATTGCGGATGAAATTGAAAAGGCTGTGCGTATTGAAGGCGATGATATAAACGTTGAGGATATTCAAGACATGGTTGAGGATATACTCATGGAAGAAGATAGAGTGGTGGCGAAGGCTTATATTAGGTATAGATATAAGCGTGGTGTTATTAGAAGCTGTTCTGGTGAATTTATAAGAGCCATTAGTGAAAAAATTGAAGCAACTAATGTTCAAAATCAAAATGCTAATGTAGATGAAAATTCTTTTGGCGGACGCGTTGGCGAAGCCACAAATGAAATGATGAAGCAGTATGCGCTGGATTATTGCATCAGCGATTTAGCAAGAAAAAATCATCTTGCCAATGAGATTTACATACACGACTTATCAAGTTATGCTATTGGCAACCATAATTGTCTTAGCATCCCATTCGACAAACTCTTGGCCAAGGGCTTTAATACAAGGCAAACAGATATTAGACCGGCCAATAGTATCAATACAGCTTTTCAACTATTGGCTGTCATCTTTCAACTACAGTCTTTGCAACAATTTGGCGGCGTTTCTGCAACCCATCTTGACTGGACAATGGTTCCTTACGTTAGAAAAAGTTTTGTAAAACACTGGAAGGACGGATACCACTATATAGCAAGAGCAAACGATGAGCTGGATTGGAACTATCTAACAACTTTTTCTATCAAGGACAAATGCTTTTCTGAAAAGTTTCCTGAAGTTTATCAATATGCTTTGGATATGACAAAACGCGAACTTCAACAAGCAGTTGAAGGAATGTTTCATAATTTAAATACACTTCAATCGCGTTCTGGAAATCAATTACCATTTACTTCTATTAACTTCGGTTCTTGCACTCTTCCAGAAGGACGTATGGTAATTAAAGCCTTACTCGAAGGTTCTATAAAAGGAGTTGGCAAGCTACATAAAACTCCAATTTTTCCTTGTAGTATTTTTCAAGTGGGAGAAGGGATAAATAAAAATCCTAATGACCCCAATTATGACTTGTTTCAACTTGCCTTAAAGTCAACGGCTTTAAGACTTTATCCAAATTATGCTAATCTCGATTGGAGCGGCAATAGAGGATACGATAAAAATAATCCAGAAACTTTTTTCAGCACAATGGGTCTGGTTGCTTAACTTAGCTCATTTAAAATCTTTTGAACCGAAAGGGTGTGGCGAAAGCTGCTAACGGTTAGGTCTATAAAAAAGATAAGACCGTGCTAAAATTTTATTATAATAAATAAAGTGTATCGACTATCTCGTTCAAGAGAGTAAAGCAATATTAAATTGTTTGAAGCAGAAGAAAAAAAGATATAGTCAGCTCCCATGGAAACATGGGATCAAGCGTGTAGAACAGCAAACGGCTGGGATATTAACGGTTTCGGTCAACAAAAAGATGGAAGAGGGAACATTTGCCCCGTTACCATTATTTTACCAACATTAGCAATGGAAGCTAAAAACAGTAATGAAGCAAACGCTTTTGAAGTGTTCATGCAACTTTTAGATAAAAAAATTCATGAAGCAAAAGATATGCTGATAGAACGTTTTGAATATATTTGTGCTCAGAATCCCGCATCTGCAAAGTTTATGTATGAAAACGGACTAATGGCCGGTTATATACCCGAAGAAGGCATTAGAAGTGCGTTAAAGCATGGAACTTTAGCCATAGGACAACTCGGACTTGCAGAAACACTACAAATACTCATTGGGGAAGACCAAACAACAGAAAATGGAATGAAATACGCTAAAGAAATTGAAAAATTATTTCAACAAAGATGCGCTGAATTCAAAGAACAAAATAAACTCAACTTCGGGGTTTATT
>ERZ808259.595-NODE-595-length-13944-cov-3.532220_pt1 | contig 13944 bp, 11 predicted proteins | sample MGYA00521279_ERZ808259 | MGnify/ENA primary metagenome ERZ808259 (study PRJEB31516, sample SAMN03275586) | gut metagenome | biome: mammalia-associated habitat; material: feces | host: Papio cynocephalus | place: Kenya | collected 2012-07-27 ... | reverse complement strand
GTACTCCGTTTCAAACGGCTCCTTTTCCAGAAATTCATAGGGCTTGGCCTTGGCGGCACAGGCAAGAAAGATGGCGACGCCGACGGCGACCAGCACGAGCAGCACGCAAAGCCCCACGCCCGCGGCGGCGTCCTCGGAGATGCCGAAGCGCGATACCTCGCTCATTCCGGCGAGCAGGATCAGGCAGATGGGGGAGAGGATGCAGAGCATCGTGGCGAGCGCGATCTTCGGCGCGGCGGCGCGGCGCAGGGCGAGGTATTCGGACGCCTCCGCCATCGTCACGCGGCGCAGGGGCGAGTCACAGCTCTCGGGCGCGGGCTCCTCCTCGGAAAGCTCGTCCTTGAGCAGGAAGTCGGTCGTCACGCCGAACAGGCGGCTCATCTGCACGACCTTGTCCATATCGGGCACGGACTGCGCGCCCTCCCACTTGCTCACGGACTGGCGCGTGACGCCGAGCTGCTCCGCCAGCTCCTCCTGTGACCAGCCGGCCTTTTTGCGCAGGGCAGTGATCTTATCAGCCAATATCATAAGGGGTCCTCCGATTCCGGCGCACACGGCGCCTGTTTGATGGGCAGAGCATATCGCTTTTCGCGGTTGCGGACAAGAAAGGCGGGCAGGAAATTTGTCAATCGACGGTTGCGCGCAGGGCCGAAAACGGCTCTGCGCGCGGTTTTTTCAGAAATGGAAGCCCTTGGGCATCCACCTGCGGGACTTATAGTAAAGGAGGAAGGCAATGCTGGTGAGCACCCAGGAGATGGGGTAAATGACGGCGATGGTGAGGTTGGAGTTGTGCGAGAAGGCGTAGCCCCAAAGGTAGATGAGGCGCACGATGCAGGTAAAGACCATCGTGATGGCGGCGGGGACCACCGCGTCGCCGACGCCGCGCATGGTGGCGGAGAGGACCTCGACGAGCGTGAAGAGCACATAGCAGGGAGCAATGAGCGCCGTCACCTGTGCGCCGATGGCGATGACCGTCGGGTCGTCGCCGACGAAGAGGTGCATCATCGGGTAGCGGCCCGAGAAGATGATGACGGAGAAGAGCGCGGAGGTCGTCAGGTGGATGAGCAGCCCCTTGTGGATCGACTCGTGTACGCGCTCGCGGTCGCCCGCGCCGAAATTCTGCCCGACGTAGGTCATGACGGCGATGCCGATGGCGTTGGAGATGGGCCAGTAGTAGTCGTCAAACTTGTTGAAGGCGGTCCAACCCGCCATGGAGTCTGTGCCGAGCATATTGATGCCGACCTGCAGGACGATGTTGGCGATGCCGTACATCGCGCTTTGAAGAGCGGCGGGGATGCCGACGCGGAGCATCCGGCGGAGGATGCCGCGGTCAAGCTCCTCGCGGTCATAGAGCAGGCGCTGCTCCTCGGGCAGACGGCGCAGGGCGCGCACGACCAGCGCCGCGCACACGACCTGCGAAAGAGCGGTCGCGGCGGCGGCTCCCTCGATGCCCCATTGGAAAACGATCACAAAGAGCAGGTCGAGCGCAATGTTGGCCACCACGCAGACGAAAAGGTAGTAGAGCGGGCGCTTGGAGTCGCCCATCGCGCGCAGGATGCCGCTGCCCATGTTGTAGAGCATGGTCGGCACCATGCCGAGAAAGAAGATACGCAGATAGGCGGCGGAGGCGTCGAGCGTTTCGGGAGTGGTCTGCATCCAAACGAGCAGCTGCCGCGCCGAGGTGATGCCGATGACCGTGAGAAGGATGCCGCAGACCACCGAGAGCAGCATGGCGGTGCAGATGCTCCGACGCACGCGCTGTATGTCCCGTGCGCCGAAGTGCTGCGCGACGATGACACTCGCGCCCGACGAGAGCGCGACAAAGGCGTTGACGAGCAGATTCGTGATGCGGCCCGACGAGCCGCCGACCGAGGCGAGCGCGGCCTTGCCGAGCGCGCGGCCGACGATAACGGCGTCGGCGGTGTTGTAAAGCTGCTGGAGCAGCGAGCCGAGCATGATCGGCAGCGCGAAGAGCAGCATCCCCTTCCAGATGCAGCCCTCCGTGATGGGGTTGCGGGCGGTGACTTTATTTTCCATAAACGCAGCAGGCTCCTTATTCCGTGAGAGAAAGCAGCGCCCCGACAGAGAGCCTGACGGGACGTTCGCAGAAGTCATTATAGCGTATCCGTGCGAAAAAGCAAGAGCCTTTCGGACAAAGAAACGAAAAATCGGGAGCGGCCTGTGCCGCTCCCGATTTTTCTGCTTATTCCAGCTCGAACGCGCCGGTGTAGAGCTGATAGTAGGTGCCCCTTTCGGCGATCAGCTTTTCGTGGCTGCCGCGCTCGATGATGCGGCCGTGGTCAAGGACCATGATGACGTCGGAGTTCTTGACGGTGGACAGGCGGTGCGCGATGACGAACACCGTGCGGCCCTCCATCAGCTGATCCATGCCGCGCTGTACGATGGCCTCGGTGCGCGTGTCGATGGAGCTGGTCGCCTCGTCGAGGATCATCACCGGCGGGTCGGCGACCGCCGCGCGGGCGATGGCGATGAGCTGGCGCTGGCCCTGCGAGAGGTTCGCGCCGTTGTTGGTCAGCAGCGTGTCATAGCCCTGCGGCAGGCGCGTGATGAAGTCGTCCGCGCCGGCGACCCTTGCCGCCGCGCGGCACTCCTCGTCCGTCGCGTCCAGACGGCCGTAGCGGATGTTCTCCATCACCGTGCCGGTGAAGAGGTTCGTCTCCTGCAAAACGAGGCCGAGGGAGCGGCGCAGATCCGCCTTCCTGATCTTGTTGATGTTGATGCCGTCGTAGCGGATCTTGCCGTCGGCAATGTCGTAAAAGCGGTTGATGAGGTTCGTGATGGTCGTTTTGCCTGCGCCGGTCGCGCCGACGAAAGCGACCTTCTGGCCCGGCTCGGCATAGACGGAGACGTCGTGCAGCACGTCCTTGCCCTCGGTGTAGGCGAAGTCCACATCCACGAGGCGCACGTCGCCGCGCAGCTCGGTGTAGGTGAGGGTGCCGTCGCCGTGCGGGTGCTTCCACGCCCAATGACCGGTGCGGCGGTCGGCCTCGGTCACGGTGCCGTCGGGCGCGACCGCAGCGTTCACGAGCGTCACATAGCCGTCGTCCGTCTCGGGCTTTTCGTCGATGAGGGCGAACACGCGCTGCGCGCCCGCGCCTGCCATGACGACCGCGTTGATCTGCTGGGAGAGCTGGTTGACGTTTCCGGTGAACTGGCGCGCCATGTTGAGGAAGGGCACGAGGATGGAGATGTCCAGCACCTTGCCGGAGAAGGACACGTTTGGCAATCCGATGAGCAGGAACACGCCGCCGACGAGCGCGAGCGTCACATAGAGGATATTGCCGATGTTGGCGATGATGGGGCCGAGAACGCTGGCATAGGCCTGCGCGCGGAAGCTGTCCTCAAAGAGGGCGTCGTTGAGCCGGTCGAAGTCCTCGATGCTCTTTTGCTCGTGGCAGAAGACCTTGACGACCTTCTGACCCGCCATCATCTCCTGAATGAAGCCCTCGGTGGAGGCGACCGCCTTCTGCTGGCGGACGAAGTATTTCGCGCTGCCGCCGCCGATCCTCTTCGTGACCGCGACCATGGCGATGATGCCGAGTACGAGCACCAGCGTCAGCCAAAGGCTGAAGTAGAGCATGATGGAGAACACCACGAGCACGATCGCGCCGGACTGAATGAGCGCGGGCAGCGCCTGCGAGACGAGCTGGCGGAGGGTGTCGATGTCGTTCGTGTAGTGGCTCATGATGTCGCCGTGCTGATGGCTGTCAAAGTAGCGGATGGGCAGCTTTTGCATCCCGCCGAACATCTCGCAGCGGAGCTTGTGCAGGAAGCCCTGCGTCATATACGCCATGAGCTGCGTGTAGACCGTCATGGAGAGGATGGAGAGCGCGTAGAGCACGACGAGAAGCGTGAGGTAGGGCACGATCTCCGCCTTGGCCGAGGCCCAGTCGCGGCTGACGTACCACTTTTCGATGACCTGAATAATGTTCTGCGTGAAGAGCGAGGGAACGGAGGACACGATGGAGGAAAACAGGATGCAGACAAAGGTGACGGGGGCGAGCACGGGGTAGTAGGAAAAGAGCTTTTTGACCGTGCGCCCCAGCGCGGCGGGGCCGAGATCGCGCCGCGTGGGATCGGCGTGCGGATTCACTTTAGGCATTCTCGTCGCCTCCGTTCGTCTGGGATTCGTAGACCTCGCGGTAAATCTCGGAGGTCTTGAGCAGCTCCTCGTGCGTGCCGGAGGCGGCAATGGCGCCGCCGTCCATCACGAGGATGAGGTCGGCGTCCTGCACGGACGCGACGCGCTGGGCAATGATGATCTTGGTCGTTTCGGGAATATAGGACTTGAAGCCCTCGCGGATGAGCGCGTCGGTGCGCGTATCGACCGCGGAGGTCGAGTCGTCGAGGATCAGGATCTTCGGCTTCTTGAGCAGCGCGCGGGCGATGCACAGGCGCTGCTTCTGGCCGCCGGAGACGTTCGTGCCGCCCTGCTCGATGTGGGTGTCGTAGCCGTCGGGGAAGGAGCGGATGAAGTCGTCCGCCTGCGCGAGGCGGCAGGCCTCCTCGAGCTCCGCGTCCGTGGCGTTCTCATTGCCCCAGCGGAGATTTTCTTTGATGCTGCCGGAGAACAGCTCGTTCTTCTGCAGCACCATGCTCACGGCGCTGCGCAGCGCGTCGAGGTCGTACTCACGCACGTCCACGCCGCCGACCTTCACGCTGCCCTCCGTCACGTCGTAGAGACGGGGGATGAGCTGCACGAGGGTCGATTTGCTCGAGCCGGTGCCGCCGAGGATGCCGACGGTCTGTCCCGAGGCGATGTGGAGGTCGATGTCCCGCAGCGCGTATTTCTCTGCGCCGGCGGAATACTTGAAGCTGACGCCGTCGAAGTCCACGGAGCCGTCCACAACGGTCGTGACCGGCGCGGCGGGATCGTCGATGGCGGGCTGTTCGCTGAGCACCTCGCAGATACGCTTGACGGACTCGGCGGACATGGTGAGCATGACGTAGATCATGGAGACCATCATCAGCGACATGAGCACCTGAATGCCGTAGGTGAGCATGGCGGAGAGCTGGCCGACGTCGATGGTCGTGCCGCCGTTCGCGATGATGAGCTTCGAGCCGACGAAGAGCACAAACACCATATTGAAGTACACGCACAGCTGCATGAGCGGGGAGTTGAGCGCGACCACGCGCTCGGCGTGCGTGAAGTCGCTGCGGATGTTGTCGCTCGCGGCGGTGAACTTCTTCGTCTCGTAGCCCTCGCGCGCGAAGCCCTTCACCACGCGCATCGCGCGCACGTTTTCCTCCACGGATTCGTTGAGCTTATCGTACTTGCGGAACACCGCACGGAACGCGGGCATGGCCTCGCGCGCGATGAAGAACAGTCCGACGACCAGCACCGGCACAATGACCACAAAGGTCAGCGCGAGAGAGCCGCCCATGATGAACGCCATGATGATGGAGAAGACCATCATCAGTGGGGCGCGGACCGCGATGCGGATGCACATCATGTACGCCATCTGCACGTTCTGAATGTCGGTGGTCATGCGCGTGACGAGCGAGGCGGACGAGAACTTGTCGATGTTCTCGAACGAAAAGCCCTGCACGCGGGTGAAGAGGTCGTGGCGCACATTTTTGGCAAAGCCCGCCGCCGCCTTGGAGCCGGTGAAGCCCGCCGCGCCGCCGCACGCCAGTGAGATCATCGCCAGCAGCACGAGCACAAGGCCCACGCGCACGATGCCGCCGAGCTCCGCGCCGGCCTTGACCTCATTGATGAGGTTGGCGGTCTCAAAGGGAATGATAACGTCGATGGCGACCTCGGCCAAAATGAGCACGAGGGTCCAGACCGTCGGCTTTTTGTACTCGCGGATACATTTGGTAAGCTGTCGGATCATTCGCTTTCACATCCTTTCCCGCACGGGGCGAAATCCCGTGCGCCGTTCATTTTTTTGGCATTTTCCAGCATCACGTCGGTGATGCGGAGAAGCTGCGCGACCTCGTCCTCGCTCAGCCCTTGGCAGAGCTCCGAGAACACGCGCTCATCGAATTCGCCGATCGCCTGACGGAGCGCGCGGGCTTTTTCCGCCGAGGCGACGGCCTTGCACCGCCGGTCTACCTCGGAGGGGCGGCAGGTGATAAAGCCCTTGCTCTCGAGCTTCTTCAGAAGCTCCGTCATCGTCGGGTGTGTCACGTGCGCCGCGTCCTCCAGCGCCTTCTGCGTGACCTCGCCGGTTCCCTCGCGCTCGAGCCGTTCAAGCGCGCCGAGCACGCCGAACTGTGTGCCGGTCAGGCCGGTCCCGCGGACGTATTCGTCCATCTGCCGGCGCATGGTGCGCTGCAGCACCGCAAAGCGCAGCCCCTTCGGCATGGGGTGCTTACACATTCTTCCTCACCTCGAAAAATAAAATACGTCGCATACGACCTATTGACCTGCGTATTGTAGCCGAAACATTTTTTCTTGTCAAGCGGGAAAATGAAATGACACAGAAAGTTCACAAATGGAACGGCCCGCCCCCTGCGGGACGGGCCGGATCGACGGAGGGCGTTATTTGCCGGCGGGCACGGCGGTACGCCGGCGCAGCGCGCGGAGAAGCAGGTACATTACGGCAAAGACCGCGGCGAGGAGCACGGGGTAGCCGAGCAGATGGCTGCCAAATCGCTCAAAGAACTTGAGCGGGTTGCCCTCGTCGGCGCGCATGAGGAACATGAAGTTCGTACCGAACGCACGGTTGAAAAACCAGATCGGCACGGCCATCGCCACGAGCAGGGCAAAGCAGCGCGGAAACGCACGCGGCTGCGGGTCCATGTCGCCGCGGAGGGTCAGCGCAAGGGGGTAGAGCGCGAGCAGGAAATGCACGGTGAAGCTGTGGATCACCATGAAGTTGAGCGGCGGCAGCGGGGTCCATGTCGGGAAGAGCAGCGCCGCGCAGGCGGCGGGCAGGCAGACAAAATACAAAAAGGTGTCGAGCAGCTTCGGCCGCCGCCAGGCGTGCAGGGCGATGAGAAAAATATTGATGGAGCACAGGTGCAGCGGCAGGTAGTCGAGGTCAAAATTGCCGCCGTAGAGCAGCCCGAAGTCCTTGAAGAGCTCGTCCGCGATGAGCAGCAGCGCGACGGTGCGCCGCCAGCGGCGGCGCTTGTCCGCGTCCATGCCGCGATAGCCGCGGCAGAGCACAGCGCCGAGCAGAACAAAAACGGCGAGCACGGCAAGGTGAAAAGGGCCGAAATGCCGCCAGCCGAGGCCCAGCGCGATGGTGTCGACGGTTTCCCAGAAATAGGTCATAGCACAGCGATCCGCCTTTCTTTATGACTTCTGAACAGTACGCCCTGAGTGTAGCACGCGGCGGTGAAAAAAACAAGGGTGCTTGTGCAGTCTTAAAGAAAGTGGTATAATCTTAAAAATCGAAAAGCCTTTTGCGCCGCTCCGCTGTGGGCGGCGCGGAAACGAGGACTGCGTATGAGCGCGATGCTTCCAAGCCGCCAGCTGTGGGCGCAGGGACCGCGTATCGTCGCCATCGGCGGCGGCACGGGCCTTTCCACTATGCTGCGCGGGCTGAAAAAATACACGAAAAATCTGACCGCCATCGTCACCGTGTCGGACGACGGCGGCGGCAGCGGTATGCTGCGGCGGGACATCGGGATGCTGCCGCCCGGCGACATCCGCCACTGCATGGAGTCGCTCGCGAACACCGAGCCGGTCATGCAGCAGCTCCTGACCTATCGCTTTGAGAGCGGCACGCTGCGCGGGCAGTGCTTCGGCAATCTCCTGCTCGCGGCGCTCAACGGCGTCACCGGCTCGTTTGACGAGGCGGTGCGCAGCATGGGGCAGGTGCTTGCCATCAGCGGCACGGTCATTCCGGTCACGACGACGGACGTGCGTCTGACGGCGACCTTTGAAAACGGCGCCTACGTTGTCGGCGAGAGCAATATCTTCGGCTTCAAAAAGCAGCAGGACTGCCGCATCGACCACGTCGAGCTCCTGCCGGCGCACCCGAAGGCGCTCCCCGACGCGCTCGACGCCATCGCGGCGGCGGATCTCATCCTCCTCGGGCCGGGGAGCCTGTACACGAGCATCATCCCGAACCTGCTGGTGGACGGCGTGGCGGAGGCCATCGCCGCGTCCGACGCGCAGAAGATCTACGTCTGCAACATCATGACGCAGGACGGCGAGACCGAGGGCTACACCGCCGCCGACCATCTGGCGGCGCTGCTGCGCCACGGTACGGCGGATATGGTGGAGCTGTGCCTTGCCAATTCCTCTCCCATCCCGCCGGAGCTGGCGGAGCGCTACCGCGCCGAGGGCGCGGAGGCGCTGACGGTCGACCGTGAGCGCATCGCGCGGATGGGCGTCGAGCTGGTCGAGCGGCCGCTGGCGTCGCCGTCCGGCGACTTTGCCCGCCACGATCCCGACGCGCTGGCGAGCGCCGTGCTGGACATTTACCGCGCCCGCGCGGTACACATCTACGGCGGCAGCGAAAGCTACCGCATCGAAAAATAACAGAGCCGCCCGGAGCGGGACTGCCGATATGGCGGTCCCGCTCCGTCTGTCGTCCGGAAAAATTTTGCCGTCCGCGCAAAAAAGACTTGCAAAGACGGCGGGAGTGTGCTATAGTATAGCTGTAAACCGCCGGTGCGGTTTTTCAAAAGGATATCAGTTAGAGAACCTTAACCCGTGAGGCGTGAAAAAAGAACGGAATCGACGTCTTTCTTTTTTACCATACGGTTAGAGTTGTTTAACCGATGGAATGAAAGCAGCCGTCGTGTGAAATACTACCGGAGGAGGCGAGAGCAAATGTCTGAAGAAATTCTGATCCGTCAGGGCGCGCCGACACTCGCGGGCATCAAGACGGGGAGCCTGTTTCCCTGCCCCTGCGAGGACCGCGAGGATCTGCTGGCCGACATCCGGCGGCTGAACCGGCTGCTGGTGCCGAAGGGGCTGTGCCTGCTGCCGATCCGCTTTCTGGAGGGGCAGGCGCTCCTTTACCTCTACCGTCCCGCCGAGCTGCGGCGCGACCTGCAGGACGCGCTGGCGTCCGAGCTGCTGCGTCAGGCGGGCTATGCCGATGAGAGCTGCGCGCGCTGCGTGGCGCAGCTCATCCGCCGCTTTCGTGAGAGCGGAGAGTTCCCACACGAGGTCGGGCTGTTCCTCAGCTATCCGCCCGAGGACGTCAAGGGCTTCATTGACCATCGCGCGAACGGCTTCAAATGCGCGGGGCTGTGGAAGGTCTACGGCGACGAGGCCAAGGCGCAGGCCCTGTTTGCGAAATTCAAAAAATGCACGGAGATCTACTGCGCACTCTGGCAGACCGGCTCGAAGCTCGAGCAGCTTGCCGTCGCAGTTTGATACTATATCATCATCGAAAGGAACATACGAATATGAAAACTGCTGTTGTTTACTGGAGCGGTACGGGCAATACGGAGGCTATGGCGAAGGCCGTGGCCGAGGGCATGACCGCCGCGGGCGCGGAGGCTGTGCTGCTCACGCCCGACAAGGTACAGTCCGGTGATCTGAACGCCTACGACGCCATCGCCTTCGGCTGTCCCGCCATGGGCAGCGAGGTGCTGGAGGAAATGGAATTCCAGCCGATGTTCGACGCGTGCAAGCGCAGCCTCGGCGGCAAGCGTGCGGCGCTGTTCGGCTCCTACGGCTGGGGCGACGGCGAGTGGATGCGCAGCTGGGAGAAGGACTGCGGCGACGCGGGGCTGAACCTTGTGTGCGAGAGCGTCACCTGCTGCGACGCGCCCGACGACGCGGCGCTCGAGGCCTGCCGCGAGCTCGGCAAGGCGCTGGCGAAGTAAGGAAGCGGCAATGGACAGCGCGCGGAAAAGGCTTCGGCGCAAGCTGCCGGTCCTTATGCTGACTGCGGCCGTTCTGCTGAGTCTTGCCATCGGCGGATCGGTCGGATAAAGCCCGCGGAGCACGCGGGCAGGGGAAAGAAAATACCGTCGGGGCTTGAATCCCCGACGGTATTTTTTCGCTTAATTCAAAAAGTCCTTGAGCTTCTTGCTGCGGCTGGGATGGCGCAGCTTGCGCAGCGCCTTGGCCTCGATCTGGCGGATGCGCTCGCGCGTGACGTTGAACTCCTTGCCGACCTCCTCGAGCGTGCGGGGACGGCCGTCCTCGATGCCGAAGCGGAGCTTGAGGACCTTCTCCTCGCGCGGGGTGAGGGTGGAGAGCACGTCCACGAGCTGCTCCTGCAGCAGCGTGAACGACGCGGCCTCGCTCGGCTCGCTCGCGCCCTCATCGGGGATAAAGTCGCCGAGATGGCTGTCCTCCTCCTCGCCGATGGGCGTTTCGAGGGAGACGGGCTCCTGCGCGATCTTCAAAATCTCGCGCACCTTGTCCACGGGCATCCCCATCTCGGCGGAGATCTCCTCCGGCGAGGGGTCGTGGCCGAGGGACTGGAGCAGCTGACGGGAGACGCGGATGACCTTGTTGATGGTCTCGACCATGTGGACGGGGATGCGGATGGTGCGCGCCTGGTCGGCGATGGCGCGGGTGATGGCCTGGCGGATCCACCACGTCGCGTAGGTGGAGAACTTGTAGCCCTTGGTGTAGTCGAACTTCTCGACGGCCTTGATGAGGCCGAGGTTGCCCTCCTGAATGAGGTCGAGGAAAAGCATCCCGCGCCCGACGTAGCGCTTGGCGATGGAGACGACCAGACGCAGGTTCGCCTCGGCAAGCTTCTGCTTGGCCTTTTCGCCGTCCTTGACGGCCTTTTTGAGCGCGGCCATCTCCTCCTCGGGAATGGTCTCACCGGACTCCACGGCGGCCTTGATGCGCGCCTCAGCGTCGTTCTTCGCGTTCATTTTGGTCGCGAGCGCGATCTCCTCGTCGGCCGAGAGCAGGGGCACCTTGCCGATCTCCTTGAGGTACATACGCACGGGATCGTCGATGGAGAAGCTGTCCACCAGCTCGTTGGGGTCGACCAGCTCCTCCTCCTCGATCTCGGCGATGGCCTCCAGCGGCGGCTCGTCCAGATCGTCGGGCTCGATCACGCCGCTGATGTAGTCGACGCCGAGAGCGTCGAGCGAGTTGTAGACGCGCTCACGTCCGTCGTCGTCGAGGTCGAGCTCGTCGAGGACCTCAGTGATCTCGTCGGAGTCGAGCTTGCCCTTCTGCTTGCCCTTGGCAAAGAGGTCGCGGAGCTTTTCGCTCTTTTGCAGCTGTTCGGCGGCGGGCAGTCCGGCGAGGACCTTTTCGTCCAGCGGCGGGGCCTTCTTCTCGGGGGCCTCGTCCTCGGCCTTCTTGCGCTTGTTCTTGCCCGTGTCCGCGGGCAGCAGCTCCTCCATCTCGTCGGCTGCGGCGAGCAGGGCGTCGGCCTGCGCTTCGAGATCCTGAATGGTGAGTTCCTTATCCATGTTGCTTTCCTCCGTGACCCAGTTGGGCTTTGTATTTTTCGGTGGCGGCGGCAAGGGGATCGAGCCCCGCGCCGCTGCGCTTTTGGTATTCTTCCTGAATGATGCGGATGTAGTCGCGCAGGGCCTGCGGCGCGTTTTTCAGCGATTCCGGCTTCTGCACGATGGTGGAAAGGTGGCTGACCTCGTCGGGCGTAAAGCTCTCGGCGAGGAGGGGGAGCGAAATGCGGCCCGACTCCTGCCGCTGCTGCCACAGCCGCGCGAAAAGGCGCCCAAGCAGCGGCGAGGAAAATTCCTCCTCCCGCAGCGGCGGCGTATCGCCGAACACGCTGTCGTCCGTGCAGAGGAGCCGCAGCACACCCTCCTCCGCCATGGCGGAGCGGAGATTGTCGTAGCGGATGGCGCGCTCCTTCGGCTGGACCTGCGCGGCGACGTTGAGGTCGCGCTTTTCCTGCTCCCGCCGCTGGCGGTAGCCGCGGCGCTTGATGCTGCGCTGCACCTCGAGCTTGAGGGCGTCGGGCGAGATGCCCGCGGAGGTTGCGGCGCGGGTGGTGTAGATCTCGCGCTCCACTGCGTTCGGCAGCTCCGCGAGGAGATCTGCCGCGGCGGCGGCGTAGTCGATGCGGCCCTGGTCGCTCGTGAGGTCGAAGCCCGCCGCGAGCCGCGCCATGCGGAAGTCCATGCCCGTTTCGCTGCCGCTGAGCAGGCGCTCGAAGGCATCGGCGCCCTGATTCTTGATGAAGTCGTCCGCGTCCTGCTTGACCGGCTGCCCGTCCACGATGCGGTTGGGAAGCTCGAGCACGCGCACGGAAAAATCGGTGTCGTTGAGCAGCTCCAGCGCCTTTTGCGTGGCGATGCGCCCGGCGTTGTCGTTGTCGTAGCAGAGAATGAGCTCCTTCGTGTAGCGCGAGAGCAGGCGGATCTGCTCGGTCGTGAGCGCCGTGCCCATCGAGGCGCAGGCGTTGTCAAAGCCCGCCTGATGGAGCATCACCACGTCGATGTTGCCCTCGACAAGGATGATGTTCTCCCGCTTGCTCTTCTTGGCGAGGTTCAGTCCGTAGAGCACGCGGCGCTTGCTGTAGATGATGGTCTCGGGCGAGTTCATATATTTCGCGCCCGGGTCGTTTTTATCCACGATGCGCCCGCCGAAGGCGACCACGTCGCCGCGCACGTCGATGACGGGGAAGATAAGGCGCTTGCGGAACTTGTCGTACACGCTGCCGCCCTTGCCCTGCACGACCAGTCCCGCGGCGAGCAGCTCGGCTTTCGTGTAGCCCTTGCGCGTCATGGCGGTGAGCAGGCAGTCCCACTCGTCGGCGCTTGCGCCGAGCCCGAAGTTGACCGCCGTCCTGCGCGTGATCCGCCGCTGGTTCAGGTATTCCGCGCAGGCCTCGCCGCGCTTATCGTGTAGCAGCTCGTAGTAAAAGCGCGCCGCGTCGCGGTTGAGCTCCAGAAGCCGTGCGCGCAGGCGGCTGCCCTCGCCCTGCTCCTCCTCGGGAACGGGCAGATTCGCGCGCTTGGCGAGAAAGCGGACCGCGTCGGGGAAGGAGAGGTTTTCCTCCTCCATGATGAAGCTGATGACGCCGCCGCCCTTCTTGCAGCCGAAGCAATGGTAGATCTGCTTGTCCGGCGAGACGGAGAACGAGCCCGTCTTTTCGTTGTGAAAGGGGCATAGTCCGAAATAGTTCGCGCCCTTTTTCGTCAGCGCCACATAGCTGCCGACCACGTCCACAATGTCGCTGCGGGCGACCAGCTCATCTAAAAAGCTCTGGGGAAACGCCATGGCTCGTCCTCCTTTCCGGCAAAATGGCACAATTTCGTACAATTCTATTTATACGCCGCCGATCGGCCCGTTCCTCTTTTTGCGGCAAAAAATTTATGCGGCGTTCGCCGCGATTTGACAGGGCACGGCCGATGCGCTATACTGAATAAAAAAGGGGGGCGCGGCGATGCAGATACAGCTTATTTCCATTCGTCTGGAGCGTCCCTTTACCGACGCGGAGGTCGAGCGGCTGCTGCGCCTTGTCCCGCCGGAGCGGCGGCAGCGCCTTGCGCACCTCAAGGATCCTGTGGTCGGCCACGAGCCGATCTGCGCCTACGCGGCGCTTTGGCTCGGACTCAACGCTCTTTACAGCTGGCGTGAGCTGCCGGCGCTGACCTATAATAAGTACGGCAAGCCCGAGTTCGCGGAGCATCCCGAGGTGCAGTTCAATCTCAGCCACACGCGCGGCGCGGTGCTCGTGGGCATCCACGACCGGCCCATCGGCGTGGACATCGAGCGCATCCGGCCCGTGAGCGAGCGGACGATGCAGCGCCTCGCGGGCGCTGTGACCGAGCGTGAGTTTTTCGAGAGCTGGACACGGCGCGAGAGCCGCGCGAAGTGGGGCGGCGCCGGCCTTGCCGCGATGAAGCGGGAGGCCTCGCCCACCATGCTCGGCGAGCGCTTCGAGTACATCGAGACCTTTCCCGGCTACGTCGCCTGCGCCTGCACGCACACGGACGACGCGCTTGCTCCGGTGCGCCGCTTCACGCTGGGAGACATCACATAACGGAAAAAACGTCTGCCGCTGATATGCTCCCCCTGTAGAAGACAAAGAATTAGAAAAGTCTTCTATAGGGGGA
>ERZ808259.594-NODE-594-length-13948-cov-10.936875_pt1 | contig 13948 bp, 11 predicted proteins | sample MGYA00521279_ERZ808259 | MGnify/ENA primary metagenome ERZ808259 (study PRJEB31516, sample SAMN03275586) | gut metagenome | biome: mammalia-associated habitat; material: feces | host: Papio cynocephalus | place: Kenya | collected 2012-07-27 ... | reverse complement strand
CCGACAATGATATTTGTTTAATTTAAATCGAACCCACTTTTTCAAGTGGACTCTTCCATAAAAAATCCACCAATACTTTGGAATATTGCTTGTAATTTTGCAGCGTGAATTATTAGTACATTATAAAACGCTATAAGGATGAAAACAAGATTATTATTTTTCGTGGGCTTGTTGGTTGTTGCAACCAACAGCTTTTCCCAAAATGCAAAAGACAACGCAGTGTACAATGCTCCTGTAGTACAGGAACAGAAATTGAATTTAACCAATGAGTGGGACAAGACTTTTCCCAAGAGCAGTAAGGTTAGACACAAGAAAATCACCTTTCACAATCGCTTTGGCATCACGCTTGCCGCCGACATGTATATCCCGAAGAATATGTCTGCGATAAGCAAAGCGTCAGGCAAGTTCCCTGCCATTGCGGTGAGCGGTCCTTTCGGTGCGGTGAAGGAACAAGCCTCAGGGCTTTACGCCCAAACACTTGCCGAGAGAGTTTTCCTTACTATCGCCTTCGACCCTTCGTTTACAGGTGAAAGCGGTGGCATACCTCGCAATGTGGCATCGCCAGACTTGAACACAGAGGATTTCAGTGCTGCAGTGGATTATCTTTCTACCAACGAACTTGTCGATGCCGACCGCATCGGAATCCTGGGCATCTGCGGTTGGGGCGGTCTTTCCATCAATGCTGCCGCCAACGACCCTCGAATCAAGGCTACAGTTGCCTCCACCATGTATAATATGACTCGCGTCAATACCAATGGATACTTTGACAAGGGCACGGCAGAGCAACGTTATCAGATGCGTGTAGAGTTGAGCAAGCAGCGCACGGAGGATTACCGCAATGGTTCATACAAGCGTTCGGTCATGAATCCGAAACCAGCAGCCGACGCTCCACAGTTTATGAAAGATTACTACGATTATTACAAAACAAAGCGTGGTTATCACGAGCGTTCCATCAATTCAGGACAGGGGTGGAACTTGACTTCCAATCTGGGATTCATGAATTCTCAGATATTGCAATATGCCGGCGAAATCCAAAATGCCGTATTCATCGTTCATGGTGAGAAAGCACACTCACGTTATATGGGTGAGGATGCCTTCAAGCTCTTGAAAGGCGACAACAAGCAACTCTACATCGTGCCTGGTGCCAGCCATTGTGACCTGTATGATAAGGTGAATGTGATACCATTTGATAAAATCGAACAGTTCTACAGAACTTATCTAGTCAACAAATGAAAAGTCACATTGCCCCTCAGTACTTGGATAACGCCTATCATTTAGGAATGAAAATAAAATCTTCAAAACTACGTTATATGAGAAAATCGTTTATCTTTATATTGTTGGCACTCTTCGCATTGAATGTGCAGACGGCTTGCAGTTCCGAACCCGACGAGAACGGGCGAAACCTCACGGATGCGGATGGAAACAACCCAAACTTAACATCAACAAAAATGAACATTACAATAGACAATCACGTGTTAGAGGTCGCTCTTGTTGACAATAGTGCAACAAGAGCATTGGTGAAATGCTTGCAAGAGGGAAACATCAGTTACAGTTCTTCAAGCTATGGCAATTTCGAGACCGTTGGCAACATCGGGTTCTCTTTGCCTACGAGCAACAGCAGTATCACCACACAGGCTGGTGATGTTATCCTCTACCAAGGCAACCAAATTTGTATCTTTTATGGCTCCAACAGTTGGTCTTACACCCGATTGGGACGAATATCCAATGCCTCTGAGGTAGGGCTTCGCAGTTTGCTGAGTTCTGGAACTGTGAATATCACGCTATCATTGGCAGACAATGATGCCACTGGCGTTTCTACGGTAAAATCAGAAAGCGGAGCAAAGAACAGCAAAGTCCGCAAGGGCATCTATACCCTTACGGGAGAGAAACTGGCAAAAGCTCCACAAAAGGGTTTGTATATTGAAGACGGTGTAAAGAAAGCAAAATAGAACTTGAATAAAATAGGAGATAAAGGTATGGGCGAAATCATTCAACTCGATAGCATCAAGACTTATAATGAACTGTATGGTCTCTCTACAGTTCATCCCTTGATCACGGTCGTTGACCTGCGCAAGGCTCGCCACATGGTGAACCATGCCAAGATGCACTATGGCGTGTATGCGCTTTTCATCAAGCATGGCATCGGTTGTACACTCAGATACGGACGTCAGAACTACGATTACCAAGAGGGTACAGTAGTGAGCTTTGCCCCTGGTCAACTGGTACAGGTGGACTATGAGACAGAGGAACTGAGCAAGGATGTGAGTGGGCTGATTTTTCACCCCGACCTTATCTTTGGCACTTCCCTTGCCGAGAAAATGAGCAAATACACATTCTTCTCGTATGCCCAAAACGAAGCTCTCCACATGTCGGACAAGGATCAGAACATTCTCGTGGACTTGCTCCACCGCATTCTGGAAGAAATGGAAAACCCGATAGACAAGCACAGCCGTGATTTGCTTTGTGCCTACATCGAGTTGTTTTTAGATTACTGTCTTCGTTTCTATGACCGTCAGTTTTTGACACGCAGCAAAGTAAACAGTGATATTCTGCAACGTTTCGAGTATCTTTTGCACGATTATTTTGAGAGTGGAAAGGCGGTACTGTTAGGTCTCCCATCCGTGGCTTACTTTGCTGACAAAATTTGTCTCTCCGCCAATTACTTCGGCGACTTAATCAAGAAGGAGACAGGAAAGACCGCACAGGAGTACATTCAGTTGACGCTTGTGGATGAAGCTAAGAAACAACTGCTAAGCTCCACCCTTGGCATCAATCAGATAGCGGAGCGGTTGGGCTATCAAGACACGCAGCATTTCATCAGAATGTTCAAGAAACGTGTGGGACGGACACCCCTTAAATTCAGAGTGGAAAATGAAGGATAAGTCACCTATCGATCCATTCTTTGAGCTGCCCTGACTTTTCCTTGCTTACGATGATCTCTACGTCAGGGTAATCCTTCAAGCAAACGGAGAGCTTTGAAGAGAAGAGGAAATTGATGCGCTGGATGCTGTCTATGCCGATGATGTACTGGCGATTGGCACGGAAGAACTTCGATGGGTTGAGCTGAGCCTCTATGTCGTTGAGCGAGTAGTTGAGAACCATTGACCTTCCATTGTATAGGTAGGCACGAGTGATGCCATTCTCGGTCGAAATGTGATTGATGTCCTGCACATTGAGCACGGTGTAGCCATCGTTGTTTTGCACCAGGAAATGCTCACGGTGGCTTTGCTGCTGAGGCTGCAAACCGAGCGACTTCAACAAGAAAACGTAGTCTGTTGACATTTCAGCTTGTTGCCCCTTTATGAGATGCTTGGCTTTCTCCACGGCTTCTTCCAACTCTTGCGTCACAATCGGCTTTAAGATATAAGCGATGCCGTTGCTTCGGAAGGCTTCGAGGGCATATTCGTTGTAGGCTGTGGTGAAAATGACAGGCACGGTGGGCATGGTTTGCACGAAGCCATCGAACACATCGCCATCATCCAGACGGATGTCGGCAAAGATCAGGTCGAACTTATTGTGTTTGTCGTTTGGGGCATCTGATAGCTCATTTGCCTTACGCAAGATTTCTGTGGTCTCGCCCACGCTCGTTACGGGACCTTCAATCTCAAAGGTTTCGTCTATTTGTAGGAGGAGCCGTCTCAGTCGCTTGAAACTGCGTTCCTCGTCTTCTATTATCAGTATTTTCATCTTGACTCTTATTTTATTGTTTATCGAATTTTGACTCTTATTTTTTGATGATTGGAATCTTTACTTCAAACTCTTCTTCCGTCTCGCTCACCACAGGATGCAAACCGAGCAAACAGTATCGCTCGTCTAGGTTCTTCAGTCCGAGTTTCGTGGTGGAAGGCAATGTGCCTTTCAGCGGAATACGATGGTTTCTCACCACGATGTACTCGCCGTCACGGTAGATGCTTACATGGAGAGGCTTCCGAGTGGAGTGGGAGTTGTGCTTCACCGCATTCTCCACGAGTATCTGTATCGCCATCGGGAGAATCAGATGACCATCGTGCTGCAATTCTTCCTCTATCTGAAACACGAAATGCTGGGGATGTCGGATGTTGAGCAGATCGCAGTATTCTCGGATGAAGTGGATTTCCTCGGCGATGGCAACGGTCTCCTTGTTCAGTTGGTTCACGATGTAGCGATAGATGGTGGAGAACTTCAAGGTGAAAGTCTCGGCAAGCTCTGGGTCTTCGCTGATGAGTTCGGCGATGGCTAGCTCTGCCACGGCGAAGCTCACCTACGAGAGCAAGAAGCGACTCTTCGACCAGAAAGTCATCTCCAAGCACGAACTCCAATTGGCTTACAACTCTTGGCTCGATGCACAGACGCAAATTTCTTTGGCTCGTGCAGCGGAGGCAAGTGCCCGAAATAATCTCTCATATACTGTGGTGAAAAGTCCAAGCAACGGCGTGGTGGGGGTATTGCCGTTCCGTCAAGGTGCCTTGGTAGGACCGGAAATTACCCAACCGCTCACCACCATCTCCGACAATTCCACGATGTACGTGTATTTCTCAATGGACGAGAACCAACTCTTGGGCTTGCTTCGCAAATATGGATCGGTCGAACAGGCTATCCATCAGATGGATGCCGTGGGCTTGCTGCTCAGCGATGGGGGCATGTACGACAAGCAAGGCAAGGTGGCAAGCATCAGCGGTGTCATCAACAAGAGTACCGGCTCCGTCTCCATCCGTGCAGACTTCCCGAACCCAAATCGCTTGCTTCATAGCGGTGCCACGGGCAATGTCGTGATGAAGAATCAGTACAAGAACGTGATTATCATCCCGCAGTCGAGCACCGTCACCTTGCAGGACAAGATGATGGTGTATCGTGTGGTGAACGGCATGGCTGTATCCACCACCATCACCGTTGCCCCTTACAACGATGGCAGAACTTACATTGTACAGAGTGGCTTGAAACCAGGTGATGAGATTGTGGCAGATGGAGCAGGAATGGTACAAGAAGGAATGGAGATTAAGTAAGTGAAGAGTGAAGAACGAAGAGTGAAGAATTCAAATGTTTTGAGATTAATAAGATGAAAGGAAATATATTTATCAAGCGACCTGCTATGGCGATTTCAGTCAGCATCATCATGTTGGTGGCAGGTACCATATCGCTTTTCAACCTCCCTGTGGAGCAATATCCCGACATTGCGCCGCCTACGGTCTATGTGAGCACCAGTTATACGGGTGCCGATGCCGATGCCGTGATGCAGAGTGTGGTGATGCCGCTGGAGGAGGCTATCAACGGTGTCGATAATATGATTTATATGACCTCCAATGCTGGCAACGATGGTTCGGCTTGGATTTCCGTGTTCTTCAAGCAAGGCACGGAGCCCGACATAGCCGCCGTCAATGTGCAGAATCGTGTGGCGAAGGCACAAGGTTTGTTACCTGCCGAGGTGACCCGTGTGGGTGTGAGTACCGAGAAGCGACAGAACTCTTATCTGAAAATCGCGGGTCTCGTTTGCACCAATGGCAAGTATGATGAGAACTTTATCGCCAATTATCTGGAGATTAACGTGTTCCCACAGCTCAAGTGTGTCGAGGGTGTTGGCGATGTGCAAGCCTATAGCTCCACCTATGCCCTGCGTGTGCGGCTCAAACCCGATGTGATGGCGCTATACAACTTGGAGCCAGACGACATCAACTCTGCTATCAACCGACAGAGCTTCGTTGCCGCCGTCGGCTCACTGGGTGAGAGCAGTGGCAACGCTTTCCAATACACCATCAAGTACAAAGGTACTTATGCCGACGTGAAACAATTCGAGAACATCGTGCTGAAGACCGACCAGCAGGGTAATATCCTCCGACTGAAAGATGTGGCGAAGGTGGAACTGGGGGCCACCGCCTACAACTTCAAGGGTATCATCGACGGCAAGCCTGGAGTGAACTTTATGATTTACCCTGTGGCAGGAGTCAACATGACCCGAGTGAACCAGAACATCGACCACTTGATGGACGACATCCAGAAGGACCTGCCCGATGGCTTGAAGATGGTCACCTTCATGGACACCAACGACTTCCTCTTCGAGTCTATCCACGAGGTGGTGGAGACCTTGATTATCGCCATCCTTCTCGTCATCCTCGTGGTGTATTTCTTCTTGCAGGATTTCAAGAGTACCTTGATACCTTCGATTTCGATTATCGTGTCGTTGGTGGGTACGTTCGCTTGCTTGCTCTTGGCTGGGTTTAGCATCAACATTCTTACGCTCTTTGCCCTCGTGCTTGCCATCGGAACGGTGGTGGACGATGCCATCGTGGTGGTGGAGGCTGTGCAGTCGAAATTCGATGCTGGCTATCGTTCGCCTTATCTTGCCACGAGAGATGCGATGAGCGATGTGACGATGGCGGTCATCTCTTGTACATTAGTATTTATGGCGGTGTTCATCCCTGTTACTTTCATGGGCGGAACGGCAGGTGTGTTCTACACCCAGTTTGGTGTAACGATGGCTACGGCTGTGGGCTTGTCGATGGTGTCGGCGCTTACACTCTGTCCAGCCCTCTGCGCCTTGCTCATGCGCCCAGCTTCGGGTACAAAGAGTGCTAAGAGCTTCAATGGTAGGGTGAAGGCGGCTTACAATGTTACCTATCACGCCTTGCTTGGCAAGTACAAACGTGGTGTGATGTGGATATTCCGCCGCCACTGGATAGCTTGGAGTGCGATGGCTATCGTGATGGGTCTCTTCGCTTGGCTTGTCTCCACCGCTCGCACAGGTCTTGTGCCACAGGAGGACAAGGGATTCATCCAACTTATGGTGAGTGCTTCGCCTGGTACTTCGATGGCTGATATGGACAAGATAATGTCTCGTGCTGAGAAAATCATCGAGAGTCAAGAGGAGATAGCCGACTATTGCCGCATCGACGGATTCGGTGGAGGAACTGGTTCGTCGTATGGCTCTTTCTTCATCAATCTGAAGACGTGGGGCGATCGCAAGGGTGATGAGCATAGCATCGGTGCCGTCATCGAGCGGCTTAACGCCCAACTTTCTACCATCCACGAGGCTACTTTCTTCGCCATGGAGGATGCGATGATTCCTGGTTATGGTCAGGGCAATGCCATCGACCTCAATCTGCAAGACCGTACGGGTGGCGATGTAAAGCTGTTCTTCGAGCGTTCGCAGAAGTTCTTGATGGCTCTGCAAGAACGCCCTGAGATTGTGATGGCGTTCTCTTCGTATGATGTCAACTTCCCACAGTACCAAGTGGATGTGGATGCGGCGAAGTGTGAGCGAGTGGGCTTGTCGTCGCAACACGTACTCGATGTGTTGGGAGCCTATACGGGAGGCACATACGTGGCCAACTTCAATAAGTTTGGCAAGGTGTATCGAGTGATGTCGCAGGCATCCCCTGAGTATCGCAAGGACGAGTTCGACCTCAATCGCATCTTCGTGCGAACCAGCGAGGGCATGGCTCCTGTGAGCCTGTTTGCTACCCTCCACAAAGTGACAGGTGCAGAGGGTGCCAACCGCTTCAACCTCTATAGCTCCATCGGTGTGAACATTGATGTGGCTGAGGGTTATTCCACTGGCGAGGCAATGCGTGCCATCGAGGAGGTGGCAAAGCAGACTTTGCCTCGTGGCTACTCGTATGAGTATGGCGGCATCGCCCGTGAGGAGGCGGAGCAGAGTGGGGCATCCACGGTGATGATTTATGGTCTCTGCATCATGCTCATCGGCTTGCTCTCTAAGACGGCGATTCTTATCACCGAGTATGCGAGTGAGCGTAGAAGAAAAGGCATGGGCATCGTGGAGGCGGCGTATGGTGCGGCGATAGCGCGATTCCGTCCTATCTTGATGACGGTGATGACGATGGTGATAGGCATGTTGCCACTGATGTTCGCCTCGGGCGCAGGAGCCAATGGCAACCGTGCGCTGGGTACTGGCGTGGTGGGGGGACTGCTCGTCGGAACGATAGCCCTCGTCTTCGTGGTGCCTGTCTTCTTCATCGTGTTCCAATGGCTTCAGGAGAAATATGTCCGTGGACCCAAGCACGTGGAAGTGGATGCACAGACCGTGGCGGAACATAGCAGATTTTTAATGGATAAAGAGAATAAGAACAATGAAAATTAAGAAAAGTAGTTGTAAGATTCAGTATATATTGCTGAGCGTGGCTTTGTGCTGGGGCGGTTCGAGTGTATCGAAAGCCTCGGATGCCGATTCTTGGCGCAATATTTTCGTAGATGCCCAGTTGGGGCGATTGATAGAGCAAGGCTTGGAGCGCAATACCGACTTGAATGTGGCTCGCTTGCGCATCGAACAAGCTGAGGCAAGTCTCAAGGCTTCTCGCTTGGCGAATCTTCCATCTGTGGCATTCTCACCAACGGCAGGCATCAGTAGTTTAGGGGGAGAGAAAGCTGTCAAGACTTACTCCTTGCCCTTGCAAGCCAGTTGGCAGGTGGATGTCTTTGGACGACTGAAGAATGCCAAGTTGCAACAGAAAATGCTCGTGGAGAGCAGCAAGGCTTATCAACAAGCCGTGCAAGTAAACCTCGTGGCAAACATCGCACGCACTTATTATCAATGCGCCTTGCTAGATGCCCAGCTATCTTTGGCTCGGCAGTCGGTAGATGTCTGGGATGAGACGGTTCGTGCCATGAAAGCTTTCATGGAAGAAGGGCAGTACACCGATGCCGCCGTGTCGCAGGCAGAGGCAAGTAGAGAACAAGTGAAGACCACTGTGCTCGATCTGCAACAACAGATGAGGGAAGCCGTGAATGCCATCCGGGTATTGGTAGGCGATAGTACAAATTCTGTTACGATTACGTTTGCCGCGAAAGCAATAGGCTTCGATGGCAATCTCGTCCCAACTCAAGCTATCCCTCTGAGCAAACTCTCTAATCGTCCCGACGTACGCCAAGCCGAAATGAATTTGGCGGCAGCCATTTATGCCACGAAGGAGGCAAGGGCTGCTTTCTATCCCTCTCTTACTTTGTCGGGATCGGCAGGATGGACGAACTCATCGGGCATGATAGTGAATCCAGGCAAGATACTTTTGGAGACCATCGCCTCGCTTTCGCAACCCATCTTCCAAAACGGCAGGTTGAAGGCAGACCTTGCCATCAAGAAATCGCAACAGGAAGAGGCGCGCCTCCAATTCCAACAAGCATTGCTAAACGCAGGTATTGAGGTAAACAATGCCTTGACGGAGGTGCAGACCTACAGCGACAAGTCTGCCTTGCTCGACAGCCAAGTGAAGTCGTTGGAGCGCACGGTGAAATCCACTCGCTTGCTCCAACAGAACGGTAGCAGCAATTATCTCGAAATGTTGACTGCGCAAGAAAACCTCCTCTCGGCTCAAATGTCGAGACTGGCGAATGAATATAATAAGGTGGCGGCACAGATAGCACTATATCAGGCGATGCCATAGATTTTACTCCTAATTTGTTTGGTAGTTTCGGAAATTCTTTGTAATTTAGCGGCGCAAAACATAAAGAGTGTGAGATTATGGCAAAACAAGTGAATTGCTATCCTGTGGGAGTGCAAACTTTCCAAACTATTCGTGAGGAAAATTATCTCTATGTGGATAAGACTAAATATATTGTTGATTTCAGACAGAAGAAAATGAGATATGTCTTTCTGAGTCGTCCGAGACGATTCGGAAAGTCGCTCTTTGCCTCTACGCTTCAGGCATATTTCGAGGGCAGGAAGGAACTCTTCGAGGGACTTGCTATCGCCGACTATGAGAAGGAGTGGGTGAAGCACCCAGTGCTGCATTTCGACATGAGCGGTGCCAAGCATTTTGAGGTGGAGCAGTTGAAGCGTTATCTCAACCTGCAATTGAAGCCCTATGAAGAACTTTATGGCAGGGATGAAGACGAGGTTGATGCCAACGAAAGACTGGACGGTCTAGTGAAACGTGCCTACAAGCTGACTGGTCAGAAAGTAGTGGTCATCATCGACGAATATGATGCTCCACTGCTTGATGTTGTGCATGAGAAGGAAAACCTGGCGCCACTCCGTCTCATCATGCAGAATTTCTATAGTCCTCTGAAGAAACTCGACCCATATTTGGAGTTCACCTTCATCACTGGTATCACGAAGTTCTCCCAGTTGAGCATCTTCAGTGAGCTGAACAACCTCGACAACATCAGTATGTTCGACCAGTACTCTGCCATCTGTGGCATCAGCAAGACCGAGCTTACCACGGTGATGAAGCCTGATGTGGAGGCTCTTGGCGAAGCGCTCGGCATGACGTACGAGGAATGTTTGGAAGAGTTGAGAAAGTTCTATGATGGCTATCATTTTAGTAAGAAGTCGGAGGATGTCTTCAATCCGTTCAGCTTGGTGAAGGCTTTGAATGCTCGCGACATTGCTCCATATTGGTTTGGTTCGGGTACGCCAAGTTACCTCATCAAAACTTTGAAACACTATCATGTCAATGTGATGGACATCGAGAAGAAGAGCTGTGATGTGGATGACTTCGATGTATCGCCTGAGCAGATGACCACTGCCCTGCCTATACTCTATCAGAGCGGTTATCTCACCATCAAGAAATACAACCCGATGTTGCATCGCTATACCTTGGAATATCCTAACAAGGAGGTGAAGATAGGTATGTTGAAGAGTCTTGCACCCAACTATCTATCGCCAATACAGTTGGATAACAGTAGTTTGGTGGGTGATTTTCTCGAAAAGCTCTACGATGATGATTTGGAGGGAGCGATGGTTCGCTTGAAGGCTTACCTTGCCAGCATCTCCAATCGCTTGTCCAACAAGAACGAGCGTGACTTCCAGACGGTGTTCTATCTCATCTTTAATCTGATGGGAGCCTATATGAAGGTGGAGGAAGACAGTGCGATAGGCAGGGCTGATGCCGTGGTTCACATGCCCGATGCAGTATATGTCTTCGAGTTGAAGTTCGATGGCTCTGCCGAGGATGCCATCAAGCAGATAGACGAGAAGGGCTATCTGATACCTTATTCCGCCGATGGCAAACGCCTCTTCAAGATTGGTGTCAACTATGATAGTAGTCAGCGCACGATAAGCGATTGGATTATCAAGGAAGGATAGAGGAGGTTGTTCTCTTTTTCTTGCTCGTCAAGGCTCTCGTGTAGAAAAGTTTTTTGAAAAAAAATATCAAAGTCTCAGTGTAGTATCTGAATTCTAATGTAACGCTTTGATATATAATTATATAACTTCGCTGATACTTCTCGGAATTTCGACCGAAAAGTATCAGCGAAGTGTCAGTGAAGTGTCATAGCTTTATCATTCTATCACCCAGTCCGTGATGTTCCCCGTCGTACTATCGAAGTTGATGCCCACCTTGGTGATAGGCTTGCCTGAGAGTGCGAAGCGCTGGGCATAGTTCTTGAGATTGATTTGTTGCATCGCAGTCTGGGCGTTCTTGTTTAATTTCAGCTCAATGAGGTAGAGCTGGGTGGTGGTGAGCAACACGATATCAACCCTGCCGTTGGGAGTGTGAACCTCCACATCCACCACGTAGGCGGTGAGGAGCGTAAAGATGATGAAAAGCATCTGCTGGTAGTGATCCTCGTAATTAGTGACGTTGCAGTATGGCACCGTGCCGAGGAAGGTCTGTAGCAGTTGCAAGGCTCCATCCATGTCACCTTGGCGAATGTGTACGGACATCTGGGCGATGGCTACATCGCCATTTTGCGCATACATGCCTTCGAGATAGTTGGGCAGGAGACTCTCAAACAAACCCACCTTGATTTCCTTGTTCGGGAGGTCGAGGGTGTAAAGGTCTGTTAGTTCGTCATATCCCTTGATGGTGAGATAACCGCTTTGGTAGAGCAAAGGCGTTATGACCTTCATGTCTTCGGTAGGAGCGTCAAAGGCAGAGGACTTGGCGCATATCTTGCCGATGTCTGTAGGGCGCACCTTGAACTTTCGCATCATGTTGATGAGGAAAGTCGGTGTACCCGAGGAGAACCAATAGGCCTCGAACTTGCCCTTGGAAAGACAATTGAGCACACTGAATGGGTTGAAGACATCTGGCGAGAAAGCCGAGAAATGATAACCATCGTAGTTCTCTTTCAATTTTTCGATGGCTTCCTCTGCTGTTATTCTTCTTTTTTGGCTCAATTCCTTGATGTCCTCAGACATTTGAGAAATGAGTTCTTCTTTAGTTATTCCGCATATTCCAGCATAGTCATCATCCATGGAGATGTTGGTGATGTTGTTCAGTTCGCTGAAGATGCTGACTTGTGAGAACTTGGTGATGCCAGTGAGAAAAACAAAACGCAGTTTGGCCTCACTGTATTTCAATGGACTGTAGAAATTGCGCATGATGTTGCGCAAAACGTCGAGTTGCTCCTTCTCATGTGCCACATCGAGCATCGGTGCGTCATATTCGTCGATGAGGACGACTACTTGCTTGCCGCTTTTCTCATAAGCAGTGTTGATGAGGTCTATCAAGCGATTGTTTGTACCTTTTGCAGGATTGTTTATTCCCCATTTCTGCTCCTCTTCTTTTAGTCGATAGCTGAGATATTCTTCCAACTGCTCTTTCTCCATGTGCTTTCCTCCGCTCATGTCGAAGTGGAGCACAGGATATTCCGTCCAATCTTTTTCCAGTTTCTCGATGGCAAGCCCCTTGAATAAGTCTTTCTTACCCTCGAAATAACTTTGGAGGGTGGTCACGAGCAAGGACTTTCCGAAGCGACGTGGTCGCCCCAGAAAGATATAGGTGCTGTCTGTGTGTGTCATGCGATACACATATTCAGTCTTGTCGATGTAAAGTCGGTCTTCCTTCCGTATTCGTTCGAAAGTCTGTATTCCTATAGGATATAATTTTCTTGCCATAATCCACTGTATTGATGATCTGCGCACAAAGTTAGCATAATTATTTGAAATATGCAAAAAGTATGGCGTTTTTTCTCATATTATTGTAAAGATTTCGAATATGGGTGCTGAGTATCGGCATATTGCCCAAATCGGCGAACATTTTTGGGCACTCGTTGCCCGATATTCGGGCAATGGATGCCCGAGGCTTGTTCAGTCGATGCCCGAGGCTTGTTCAGTCGATGCCCGAGGCTTGTTCATTGATAGCCCATCGCATGTTCACTGGATGCTCGTCGTTTGTTCAAAGAATGAACAACTACTGGACTGACTTTTCCTGATTTAGTTGTCATTTTCTATTTTTTGCTCCTATTTTTATAGACACAATTGAATTCTTTATAGACACAATTGAATAAATGCCCTGTTTTTGTAGAAAATGATACTTTGCTGATACTTCTCTGATACATTCTTGGCGATTTTTAAAAGAATTGACAATGTTTGCAATATCTTGTAAACTAAAAAGATAGGAGCGATTTTAGCCTTGCGAATGATACATTGATACTTTTTCTTGAAAAATAATCTTACGTGTGCGCTCGTAAAGACCATTAGAATGGAAGAAGATGGAGGGTAAAGATGAGTTTCTGGGAGATTGTAAAAGAATGATGCTGCTATTATATATGGCGAATATTTTATATCAAAGGTAAAATATTCGCCATTTTCTTTTGGTGTTTTCAATTCTTTTCATAACCTTTGCAGATGTCATACAGATATGATTGCCGGCAAATCGTTGCTGGCGCTAATCAGCTGTTTGGCCTATCATAATAAGAAAGACGTTTGCACGACGTTTTCTTCTGACTCTTCGAAACGTAGGGATTTTCATAAGCGTTCAGATGAAGACAGCGGTGGGCGTCTCCCATCGTAAATATATCTATATAAAACAAAGTAAAGAAAAACACTAATAAATAAAGGCATTTCAAGAAGTTTTAATCTTTGTTCTTTTGTTTATTTAAGTTGTTTTTGGTACATTTTTGTTGCTCGTTTGTTGCTCGTTCAAAAAATAGTTGTATCTTTGCAGCAGAGCAACAAAATAAGACAATGGCAAGAGCAAAGAAAGTTTATAGAGAAATAATTCAACAAATGCCCAAGATAGTATGTATATACTAATTTAAAAGTGTACCACTTTCTAATTAAAAAGTGTACCACTCC
>ERZ808259.593-NODE-593-length-13957-cov-10.566753_pt1 | contig 13957 bp, 12 predicted proteins | sample MGYA00521279_ERZ808259 | MGnify/ENA primary metagenome ERZ808259 (study PRJEB31516, sample SAMN03275586) | gut metagenome | biome: mammalia-associated habitat; material: feces | host: Papio cynocephalus | place: Kenya | collected 2012-07-27 ... | reverse complement strand
AGCTTCATCTTTTGCAGATATTTTCTTAATTTTGCACGCAATAACTAATCTCAAACAAATGAAACGAATCATCGCATACACAATCATCTCATTATTGCCATCGTTTGGAGTATTTGCACAAAGTACCGCATCAATGGTAAATTCTTCTTCCTCTAAGCAGGAAAGCATTTCTCTTAAGAAAACCTCTTCTTCCAAGCCGAAGCTTCAGAAGCGGGAGGCATACGAATGGGATGGGGAAATCCCGACCTACGTGGAGACTTTGAAGAAGGAGTTGACTTATCCGATGGCTTGGGGTAATAGTTCTATCAAGAACTTCAAGAAATGGAAGAAAATGGCAAGGGCTAAAGTCTTCGAGTGCATGATGACTCCACCGAAAGCTGCTGATTCTTGGGATATGGAAATGATTGCCGAGGAGCAAAGGGGTGGCTACAGGGCGCAGAAAATCGCCTTCAATGTCAATGCCTATAGCCGAGTTACGGCTTATCTCTTGATTCCAAACGCTTACTTCTCTCATTCGTTAGAAAAGTTCCCAACGGTGAATCTTCTCCACGACCACGGTGCCCATCTCTTCATCGGCAAGGAGAAGATGATTCGCCCATTCTTCTCGCCGTCAGAGAGCGATACGCCAGAGAAGCAAGCCTTGAACAAGGAAATCTTGGATGATGCCGATGCTTGGTCAAGGCTGCTCTACGAAGGCCAGTACATGGGTGATTATCTGGCGAAGCACGGCTATGTGGTGTTCTCGATGGATGCTCCGATGTGGGGTGAGCGAGGACGCAAGGAAGGGGTTGATAGAAATAAGTACGACCTCATCGCTGGCAACATGATGATGCTCGGCAGAGACCTCTCAGCCTTTATGACCTATGACGACATCGCCAGTACCGACTTCTTGGCTTCCCTTCCGATGGTAGATAAGGATCACATCGGCTGTGCTGGTTGCTCAATGGGTGCCTATCGTTCGTGGATGCTTTCTGCTTTGTCGGACAGAATCAAGGTGGGAGCAGCCATCTGCTGGATGATTACCACCGATGCCCAACTCACCAAGCGTTTCGGGCGGAAGGAGAATGGTGGTTTTGCCAACTGCATCCCTGGTCTTCGCCAGTATCTCGACTATCCCCATATCGCTTCCCTCGCTTGTCCGAAGCCGATGCTCTTCATCAATGGCACGCAAGACCATCTCTTCCCGATACCAGGCGTAAAGGATGCCTTCGCCGAGATGCACAAGGTCTGGAAGAGCCAAGGGGTTGATGACAAACTCGATACGGAACTCTGGGATATCCCGCATTCCTGTGGATTGAAAGCGCAAGAGAAAATCTTGGAGTTCTTGGATAAGAATCTGAGGTAAAAAGATAAAAAAGAGCGGAAAGCAAACTAGGTTAACAGTGTCAACAGTGTCAACAGTTAACAGTTTGTTTTCCGCTCCTTTTATGTTCTTTATGACTTATATCAAAAGTTTACCACAATTCCTTAGGCGACAAATCCTTGTCCTTTCTACCCATCAGATAGTAATCTGCCAAGAACTGGAGGTTGGCTTGCGTAATCTTCAAGCCCTCCTCCTTCACATATCGGCTGGTGAAGATGTTGGCTTCAGGCAACATACCGCCTTCTATCAACTTGCAGACGATCTCGTAAGGGAATGGGCGACCATTGCCCGAGATGATGTTGAAGCCATCTATCTCGGCACGCTCTGGCACATAGTAAGGATTCTCTGGCGATGCGATGCAGTGAGCCAAGCCGAAACTGATGTTGATGCCCGTGTATGGAGTGCCGCAAACGATGATGCCCTTCTCATACTTCTGAGGGAATCGGATGTCCTTTGGCAACTCGAAATCAATATCCTTCAAGAATTCCTTCAACGTCTTCACATCCTCCAGGAAGATGAACTTGTCGCCGTAGCCCTTCGCCTTGAGCAAGTTGTAGTCGTGGATGCCCTGCTTGTGGTTGAGACGAGCCTTCTCTGCTTCTATTTGCTCCTTGTTCTCTACATAGAGAGGGTTGAGCAAGGCCCCCGTCTGCCACCATTCACCACCGAACTTGAAGAGGTTGGTGATGATAACTTGTTCACCACTGAGGAAGGCTGAGGCATCTTCGATTTGAGTGGATTCCTTCAATACAGGGATGAGGTTGTCATCTTCCTCATAGAGGTCCTTCAGGTAGAAGTACTTCTCGTCCTCTTTCTCCATCTTGAAGGCACGGGTGCTCTTGTAGTCGATGTCCGTCCAGAGCTTGTGCTTCTCGTGATGCTCGCTCACCTTGGCAAGCCATTCGGCGGAAGTGAGGGCGAGGAGGTTGTTGCGGCTGTTCATCGTATGCTCTATCTGGATGGAATAGGCGATGATCTCGTTGAAGCCCTGAGGGGAGCGGGCGAGATTCTCTAGCTCGAACTGCAAGCGCTTGCGGTTGTTGATGTTGAAGAAGCAACCATAGTGGAACCAAGCCAAGGCGTCGCGATACTCATAGAAATGTTCTGTGTCGGTAGGCAGTTCGCAGAGGAAATCATAGAGACGAGTGTTCTCTGGCGCAGTCTCGTATTCCTTGTCGAGCACATTGTAGGCAAGCTTTGCCGCCAATTCCATCGTGCTGAAAAGGAAAGGCACGGCTTCTCGCACGTAAGTGCTCTGCTGGTAATGATGCCAGCAAAGGAACTTGATGTCGGCTACGTTGATTTCCTCAGGATCGTAAGGGGCGTCGTTCTCAGTGATGGTATTGTTGATGAAATCCTTTTCGTTTTCATAGAAAGGGATGTAGGAGCCATAGCGTTTCTTGCATTCGGCAGTGAAAGTCTTCCAGACGCAAGTGCCGGAGATGACATCCTCGAAGTATCCAGCGATGCAGAGAGCCAACTGCTTGGCGTCCTCCACATTCTTGAATTGATGGGTGAAGCACGCTTCGTCGAGAGCGTGGTATATTTCGTTGGCAAGCTCAGTGTAGTACTGATCTACGTCGTCTGGTTTCTCGTATGGATGCATAGCCATCCATTCTTGGGTGAAAATTACCTTTTTCATATTGTTCGATTGTTTGTTATTCGAGGTTATAAGCGATGTTCGTTGTAATGCGATAGTCGTTATTCTCGGTTGTTGTTATTATAATCTTGTTAGCCGTTCGGTGCGAATATCGCCCGAATTAGATGCAAAGATATTGCAAACGAGCGCAATGAAAGCTCGCTTTCAAATTGCCGAGTGCAGCTTTTCTTATGCAAAGATAATGAATTACCATCAAAAAATGCAAGAAATTCAAAGTTTTTTCGTAACTTTGCACCCGAATTTAGGCAATCTTAATAAAAGCGTATGGTTGCCGCAAGCGTTTCGGAAGGATTTTGCACCCTAATTCATGGCTGGGAGGGTGAATTCGGCCTTCCATTTTAGATTAGAATGAATTAAGGTAAAAAGAAACATTTTGAAGACATTTGAAGAATTGGGCGTGAGCGAAGAGATTCGCCGTGCCATCGAAGAGCTTGGATTTGAGAATCCAATGCCAGTTCAGGAGGAAGTAATCCCTTATTTGCTTGGTAATAAAAATGATGTCATCGCCTTGGCGCAGACGGGTACGGGCAAGACTGCCTCTTATGGTATCCCTGTCATCCAGAAGACCGATGCCACCAGCAAGCAGACGCAAGCTATCATCCTTAGTCCTACACGTGAGCTTTGTCTCCAAATAGCTGATGATTTGAACAGCTTCGCTAAGTATATCGACGGTTTGCACATTGCCGCAGTGTATGGCGGTACCGACATCGGAAGCCAGATTCGCACCCTCAAGCATGGTGTGCAAATCATCGTTGCCACCCCGGGTCGTCTGCTCGACTTGATTAACCGTGGCGTGGCTCAGCTCGAAAACGTGAACAACGTGGTGCTGGATGAGGCTGACGAGATGCTCAACATGGGTTTCTCGGAGAGCATCAATGCCATCTTCGAGAATGTGCCAGAGGATAGAAACACCCTTCTCTTCTCTGCCACCATGAGCAAGGACATCGAGAAGATAGCCCTCAACTATCTGCACGACCACAAGGAAATCGTGGTGGGCTCTCGCAACGAGGGCGCCGAGCACGTCAACCACATCTACTATCTCGTGAACGCCAAGGACAAATATCTCGCCCTGAAGCGTATCGTCGATTTCTATCCACGCATTTTTGCGATTATCTTCTGCCGCACCAAGTTGGAGACACAGGACATCGCCGACAAGCTCATCAAGGACGGTTACAATGCCGAGGCCTTGCATGGCGACCTGAGTCAGCAGCAGCGTGACCTCACCATGCAGAAGTTCCGTAACCATACCGTGCAGTTCTTGGTGGCAACTGATGTGGCTGCCCGTGGCTTGGACGTAGATGACCTTACCCACGTCATCAACTATGGTTTGCCTGACGATGTGGCAAGCTACACCCATCGAAGCGGTCGTACAGGTCGTGCCGGCAAGAAGGGAACTTCCATCTCTATCATCCATACTCGCGAGAAATTCAAGGTTCGCCAGATAGAGAAACAGATTGGCAAGGACTTCGTGGATGGCACTTTGCCTACACCTGAGGAGATTTGCAAGAAGCAGCTCTTCAAGACAATGGACGACATCATGAAGACCGATGTGGACGAGGAGCAGATTGCGCCATATATGGACGAAATCAACCGTCAGTTCGATTACATCGACAAGGAGGACATTATCAAGAAGATGGTGACCATCACCTTCGGTAAATTCCTCGATTACTATAAGAATGCGCCGGAGATTGTGAAGCCTGAGACAGGCAGAGGCTCTCGTGGTGGCGAAGGTCGTGGAAGCCGTGGCGAAGGTCGTGGCAAGGTATCGAATGGTCGCAGAAAGCACGAGGCTGAGGCTGGATTCAAGCGTCTCTTCATCAACCTTGGTAAGGCGGATGGCTTCTATCCAGGCGAGATCATGCAGTACTTGAACAAGCACGTGAAGGGTCGCCAGGAGGTAGGTCACATCGACTTGCTCTCTAAGTTTGCTTACATTGAGGTGCCTGAGGAGGATGCCAAGCGAGTGATGAAGGCATTGAATGGTACGGAGTATAAGGGCAGAACCGTGAGATGTAATGATGCCGATGAGGAAGGTCATGGCAGAGCGGCTCGTGGCGGTCGTGACACTGAGGGCAGAGGTTCACGTGGTGGACGTAGCCGCCGTGGTGATGATGTTCGTTCTGAAAGAGGCGGTCGTGGAAGCCGTGGCTCTGAGAAAGGTGGACGTGGTGGAAAGAAGTCTCGTCGCCAGGAGGATACAGGCGATTGGCGTCAGTTCTTCCAGAATAATGACAATGTGAAGTTGAAGGGCGAGGAGCCAAACTTCGAGGAAGAAGGTTGGGCACGTCGCCGTCCTAAGAAAAAATAGTCTTTAGGGAAATATAATATTTGTTGGTCTTAGGTGGCTATATAAGATGTCTTAGGTGGCTATATAATATAAGGTAAAAGCCTGCATCAAACCGAGAACTGTTCTCTTGCTTGATGCAGGCTTTTTTGTTTAGTAGAATATAATTCTTATATGCACGCCCATCCGAATTTCTTGACAAGTTCCGTGAAAAGTCCTTTGTCCTTTGTCGGGATATTTACGATGATGCTTTCTTTTCCAGACTTGTCTAGGAAATATCCTTCTGCAGGTAATTTATCTTCTGGTATATTATGCGAGGCATTTGGGTTGAGCCTGAATTTACATTGAATGATTTGCTTCTCCACCAAGAATGGTGAGATTTCTTGAAGGTTTTCTTAATCTTCCCATCTTGTTCTTGTGGAAATAGTCCAAGTTGTAATGCTTTTATGGATAATCCTCAATATTTAGACCCGTTATTTTTTTATCGTTACTAAACTTTATTATAACTCATATAAGTCATCTAATGTTACAACGCTTTGTATGCTCTTAGCCTGTTCGTTGTCTTTAATGCCGTAAGGAGAAACCATCGTTAGGTGTAGGGCTTTGGTGGTTCCTGTTCTCTCCTTAAACAAGTCTCTGCGATCGGTCATTTTCTTTAGGTACGCTTTCGTGACAGGGTATGGCTTGTCGCTGTATTTCATTTCGCAAAGATTGATGATGCGGTCGTTACGTTCGATGACTAAATCTATCTGAGCCGTGTCAATCTGCCATGAAGACACATCGCTGAGGATGTTCTCTATGCGTAGTTTCTTTTTGATTTGTTCAATATGACGAAGGCACACTTGCTCGAAAGCATAACCATTCCAAGCTTTGCGTGCGCCGTCGTTAATGGTGTGGCTCCACCGATGGGTATCCATAGAGTGGTCATCCTTGACGTATCTCACGTAGAACAGGCTGTAGAGGTCAACCAACTGATAGAGGACATCGCGCTCTTTTTTGCCGAAGGCACTATATGAACGGATGAAGTCGCATTTGCATAGATTGTCAAGAACCTCAGAGAGATTACCATTGTCTGTAATTTTAAGCATCTTCATAATTTCCATTCGTGTCATACCTTTAACCTTGGTGGCCAACAACTCAACTATCCTTCTGTAAGTTGGTGAGTCCTTGAATAGGGACCGGAAGAGAAAGTCATATTCTTCTCTGAGGGGCGCAGTTTCGGCAAAAAACAACTCGTCGATGTTCTGTGTGATGCTTAGTCTAGGATTAAGCATACTCAAGTAGTAAGGCGTACCGCCAAGTGCCATATATGCCTCTAGCATTTGCAAGCGGTCTGGTTGGAATCCTGATTTTAACAGATATTGCTCACTTTCGCCCAAAGTGAAAGAGCGAAGTCGCATCTGTCTTGTTACACGGTTGTGCAATCCACCCTTGTCACCCAGCAACTTGTTGGTCATCCATGTTGTGGCTGAACCGCAGACTATGAATTTCAAATTATCTATTCCGCTTGCCCATTCGTTCCAAAACAGTTCCAATGCACTGATAAACTTGCTGCGTGGAGTGTCAAGCCATGGAAGTTCGTCTATGAATATGATGATTTTCTCCTTACCCTTTAATGTCTCTATAAAGTGCTGAAGTTGGGCAAACGCATCAAACCATGTACTGACGGGGGGATATAATCCACCAGAATACTTATTCAGTTGGAAAGTGAAATTGGCCAGTTGGTCATTCTTGTTCTTGTTGTATATGCCTGTCATATAGAAGTCAAACTGTCCTTCAAAGAACTGTTTGACCAGATATGTCTTGCCGATGCGTCGTCTGCCATAGATGGCGATGAACTCAGCTTTGCCTGAATTGACATAGTCTTCCAAAAGTTCCTGCTCTCTGATTCTTCCTATGATATTTTCCTTGCTCATATTATTTGTTGTTTATAATTGCTGCAAAAATAATAAAAAAACGGCTTACCGCCAAGTAAAAAACAAAAATACTTGGCGGTAAGTACGTTTTTGTTCTAAATTCCGCCGCAAAGATAATTAAAATATATGTTTTGGTGGGTTTCGGTATATTGAATTCCGCCAAAAGTTAACTATTTTTATATGATTTGGCGGAAGCTAGTTTCATCTTTCCTGATAGAAACAGAGCAATCTTCAGCCCCAGCAAGTTTTCCTTGGCTAATAATGACCTTGCTTGGACCGATGCCAACCTCTGGGTATTCGCCCTAGAGCATGGTTTAATTCACCCATCTCTGATTTCTTGATAGATGGAAAGACATTCGAGATTGGCGGTAAGAAGAAAGGGCAAAAGCAAATCTCTGAGGCTAAAGAGGGTTATGTGGTGAAGGATGATATAGAGACAGGTATGGGCAATGTCATTCCTCTCTGGACTTTCGGTATGAATTATTAGAGATTTTGCTAAACTGGCGATTGTCGCCAGTTCTTCCAGAACAACGACAACATCAAGCTGAAGGGCGAGGAGCCAAACTTCGAGGAAGAAGGTTGGGCACGTCGCAGACCTAAGAAGAAGTAATCTTTAGGGAAATATAATATTTATAGGTCTTAGGTGGCTATATAATATAAGGTAAAATCCTGCATCAAACAGAGAACTGTTCTCTTGCTTGATGCAGGATTTTTTTAGTTCTTGTCCTTTTATAGATTTTCAATCCATTTCTTGCCAGACTTAGTGTTAGACCAAATAATAAGACCTGCCACTATTATAGATCCCCAAACGAATGTTATAGCTAATGCTTCCATAATTTATTTCTTTAAAATTTTATTACCCATATAAGCAAATCCCCAAGTCATAAAAGAGCCGAAGATAAGTACAATTACAGAGCTTATTGTAAAATCTGTAAATCCAAATACAGCTGCAGCGTTTCCTAAAACCATAACACCAAATGTCATCTTGGCAAGGTCATAGAAGAATTTACCAAGCGATTCGCGAGCCGTCTTTTCTTTCTCTTTTTCTTCTTTTGTTGCCATATTATTCTGTATTTTTTGGCAAAAGTACAAAAAAGTTTCGTCATTTGCAAGTAAATCTAAAGTTTTTACCTGAAAATGGTCTATTTATAAACTTTTCTTGTCTTATATGGCTTTCATGTTCTTTTGTTATTGTACAACTATGAAGACGGATGCTTGTACGATAATAAAGCTGTAGTTGTACGGCCTTGTATAACTTCATGGCGTGTGGCTGTACGATATGGAAGTGTAAGCTTGTAGAACTTGATGGTAGAAGTAGTACGGTTACACGATATGCCGACTATACTCAGCAGTTCTGCTGAGTATAGTGGTGATACCGAAGAACCTATGTTCTTTGTCTTTATAACCTATGTGTTCTTACTTGAAAACCTATATATACGATACAATGCAGATTAGGTATAGTCTCTCACGACAAGCGGTATCAGGTGTCGCTTGATAAGGTTCTACACAGTTTTGTAGGATTCTTTTTACATACATGCCCATCCGAACTTTTTGACAAGTTCTGTAAAAAGCCCCTTGTCTTTTGTGGGAATATTTACGATGATACTTTCTTTTCCAGACTTATCAAGATAATAGCCTTCGGCTGGTAATCTATCCTCAGATATGTCGTGTATAGGTTCTTGATGGAGAATAAATTTATTCTCATTGTAAGTTACATTGAAATATTCCTTATCTCCTTCAGGTGTAAGGAATAAACTGCGTAAATCTTTCTTCCCTTTGTAAAAGTCATTTAGCTTTTTAGAAGAAATCTTGATAGCAGTATATTTGCATTGTGGAAAATCCTCATACAAGAGGCATAGGTACAAAGTGTCGAAGCAATCCCTTGCGGTCAGCAGTTGAGGATTGTCGTAGTATTCCAAGATGCTATCTACCTTTAATATGGATTGTTTTTTGTTCATGATTCTATGATTTTGGCATTCTTGACATTGAATGATTTGCTTCTCCACCAAGAATAGTGAGATTTTTTGAAAGTCTTCTTCATTCTGCCATCTTGTTCTTGCAAATGTAGTTCTGCGTCGTTGTGAGAAAAAGTCACGAGACTCAGCAGGGTTCCCATGTGAAACTCTGTAATACGTACTCTTACAATCAATTGCGTCTGATGGAGGGCAACTTGGTGGAAGTTCTTCAAATCATTCCATAGCTTATTTTGAATGCAAATATATGCATTTTGTCTGATATGACAAAATTTTAAAAGGAAAAAGACATTTTCTATATGAAAAATATTGGGTATTGAAAAACTTTTTGTAATTTTGGAACGGATTTGGTGAAAATCAATAAGTTTTTTGCCAAATCAGATGATTCAAATGGAAATAAACTAAAAATAAGGAGCTTATGAACAAGGTAAAATGTTTTTTGATAGTATTCTTTTTGCAGATAACTGTATGTATGTTTGGTGCAACTAAAGATGCCATGGGCATAGTGCATTTTTTGGATGGACATGAGGAACAATATGAGAAGATAGTTCTGCCATATTGTAACAACAAATTCATAGAGGTGGAAAATGGAAAGGAAAAGAAGAAAATTCCTTTTTCGGAAATAGATTGTTTAGAAGTTTGGCATCCAAAAGCTACGAAAGCTGAAAGTACTAATATATATTGCACATTGGAAACCAAAAAAAATGGAGAAGTTTATCCATTATGGGCATTTGCTTTGGCTATAGGCAAGCATATTAGTTTTTATGAGCGGTGCGATGGAAAATTCCTTATTGATAAAAAGTATGGCGCATCGATGAAAGCTGTTAACTTTTGGGTCGTGTATTATAAGCCATCCGACCCTAATAATAGTCATAGTGTAGGACGTTCCGAGAACGTTTTTTTTGGTAATAAACGTTCTGCCGTAAAGCGAGTGTTGGAAGTAATCAAGGATGATCCTGTTCTTTATGACTCTATAGACCCAGAAGTCTGGAGAAAGAAAATGAACGAATTCTTCCCATATGTAGCAACTTCATATAAGCCAAATTCTTACAAATAAGTTTTTGCGGTAAAAATACAGCAATTTTTCTTAAAGTTTGCGGTATATTTACCGCAAACTTCGTATATTTGCAGCCGTAAACATCAAATAAGGCAAGAAATATGGAATTATTGAAGCAACTTTCTGACAATCTTATCAAGCGTGCCGATACTCGGTACCTACGATATATGTATCATCAGATTCCTTGGAAAAATCGGATGACAGCCCTTGTTGGACCTCGTGGAGTCGGCAAGACAACGCTCCTTTTGCAGTATATCAAGTCGTGAACAATGAGGTTGTGTTACCAGAGGAGATAGAGCATCCGTTGGCACTGTTTAATGACTATCTGCGCAAGGGCTACTATCCTTTTTCTAAGGATGAGGGCTACAGAATGCGATTGAACCAAGTGGTGAGCATGACCTTGGAGACGGATATACCACAATATGCCAATTATACGGTGATGGTATCGAGAAAACTAAAGGAGCTGATGCAGGTGATAGCCGATAGTGTGCCATTTAAACCAAACATGAGTACCATAGCCACAATAATAAAGGTGGATCGTAATAATCTGCCCGATTACTTCGAACTGATGGAGCGTGCTGGCTTGATAGCGCAATTGCATGAATCGACAGGAGGTGTGCGTGGATTGGGCAAGGTAGAGAAAGTATATCTTGATAATACAAACTTGTCTTTTGCTCTCTCGTCTTCGACACCGGATATTGGCAATCTGCGTGAAACTTTCTTCTTGAATCAGATGCGTGTGAACCATGCAGTTTTCAATTCTCCCATCTCTGATTTCTTGATAGATGGAAAGACTTTCGAGATTGGTGGTAAGAAGAAAGGGCAAAAGCAGATAGTTGAGGCTGAAGAGGGTTATGTGGTAAAGGATGATATTGAGACAGGAATGGGCAATGTCATTCCTCTTTGGACTTTCGGAATGAACTATTGAGAATCAGTTGGAACTGGGAAAATAATAATGGAAGAGCGAGGGCTAACCATTGATTGCCATAGCCCTCGCTTTTCTATCATCACATCTATTGGCATTCTTCTACTTTCCAAAGGTCGTTTCCTTTGAATATGATGGCAATCTTATGGATAGGCTTGCCGTTCATCAGCTGTGGCAATCTTGCATCTTGTGCATATTGTTCCAGCTGAGCCTTAGCTTCTTCCAAAGCCTTGACTCCCTCTTCGTCGGTGTCCGTCGATTTCAGATATTTCAACTCCAAGAGGTAAGCATGGGCAACCTCAGGGAAGCGGGTTAGGTCTGGTATCATCGTCAGGTCGCAATAGCCACCGTTCAGCTCCATCTCCTGTATGATGTAATAGTAACCGCTATGGTTGAGATAGGCTGCGATGAAACCTTGTAGGTTGCGCTCTGCCTGGATGCTGGAGTGGAGGCTCGTGCAATTCTTGTAACCCTTGGCGATATACTCGATGGCGGGCTTGATGTCACCATCCAGTGCCATCACGTCGTATTGGTCGGCAAGATGATTGTCGTTGATCTTTGCTACGGAGTTGTATTCGTCCAAGATATAGCCATAGTACTGGCGGCGCACGTTCTCGTTAGGGATTCCCAGCTTTACTCTTCTGCCACGTCTGCCGATGATGGTCAGCATACCATAATAGTAGAGCAGGCTAGGGAAGAGGTCGGGATCTACCAATGCTTCGGCTGGGAAACTCTCCCAAAGCTCTGCCCAGATGTACCCATCGTTGATGATTTGCTTGAGCACACTCTTTCTGTCGCCCTGAAGCTTGTCTAGGAAGATGATTTTCTTCATCTTGGCATAGTCGGTCATAGTGTTCGGGTCTATCATCTCTTCGGGCGCTTTTCCGAATCGGATAAAGTAGCGGAGGTAATAGATGACCATGTCTGTATTGAACATCTTTGGGTCTGTGTCGAGGCAATCCTTGGCGAAACAATAGTTGTCGTACCATGGCTTCATGTCGGCAATCAGTTGGTCGGTAGGAGCTTTGATGAGTCCCACTCCCCTGTAGTACTCTATCATTTCTCTTACTTCCGTCTCGCTCAATCCTAGCATCATGTTGAACATCGGGTCCATAGAGAGGTTGGTTCCGATGTTATAGCCGCTGTTGAGGTCGTTTACGGTGACTGGGCTTACGCCCATCATCAAGATGCGCTGGAACATACCCTTGAACAGCTTGAAAAAGTCGCGATAGAATCCTTGAGCATGCGTCAGGGCGTGATATACAGCTTCTCCTTCCTCACTCAAGATGTTGTTGGTGAAGTTGTCGTATTCATCGATGATGAGGTAAAGCTTGATGCCCATGGCATTAGCCCTGTCGTTAATCAATATGAGTTTTGATGCTGCATCTTTCTTTTTTTTGAATTCTTCAAAGAATGAAGGTGCGTAATACTTTGCGTATTTTTCTGCGAAGCCATTTAGAATGGTTTCACAATAAGCATTAAAGTTCGCCTCCAATCCATCCTTTCCTGCAGCAGCCTTGGAAAAGTCGAAGTACAAGACTTGATATTTCCCTTGTTCCTCGGAAGGGTGCGAGTCAATCCAGGTACCCTTGAACGTCTCATGAAAGGTGTCGTTCTTCTCGATGTCATAGTATGCTTGCAACATCGTGAGAAATACGCTCTTTCCAAAACGGCGTGGACGGATGAGATAGAGGAAATATCCGGCTTCCTCCATCTTAGGAATGTACATAGTCTTGTCTGTACAATAATTGTTCTGACTCTGAATCCATGTAAAATCGGCTATGCCGTAAGGTAATCTCTTGTACTCCATACGCTTCTTTGCTTTTATTCGGGACAAAGTTACAATATTTTTTCGAATACTGCAAATTTTGAGGGGGAAAGTGTGCATTGATTATAGTAACATTAAACCTTTTTACTGATTTTATCTTTGGAATGATGGTGGTTTCGGATTTTCTTCTTATTTTTGCAGTTGGAATCGTTCTAAAGTTCTTCTAAGGCTCTTCTAATGGGCTTCGGAATATGTTTGAAACATCATAAAATGAAGTAAAGACAATGGAAGAAATCATCAAGCTCAACTCTGTGGATAAGTATTGCGAGCTGCACGGATTCGAGACGCAGCATCCGCTGGTAGGCGTGTTCGACATGAAGGACGCCACCAAGTTTCCTAACCATTTCTCTATCAACTATGGCTTGTACGCCCTCTTCTTGAAGGAGAACTTGGCGTGCAACATCACCTATGGCCGCCAGAAATACGACTATCAGGAGGGTACGGTGACGAGCTTCGCCCCAGGACAGGTGACGCATGTGGAGATGGCTCCGGGCGTGATTCCGCAAGCCAAGGGCTTGCTCTTCCATCCCGACCTCATCAAGGGCACTCCGTTGGCTCGGGAGATCCACAACTATAACTTTTTTTCCTATAGTTCCAACGAGGCGTTGCATCTGTCTGACGAGGAGAAGGCTATCTTCAACGATTGTTTGGAGAAAGTCAAGATAGAGCTGAACCAGCCGATAGATAAGTTCTCGAAGCGACTGATTGCCATGAACATCGAGTTGCTCTTGAATTATTGTTTGCGCTTCTATTCCCGCCAATTCGTAACGAGAGAGGTGCAAAACAAGGACGTGCTAACTCGCTTTGAGGCTCTGCTCGACGATTACTTTACTGGCAACAAGCCACACATGGAGGGTTTGCCATCTGTAAAATACTTTGCCGACAAGATTTGTTTGTCGCCTAATTACTTCGGCGACCTCATCAAGAAGGAGACGGGTATGAGTGCGCAGG
>ERZ808259.592-NODE-592-length-13964-cov-54.812496_pt1 | contig 13964 bp, 15 predicted proteins | sample MGYA00521279_ERZ808259 | MGnify/ENA primary metagenome ERZ808259 (study PRJEB31516, sample SAMN03275586) | gut metagenome | biome: mammalia-associated habitat; material: feces | host: Papio cynocephalus | place: Kenya | collected 2012-07-27 ... | reverse complement strand
TTTTAGGGGCAATTTATACCACCATTTTTCCAGCCTGCAAAATGACCTATACGCCAGATTTCTTGCCACTTTGTGGCATAGGAGGTTCGGACTGATGAAAACAATATGGTTATTTCAAGGCTCGATAAATGCCGCCCGGAAGCGATTTGACAAAACCTTGCATCTCTAATAGCATCAAGTCGGCAGAAGCCTGCGAGTATGGAATTTGCGTCTCCAACACTACCATATTGATATGCATACCATCCTCCTGCTCGTGCAGTTTGTCAATCAGCGTACACTGGGTGGGTGAAAGCGTTCCGAACAGGTCGGAAATCTCCGTCTGGACAGGCTGTTTCTTTGCCGTAGCAGTCTCCCACTGCATAGAATATATCAGGTCGTCCGCCGACTGGATAAGTTGTGCTTTCTGGTTGCGTATCAACATATTACAGCCTTGCGCACTCTCATCGGTCGGGCGTCCGGGGAAAGCAAATAGGTCGCGGTTGTAGTCGCAAGCCATCTGCGCCGTAATCAGCGAACCGCCTTTCTGTTTCGATTCTGCCACCACTACCGCATCCGCCAGACCCGCAATGATACGGTTGCGTGCCACAAAGTTGAACGCATCGGGTTTCGTACCGCTCGGATATTCGGTCAGTATGCCCCCGTTCTCCAATGCCTCAACCGCCACAGGACGGTGCAACGGCGGATAAATCCTGTCCAAACCGTGTGCCGGCACGATCACCGTCGGCACCCCCGCTTCTATTGCCGCACGGTGGGCGGCAATATCTATACCATACGCCAATCCGCTGACAATAATAACATTCGGTATCTGTTTTGCCAGGTCTAGCACCAGTTGCCGAGTCTGTTCCTTACCGCGGTCGGTCGCTACACGCGTACCCACCACCGACACTACCTTGGTATCCTCAAAATGAATATTCCCTTTGGAATAGAGGACAAGAGGACGGTCGGGGCACTCGCGCAACCGGAATGGATACTGCGTATCCCCGCACCATAGCATTTGAATCCGGTGTCGGTCTATAAATTCCAGTTCACGCTCCGCACGCTGCCATACCGCCTGCATATCCGCTTCGTCCGTATGCTGCCACACCTCATAGGCGGAGCCGTAGTGTTCTATCAACTGCAACGCCTTGCGCAGGCGGTTGCGGAACAGGATACTCACCGCAATTTGATACAATCTGTATTCTTCCATATCCAATACCCTATATATGCCAATAACACCCCTGCCAAAGCACCAATCATATCGGCATACCAATCATACCAATCGCCCGTACGGGTAATAGTACACCATGCCTGCAACAACTCCATCAGTCCGCCGTAGCCCATAGATACCGCCCACGAGCCAACGGCATATCCCCACGACCGGCGTTTATCCAATAGCATTCCGCCCGTCAGCACAAACGCCAAACCGACATACATCATCGTATGCCAGAACTTGTCACCATATTGCCCAAGCAGAGGCATCTGCGGGTTCTCTATTAGCGAGAGCACCGCAATCACCACCGCCACTGCCGGCGTGGGCGCATAGAGCCAACAGCGTCTTATAGTTTCTGCCCGAAACACAAGTCGCCTGCGTCGCCCAAACCGGGGACAATATATTTCTTTTCGTTCAGAACCGGATCTATCGCCGCGCACCAAAGTGTGATATGGTCTTCCGGTAGCATCTTTTTCAGATATTTCACCGCCTGCGTCGTACCAATAGTGCAGCAAAGATGCGTGGTGGCAGGCGTACCGTGTGCCAATAGTGCGCGGTAAGCCACTTCCATCGACATACCCGTTGCCAGCATCGGATCCACCAGTATCAGCGTCTTGCCGTCCAATCTCGGCGCAGCCAGATACTCCGCCACAATCTCTATCTCCTGTTGCCCTTTTACATTGCGCCCCATACGGCGGTAAGCACTCAAAAACGCATTCTCCGCCCCGTCAAACATATTCAGAAACCCTTGATGCAACGGCAGTCCGGCACGCAGTATGGTCCCCAAAACGATCCGGTTGCTGATCGTCTGCACATCCGCCACACCCAGCGGGGTCTGCACATCCTCTTTTTGGTAATCCAATACCTTGCTCACCTCATACGCCATCAGTTCCCCGATGCGCTCTATATTACGGCGGAAACGAAGACTGTCCTTTTGGGTATTCACATCGCGAATCTCTTTCAGGTACTGGTTCAGCAGAGAATTTTTCTCCGACAGGTTAACTATCTTCATATTATTTCTTCATACTGGCTTTTACGTTCTTCAACTCCGCTTTTACAGACTCCTTGTGCACCTTCAGCGTGTTCTCCAACTGGGTCAAATCCACTTCCTTGTTCTGTATCTCCATATTGAAAGTCGCCAAATCGTCTTGGTCGGCACGCACACGATCCAACATCGCTGTCACGCGTTTCTGGCGTGCCAACAACTCGTCCTGCAGGCGTATCACCTCTTTCCTCTCGCCCTGCAAAGCGGTCGTACATAAGTCCGACGACTGGCGGTTCAGCAACGATGTCTTCTGCACTTTCTTCTGCGTCTTTTCTATCGACGACTGTATATCCGACAATGCTTTCTGCTCCGTCTCGCAGGCCTTCTGCAAACTTGCAATCGCCGACTCGCGTTCTTTCAGATATGCAGCGACATCTTTCGCATGCGCTTTCTCGTCTTTCAGTTCCCTACGGGCTTGCGACAGGGCTTTCTCATTCGCGTCCTGTACATCCTGTATGCGCTCCAATTCCGCACGGTACATCAGTGCATCGGATGCATATACAGTGCGGAGAGAGTCTAACGAAAAGTCCGGCAGGTTGATGTCCAGCGGAGTTACATGCTGTGCATTCAAGGTAGTGCATAATGCCACAGAGGCAAAAATAAAACCAATCTTTTTCATTATTTTAATATATTTGATTGCGCTGCAAAGGTACAGAAAAATTTGCATATCCACAAATTTTGTCGTATCTTTGCACGATTTTTAAGTCGCGTATGGAAGAAACAAAACATTTTGTATATCAAGACCCTACCCTCGAGTTTGTTACGGTGGCGGCGCAGACCTGTCTCTTTCTGGAGCATACTGCCGAGACCGACCGGCATGAGTTCATCGAGAAAATCCTCTGCCTGCTCCCTTTGCTATATCTCAAAACGCGCCTCCTCCACCAACCCGAAGCCCTGCTCGATGGTGAGCCGCAGCATTTCGTACAGGAGGAGGACTACAACTATATCCAATCGGGCGTCAAGAACCTACTCGGCACCGACGATGCCTATCTCGAGGTTTTCCTCAACGACATACAGTACAGCGACCAACCCATCACCGCCTATATATCCGAGAACCTGGCGGACATCTACCAGGAACTGAAAGACATGGCAGCCGCATTCCAAACGGGGCAGGAAGAAGTGATGAACGATGCCGTCCTGGCGTGTCTCGTGGCGTTCCGTGAGCATTGGGGGCAGAAACTGCTCAATGCCATGCGTGCCCTACATGCCCTCTCGCTTCTATCCGACGAAGACTGATGAAACCTAATAGTTACATACATCATATTGCCAAAGACCTCATCCAATGGATGCCGCTTGCCCAATTCGACGGCGAGGTGATTATCGTCGACACCCCGGACAAAGTGCCGGCTGCGGTCGCCTATCTGAACCAACAGGAGGTCTTGGGCGTCGATACCGAGGCAAGACCGAGTTTTACACGCGGTGTACACTACCCTACCGCCCTCGTCCAGATCGCTACCGAGGAGCGCTGCTACCTCTTCCGTCTCACCCACGTGGGTATGCCCAAGGAACTGGCTGACCTCTTTGCCAATCCCGCTATACGCAAGGTCGGACTCGCTTTCAAAGACGACATCAACGGCTTGCGCCGACGACGCGATTTTAAGCCCGCCAACTGCATCGACCTCCAATCCATCGCCGGCAAATACGGCATTATGGACCTCGGCTTGCAGAAGATGTTCGCCATCTGTTTCGGGAAAAAAATCTCCAAAGCACAGCAACTCACCAACTGGGAAAACTCTAACCTCACACCCGAACAGGCACGCTATGCCTCCACCGATGCATGGGCTACCCTATTGATTTACAAAGATTTAATCAATACAAAAACCCTCTCACGCAAGGAAACGGAAGCCCTCCGCCGTGCCGACATCGAGGCGCAGATCGCCCACCAACAGGAGGTAATGGCGGCTCGCGAAGCCGAAAAAAGTTTGCAAGGAAATAATATATAAAGAAAACTATGCCGGGGACGCGGACGCCCCCGTCCGCGGAAAATCTACAGAAAAACTGATTAAACCCTAACAACAATATGAAACGTACAACATTCCTTTTAGTCGCCATTCTCTTTTCGGTCTTGAGTTTCGCTCAAGCCAAGTACATATTCTATTTTATCGGCGACGGTATGGGTACCAACCAGGTGCTCGCCTCCGAGATGTATCTCGCCGAACTGGAAGGGCGCATCGGGCGCAAACCGCTGCTTATGACACAGTTCCCCTACTCCGGACAAGTGACTACTTTCTCCGCTTCCAACGGCATTACTGACTCTTCCGCTGCGGGCACCTGCCTCGCCACCGGTACCAAAACCAACAACGGCACACTCGGTCTTTCCCCCGAAAAAGACACCCTCCGTACGGTAGCCGAAATCCTGCAACAGCAGGGCTACGGCATCGGTATTATGACCACCGTCGCTATCGATCATGCCACCCCCGCTGCCTTCTATGCCAAAGTACCCGAACGCCACATATACTACCAAATCGGTACCCAACTCGCATACACCGGCTTCGATTTCTTCGGCGGAGCAGGCTTCCATCAGCCCGTGGATAAGCACAACACGAAAGCCCCTAATCTCTACGATCTCTGCGAGAAACAAGGCTACACCATCGCACACGGCTATGACGATGCACAAACCAAATTAGATGCCCCGAAACTCATCCTTACCCAAGCCACCGACGGCATCGACCGCACCAAGAAAGCCGACTGCCTCCCTTATGCCATCGACCGCACCGCCGACGCGCTCACGCTCCGCCAAATCGTATCTACCGCTATCCCATATCTGGAGAAAAAGCACGACCGTTTCTTTATGATGGTCGAGGGAGGAATGATCGACTATGCCTGCCACGGGCAGGACGGTGCCACCGCCATAGGCGAGACACTTGATATGGATGCCGCCCTCGAAGAGGCATACCGCTTCTATCTCGCCCACCCCGACGAGACCCTTATCGTCGTTACGGCGGACCACGAGACGGGAGGTCTCGCTATGGGCAACGGTGGCTATGTACTCAACCTACAAGCACTCCAACACCAGCATTGCTCCTCCTGGATCCTCTCCGACCAACTCTCTGCGCTCTTCAAAGACCAAACCCCTACTTGGGAAATGGTCAAAGACCTGCTTTCCAAGCAACTCGGTTTCTATACCTCCGTCCAACTGACCGCCGACGAGGATGCCCGCCTGCACAATCTCTACAACAAAGCCCTGGCACACAAGGACGGCAAGGTCAAAACCCTCTACAAGACAATGAACGAACTCGGCAGCACCGCCATCGGTCTCCTTAATGCCAAAGCACACCTCGGCTGGACAAGTTACGACCACACAGCGCATGCCGTTCCTGTCTTCGCCGTCGGCGTCGGTGCAGAGCACTTCACAGGTTGGCACGACAACACCGAAATAGCCCCACTTATCCTCAAAGCCGCTGAATAGTTAAAACACTATAATAAAAAGTACGCCTCTTCCCTATAGAAAAGTAAGGTGGATGACGGGTGGATGTCGGGTGGATAGGCTTACTTTGATACACTTTGAATTTTTACTTTTTTTTAGTATGATATACAAAATCACTTTTTCGTGCGAGGAAGGCGACCAGAACTTCCGCCGCGTGTTTGAGGCCGACAGCGAAGCCACATTCCTGGATCTGCACAAGGCTATCCTTCAGAGCGTCCACTATACCGACGACCAGATGACCTCCTTCTTTATGTGCAACGACGACTGGGAGAAAGAGCAGGAGGTTACTCTCGTGCCTATGGACTCCAACTTCGAGTACGACAATATGGTCATGGATAGCACCCGCCTGAGCGACTTGCTCACCGAGCAGGGACAACGCCTCATCTACGTCTTCGACCCGATGTTCGAGCGCTACTTCTTCGGCAGCCTCAAGAGCATTAAGCCCGGCACTATGGAGGGCGTCAAATGCGTGGAAAGCACCGGTCGTGCACCCAAACAACTCAAGAGCGAAGACCCCCTCAAAGACCTCACCAAAGAGGCGAAAAGCGTCGATACAATGCTCGATGACGACGATTTCTACGGCGACAGCCAGTACGACGAAGGAGACATCGATAGCGAAGGCTTCCAAGACCTCAGTTTCGAGGATGGCTCTATGTTCTGATGTCTGCCCAAGACACCTCCATACAGCCAGTTCTGCTTGTTCTCACAGGTCCTACCGGCGTGGGCAAAACCGAACTGAGCCTGCGCCTTGCCGAGCATTTCGGCTGCCCTGTCGTCAGTGCCGACTCAAGGCAGATATTCCGTGAGATACCTGTCGGTACGGCGGCTCCTACCGCCGCCGAGCAGGCACGGGTGAAGCACTACTTCGTCGGCACCAAGTCGGTCGCGGAAGACTATAACGCAGGGCAGTACGAACGCGATGCCCTCGCATTGTTAAATACGCTTTTCCAAACCCACCGCACAGTCGTCCTTACAGGAGGTTCTATGCTATATATCAATGCCGTATGCAACGGCTTTGATGACATCCCCTCCGTACCTGCCGACCTGCGCGAACAGGTCAAAGCGGAATACAACACAAACGGCTTGGCGTGGCTGCAATCGGAAGTGCAGCGTCTCGACCCCGCCTACTGGACGGAAGTGGACAGGCAGAACCCGCAACGGCTCCTCCATTGCGTGGAAGTCTGTCGTATCGCAGGCAAACCCTTCTCCTCGTTCCGCTCCCGTACACGCGCACAACGCCCCTTCCGTATCGTCAAAGTGGGACTTACCCGCCCCCGCGAGGAATTATACACACGTATCAATCTCCGTGTAGAGCAAATGATGGCACAGGGTTTGTTAGAGGAAGCACGGAGCGTCTATCCCCTCCGCCACCGCAACAGCCTGCAAACGGTCGGCTACCGAGAACTCTTTGCCTACTTCGACGGGCAGTACACTCTCCCCGAAGCGGTTGAAATGATACAGCAGAACTCACGCCATTATGCCAAACGGCAGATGACATGGTTCAACCGCGATACCACTATTCATTGGCTCAATGCCAACTTAGATTATGAAACGCAACTACATACTATTACTCATTGGCTGTGCGCTCATAGCGTGCAATAAGACCACCGTCGATTTCTCCTACTCCCCCTCCGAACCGCGGGCAGGGCAGTCAGTCTCGTTCAGCAACCAGTCCTCCGACGGCGAGGAATGGGCTTGGTCGTTTGGAGACGGCTCCACTTCCACCTCCAAATCACCCGTACACACCTACCGCCAGCCCGGTACCTACACCGTTATCCTCAAAGTGGACGACAAGTCGTCGCTCACCCGCACACGCGACATCACCGTCTATGACACCATACCCAATTTCACCTGCTCCGCCGGCGATACCATCGGTATATACCAAGATGTTACCTTTACGGCGTTGGTTTACAATCCCTACAACTACTCCCTTTCCTACGAATGGACGATAGGTAGCAACCGCCTCTATACGCAGTTGAGCGAGACCAATACGAAGAGTACCTACCAACTGTTTTTCGAGCAGGCAAGCAGCAATCCGGAGACAGTGCGCCTGCAAGTGGTGCTTAATGGGGATACCACCATCATCGAACACGAATACGTCATCCGCAATACTCCCGCCCCTGCAGTACTACTGCGTGGCGAGCAGGATGACTATCGCCAGCGTATCTTCGGTACCCGTGCCGAGAGTCCCGAACTTATGGATTACGCCGAAGGCAAAGCCCTTCTGGATGCTGCGCAAGATACCGTTCAGGTCTTCAACGACAGCACGTTTACCCTTCGTGCCCTCCGCACTACCTTCCCCGATATAGAGAGCTTCCGTATTGCCAACCGCAAACTCTACTACCGTGCCGGCGGACTCTATGTAGCCAATATCAACGGCACCAACAGCGTCTGCATCGAGCCGCAGCCTACACATGCGTTCTGCGTGGATATAGTGGACAACCGTCTCTATTGGGCGGTCAGCGACAGCGTACGCTATATGCCACTTGTCGGCTCCGAGAACAACCGGTTCACCACCGTTCCAACCACCTTGAATACCCTCAGCGGTATTCGCAAGATCACAGTTGATTCTACACCACGATGATACAACCCGACTATATTTTTGAAACCAGTTGGGAGGTATGCAACCGTGTAGGCGGTATCTATGCCGTCCTATCCACACGTGCTGCCTCCATGCAGAAAGGACACCCCGACCAGGTCGTCTTCTTCGGTCCTGACTTCGCTGCACACAGCGACCTCTATTTTATGGACGCTGCCCGCCAAAAGAGCAGAACCTTCCTGCCTGCCTGGCTCACACGCTGGGCAGACAACAGGACGGAGACGGATATTCCCGTCCGTATCGGGCGATGGAACGTACCCGGGCAACCGATTGCCATTCTCCTGCGTGCCGACTCGCTCTGGACAAAGAAGAATGAGATCTATGGCTGGGCGTGGCAGCATTTCGGCGTGCAGAGCCATGCCGCCTATGGCGACTACGACGAGTCGTGCCTCTTCGGTTATGCCGCAGGTATGGTAATGGCTTCGCTCTATGATACGATTATAGAACAAAGAACAAAGGACGAAGAACAAAAGACCTATGTGATAATGCACGCCAACGAATGGCAGACCGCATTCGCTATCTTCTATATCCGTTACCACCGCCCCGCTATTGGCACGCTCTTTACCACCCATGCCACAGGTATTGGTCGCTCCATTGCAGGCAACGGCAAACCGCTCTACGACTATTTCGAGGGCTACAACGGCGACCAAATGGCTGCCGAACTGAATATGGTCAGCAAACACTCGGTGGAGAAGATGGCAGCCAAATGGGCGGATTGTTTCACTACCGTGAGCGACCTGACCGCCCGCGAGTGTGCGCAATTGTTGGACAAACCCGTGGACATCGTTACCCCTAACGGCTTCGAACCCGACTTTGTGCCGACGGGCAAACTATTCGACAAGAAGCGTACCGCCGCCCGTCAGGCGTTGATCGCTGTAGCCTCGGAGCGCCTCGGCGGTATCGTACCCGAAAACGCCCTGATGCTCTGTATTGCGGGGCGTCAGGAGTGGAAAAACAAAGGGATTGACGTGTTCCTGCGTGCCATGCAGCGTTTGGGTGAGAATATGTACCAAGTCGTACCTGCCGGGCGTGAAGTGGTGGCTTTCGTGATGATACCCTATCTCGACCGACCCGTTGCACGTATCGGCAAAGTGAGTGTGGTCTTTGTCCCGTATTATCTGAACGGACACGACCCTATGTTCGGCAATCAGCCCAATGCCGCAGGCGGCAAAGGGTTCACCTACTACGACCTGCTCATCGGTATGGACGCCACCGTCTTCCCCTCCTACTACGAACCATGGGGTTATACCCCGTTGGAGAGCGTGGCATTCCATGTACCCACTATCACCACCACCCTTGCAGGCTTCGGCGTATGGGCAAAGCATTTAGAAATGCACAATGCACAATGCACAATGCACAATGGATTGGAGAATGGTGTGGAGGTAATCAACCGTACCGACAGCAACTACTCCGAGGTGGTGGAGCAGATAGCGGACAGCCTGATCCACTTCCTGCAACTCTCCCCTGAACAGGTGGCAAATGCCCGCAAGGCGGCAGCGGCTATCGCACACAAGGCGGAATGGCGCTTCTTCTTCAAATACTACCGCCAAGCCTACGCCATTGCCCTCAAGAAAGCCGCTAAACGGTAAAAAGAATACTACTCCGGCAAGACCGACAGAATATCTCTGTACTCAAAGCCGCGTTGCAATAAGAAACGTATCTGCTGTTCACGCGATGCGTTTCTTTTTTGTTGCATAGTCTCGCGCAATATGCGATTATACTCGCTTTCATCGATGTTTTCTATAGCCGATACTATACATTCCTTGGGCAAACCGTGTGCTTGCAGCATCATGCGTATCTTCACCTTGCCCCAATGCTGATACAGCAGTTTGTCGTGTACATACGCACGGCAATACCGCTCATCGTTCAGGTAGTTGCCCGCATAGAGTGCGTCTATTATCGTCTCGGCGGTGGCGGTATCTCCGCCCCAATCGAGTATTTTCCGCCGTACCTCATCGGCACAATGCTCTGCCCGAGCGCAATATGCCTCGGCTTTTGATCGCAATTCTTCCGTTGAATACGAGGGTTTATTGTCTTTTTCCCGAAACGATACGCGGTTTGCCATAGATGTCATTGATTAGGTGAATATCTGTATAGCCGAAGGCACGGAGTATCTCCGTTGTATCCCGGCCATATGCTTCATTGATTTCGAAGAACAGGAGCGGTGCTTTGTGCAGCGATGCAATACGGCGGTAGAAGAGCAGCGGATCGTTGTCCGGCACAAAGAGTGCCCCGGCGGGTTCGTAGTCCAATACATTGCGCTCCATATCCGCTTTCTCCTGCTCGCAGATATAGGGCGGATTGCTCACAATGATGTAATAATCCCCGATTTCATCGGACAAAATATCCTTTCTGTCGAATTGCACCGACGTCTGATTATGCGCTGCATTCCGTCTCGCCACCGCCAAGGCATCTTCACTGACATCCACCCCATACACATCCCACATCGGGCGTGCTTTCTTCAGCGCGATGGCAATACAGCCGCTGCCTGTTCCTATATCCAACACCCGCACGGGGCGTGCGGCTATATCCTGCGTACTATGCAATACATGTTCCACCAGTTCTGCCGTCTCGGGGCGGGGAATGAGGGTAGCGGGCGTAACCGCCAGATCAAGTCCGTTCCAGAGCGTATGCCCGAAAATATACTGTATCGGTTCCTTTTGCCGCAAGCGGGACAAAATAATTTCGAGGTTTGGAATTATTTTCGTATCTTTGCAGCCACAAAGCAGTTGCGTGCGCGACATACCGGTCGCCTCCTCGGCAATCCACCATGCCATATCCCGACACTCATCGGGCGGATAAATGTCAGACAGGCGGGAGACGATATATCGGATCAGATCGTTCATGCCGCAAAGTTACACAAAAAAGATGGATTATACAAACTACATAGCCCGCTGTATCGAATTGGCACGCTTGGGCGAATACTATGTAGCCCCGAACCCTATGGTGGGGGCGGTGCTGGTGCGCAACAGCGACGAGACCATTCTGGGCGAGGGGTGGCACAGGCAGTTCGGGCAAGCCCATGCCGAAGTGAACTGCTTCGCCGACGCAGAGCGCAAAGAGCAGAATATCAACTATAAGGATTGTACGTTGTTTGTCAGTCTGGAGCCTTGCAGCCACTACGGAAAGACCCCGCCTTGTGCCAAACTGCTCATAGAGAAAGGCGTAGGGCGCGTGGTGGTTGGTATGCAGGACCCTAACCCGCAAGTATCGGGACGGGGCATAGAGATGTTGCGCAGGGCGGGCATAGAGGTAATAGTAGGCGTACTGGAAAAGGAGTGCCGTATGCTGAACAAACGTTTCCTCTGTCTGCAAGAGAAACATCGCCCCTACGTAACGCTCAAGTGGGCGCAAACTGCCGATGGATACGTGGATAATTGCAGGTCGGGCAAAGCCGACGGAGGGGCGTTGGTCATCTCCACTCCGCTCACCAAACAACTGGTACACCGGATGCGGGCGGAGAATATGGCGATTATGGTAGGTACACGCACCGTACTGCTGGACGACCCGCGTCTGCTGACCACCCGCTGGAGCGGACGCAACCCGGTACGTATCACCTTGGACAGACACAATGTACTGCCTGCCGACAGCCGTATTTTCAGCGATGAAAGCGAGACTGTTGTCTATCGCGGGCAGACCGACTGGGCATATATTCTGAGCGACCTGGCAGCACGCAATATACACTCCGTATTGGTGGAGGGCGGACCTACACTGCTGCGCTCCATACTGGACAGCGGTCTGTACGATGAGATACATATAGAGGTGTCCCCCGTATGTATAGGCAACGGCGTAAAAGCCCCGTGCGTAGTACTGCCCGCCGCATGCGAGCAGATAGACGGACATACATTATATACTATATGGCATAGCGATGAAAAGGAATAAAACGATGAAGATACACACCTTCTGCGTTGTACTGGCAGCAAGTGTCGCCTTGTCGGGGTGCAATGCCTTCCACAGAAAACACCAGGCGGGTACAGCGGTGGAACTGAACGGACATACGCTGTATTGGGAGACGCTGGATTCACTTACTATGGGTCTGGTGGCGGAAGACAGTGCAGAGGTGGCAAGCGCATATATCCGGCAATGGGCAACCGACATACTGGAGTATGACAAAGCCAAGGATATCGACCACGATGAGATAGAGGCACTGGTGGAGGACTATCGCCGGTCGCTGTACGTGCACGCCTACGAGACCCGGTTGGTGGAACGCCGTATGCCCACCCATGTGGCAGATACGCTGGTGGAACAGATCTACCAAGCGCACATCGGGCAGTTTGTTCTCAAAGAGGGTATCATCAAGGGGCTGCTGCTGGTGGTACCGCAGAATGCGCCGCACCTGAAACGCCTGCACCAATGGCTCACCCATCCCGACGAGAATATAGAGGATATTGAGAAGTATGCCTACCGCTATGCCACGGGGTATGAGTTGTTTACCGACCAATGGCGGACGGCACAGCAGGTACTGCTGCATATCCCGTTTGAGAAAGACGAACTGAACAGCCTGCTGAAGCAGAAAACGCAGATTGAGGTGAGTGATTCCACATCGCTGTATATCCTGCAAATCACCGAGAAGCACCTGGCGGGGGAACCGATGCCTATCGACTACGCCCGCCCCGAGATAGAAAAGCGGGTGCTGAGCCGCCGGCAAGTGGACTTCCTGCGAAACGAGCGCAAACGCCTGTATGACGATGCGGTGCTGTTCAAGAAAATACAATTCTACGAAAAGGATTGAGGGGAATGAATAATTTGTAATTTGTAATTAGTAATTAGGAATTCAAGAAGTCCTTTTTCTTTTGCAATGTCTCCACTTTGAGACGATTGTTTTCCACACGGAACGCTACCGACCAGCCGGCATAATCGAGGTGATAGACCCGCATGGGGTCGTGCTGGTAAGCGGGACGGGGGTCTTGGGAGAGTATCTCCTGCAGTGCCTGCCACGGGCAGCCCAGTGCCAGAGCAGGCTCCAACACACCGGCGGAGACATCCACCGCCAGATGATAGTTGCGTGTTGCCTCGCCGAAGCCGTTACGCGCCTCGGTGTGGGCATCGGAATACGACAGATAGGGTTTGATGTCGTATATAGGCGTGCCGTCCAGCAGGTCGGCTCCGCTGACCACCAGTACCGTTCCGTCCTGCGGGGTCTCCTCAATGCGCAGCAGCCGCACGCTGCTCAGTCCCAATGCATTGGGGCGGAAGGGGGAACGGGTGGCAAAGACGCCCATACGGGTGTTTCCGCCCAAGCGCGGCGGACGAACGGTAGGCGACCAAGAGAAAACTGCCGCCTCGCCCATTGTACATTGTGCATTGTGCATTGTGCATTGACTGAACCCCCATATCAGCCACAGGTGCGAATAGCCCTCTATGCCCCGCAGGGCTTCGCGCACACGGTAAGCGGGCTCAAAGACGATACGGGTCTCAATGCACGATTCCCCGCGCGACTGGCGAGGGATACCGAACTTGTCTGTAAAACCGTTGCGGGCAACGGCAATAGGCGTAATCTGCATAATCTGTCTGTTGTCTTGTTATCCACCTGACATCCACCTGTGTTTGTAAGGGTGAAATTGCTTTGTTCCGCAAAGGTAAGTCTTTTCCCGCACATAGCCAAATCATACCATAGAAATAGGTAAAATGCACCCGAAAAGTGCAGATTTGTACTGTCCAATAACAAATGCAATTTTGTGCAAAGTTAGTGAAAATAATTGAA